>ENA-OWNK01000900-OWNK01000900.1-metagenome-genome-assembly--contig:-NODE-900-length-13530-cov-5.220111_pt1 | contig 13530 bp, 9 predicted proteins | sample MGYA00245343_ERZ651121 | MGnify/ENA primary metagenome ERZ651121 (study PRJEB26857, sample SAMEA4031775) | metagenome | biome: human; feature: oral; material: saliva | place: Philippines | collected 2014 | study... | reverse complement strand
GGGCGATGATGCGGGCCAATTCGCCGACTTCCTCGGTCAGACAGGCCATATTGGTGAGTTCGCTAAAGTAGCGAACGCCGTAGGTCTTTATCCACGTATCTACAAGCGCTTGCGCCTCATGTAGCGTCGGACTCTCGTTGGGGGCGGGTAGGGGCTTTTCCTGCATAGGGTGATTCTTTAGGGTGGCCGTGTTTACTCTTTATGCTTGGTATCCATACAAATGGTGACAGGACCATCATTGAGGAGTTCGATTTTCATATCTGCGCCAAAAGTGCCCGTGGCAATGGGTCGGCCGGTCAAGGCGGCGAGTTGGGCAATAAAGTACTCGTAAAGCGGTATGGCCGTTTCGTGGCCGGCAGCGTGGATGTAAGAGGGGCGATTGCCTTTCTTGTAACTCGCCAGTAGGGTAAACTGACTCACGACCAATATTTGGCCGTCAATTTCTTGTATGTCCTTATTCATTACGCCGTTTTCGTCGTCGAAAATGCGGAGTGCGGCGGCTTTACGGGCCAGCCAATCGGCGGCTTCGCGATCGTCGTCGTCGGCAATGCCGAGGAGAATCATCAGGCCTTGATCTATGCGGGCCGTCACTTTGCCATCGATGCTGACGGAGGCGTATTTGACGCGTTGGATTACTGTCTTCATTCTTTCTATCGTTACTTGGTTGGCGCTTCGCGGCGCAGCAATCAACAAAAGTAAGCCTTTATTCCTGATTTACGCTCATTTGATGGAGGTTTTCGAAGAGTTTTGCCCCTCTTTTTGTGCCTAATATGGCTTGCAACTGGGGGCAAGTGGCTTCTTCAATGCGCTTCAGACTACCAAATCTTTGCAGGAGTAGGGATTTTGTCTTCTCACCTACGCCGGCTATTTGATCTAAGCGTGAGGCGGTCTGGCGCTTGCTGCGCTTCTGACGATGGAAGGTGATGGCGAAGCGATGCACTTCATCCTGCATACCGGTCAAGAGGCGGAATAGTGGGCCGTCGGCCTTCATACCGATGCTCTTAGGCGGGCAACCAAAGAGGAGTTCGCGCGTGCGGTGGTGGGCGTCTTTCGCCAAACCGGCAATGGGGATGGGGAGCTTGAGTTCGTCCTCTACCACTTGGCGTATGACTTCCATTTGCCCTTTTCCGCCGTCGGCTATGATGAGGTTGGGCAGTGGTTGTTCTTCTTCAATCAAGCGCGAATAACGCCGGCGGACGACTTCTTGCATCGAGGCGTAATCGTCGGGCCCGCTGACGGTTTTTATATTGTACTTGCGATAGGCTTTCTTGGCCGGACGCAATTTTTCAAAGACTACGCAGGCGGCTACGGCGTCGCTACCTTGTAAATTGGAGTTGTCGAACAATTCTATGCGGTAGGGGAGTTGCGAAAGGCCTAATTCGCGCTGTATTTCCTGCATCAAACGTACAGATTTTTGCTCCGGATTGAGTTTGTCGGCTTGCTTGAGGCGGTCAAACTTGTATTGCTTGACGTTGAGTTTGGACAGTTCGAGGAGTTTTTTCTTATCTCCTTTTTGAGGAATGGTCTGCGTGGCGTAACTTTCCGGTAGGTCTAATGCGAAAGGTACGACAATCTCAGTCGATCGGCTATGATAGCGCTCACGCATTTCGACAATGCCGAGCGAAAGCAGTTCTTCATCGCTCTCGCCCAAACGCTTCTTATATTCAAACGTGAAGGCCTGTGTGATGTTGCCGTTCGTGACGTGCAGATAGTTGATGTAGGCCACTTTTTCCTCACTCTCAATGTTGAAAACATCGAGGTTGTGGATGACGCCGGAGACAATTTCGCTCTTGGCGCGGTAGTTGGAGAGCAACAAGTATTGTTGTTTGAGTGCTTCGGCGGCTTCAAAGCGTAAATGTTCGGCTTCTTCAAGCATTCGGGCCTTGATGTTGCGCTCCAATTCGGCCGTGTTGCCGCGCAAAATTTCTTTGCAGGCGGCAATATTCTTGTTGTAGTCGTCCCAAGTCTGTTTCCCGACGCACGGCGCGGCACAATTGCCGATATGGTATTCGAGGCAGAGGTCGTATTTTCCGCTTTCAACGCCCTCTTTCGTCATTGGCGTGCGGCAAGGCCGTGGCCGATAAAGTTTGTGGCAGAGTTCGAGCAATGCATACATCGTTGGGACGTGACTATACGGGCCAAAGAATGTCGCGCCCTTGCCTGCGCGCTTCCTCACTTTGAATACGCGCGGCAGATATTCGTTGCTGATGGCGATGGAAGGGTAGGTCTTATCGTCCTTTAGTAATACGTTGTAGTGGGGCTTGTAGCGCTTGATCAAGTTGTTTTCCAAAAGTAGCGCGTCCTCTTCCGTATTGACGACAACGTAGCGAATGTCGCGAATCTTCGGGACTAGATGCTGCGTCTTAAAACTTTGCTTCGGATTTGTGAAGTACGAAGAAACGCGGCGTTTTAGATTCTTGGCCTTGCCCACATATATGATCTTCCCGTCTGCATTCAAATATTGATAGCAGCCGGGCTTTTCAGGCAAATTGCTGACAATGCCTTTCAGATATTCTCTTATTGCCGTTGTTTCTTCTTTTGTCATTCTATTAAATCTTCGCGCTATCTAACCCCGCCGCCATTCTATTACCGACTGACGGTAATCAGCGTCGTGATGTCTTTATCGGCGCCCAGTGCCTTGCGACCGTTCAGTCCTTCCATCGCAAGTTCGATGAGGAAGTTTACATAGATGCGGCGCGGATTAAAACGCTGACACAATTTGTACACAGCCTCCATGCTTCCGCCCGTAGCTAAGAGGTCGTCGTGGATGAGGACGGTATCCTCGCTCGTGATAGCATCCGTATGGATTTCGATTTCATCGAAGCCGTATTCTTTTTCATAAGTTTCCTTAAAGGTATCGGCGGGCAGTTTGCCGGGTTTGCGCGCCATAACAAAACCTGCGCCTAATTCGGCTGCTAAGATTGCGCCCATAACGAAACCTCGCGATTCTATGCCGACAACTTTTGTGATGCCTTTATCTTTATATAGGCGCACCAATTCTTGCTTCATTTCTTCAATGCAAGCAGGGTTTTTGAATAGGGTGGACACATCTTGAAATTGGATGCCCTTTTTAGGATAATCAGGTACGTTTCTCAGATTTTCGAGTAACAGTTTTTTGTTCATAAAACGTTGTGTTTAGCAGTATTTTCTTTATTTTGTTTCACGTGGAACTTTCTTATATGACTCTTTATTTTGTCCGAATTCATCGCTGTTTTAGTCGTGTTTTAGAGATAGCTTTATGTCTGCTTTTTAGCGCCCGCTTAAAAGTAATAAGACGCTGATATCTGAAGGTGAAATTCCCGGAATGCGACTCGCTTGCGCTAATGTTTCCGGATCGATCTTAGCAAGTTTTTGCCGGGCTTCAGTCGACAGTTGGTGTAGTTTGGAATAGTCGAATACTCCGCGTATTTTTATATCCTCTAAGCGTTGTATCTTGTCTGCCAATTGGCGCTCACGTGCGATGTAGCCGCTATATTTTATTTCAATTTCTGCCGCTTCAATGGTTTCTTCACGATCCGATGAAACCGCATTTATAGCTTTAGATAGCGCCGGCGTATGCTGCGACAGATCTGTTAAGGAAATTTCCGGTCGTGTGACCAGATCGTAAGCTTTGCAACCACGTCGGAGAGGCGTGCTCCCTATTGATTCCAAGTAGCTATTAATATTGTCCGGTTTGATCGATGTGTGTTGCGCTGTAGTGATGATATTTTCGAGTGCGGCTTTCTTCGATTCAAAGCGATGAATGCGTTCAGCTGAAGCCAAACCAAACTCGATCGCGTATGGCGTGAGGCGAATGTCTGCATTGTCTTGTCGAAGCAAAATGCGATACTCAGCGCGTGAGGTAAACATACGATAGGGTTCGTCTACGCCCTTAGTGACCAAATCATCGATGAGTACGCCGATATAGGCTTCATCTCGGCGAAGCGCAAAAGCCGGACGGCCGCTGACAAGTAGAGCCGCGTTTATGCCGGCAATGAGCCCTTGCCCTGCTGCTTCCTCGTATCCTGTTGTGCCGTTTACCTGTCCGGCGAGGAAGAGTCCGCTCACCGCTTTTGACTCCAGCGTATGCTCCAGTTGCGTCGGGTCAAAGAAATCATACTCAATCGCGTAGCCTGGTCTGTACAGCGCCACATCGCGAAAGCACGGAATCTTTCGCAGTGCCTCCAATTGCGCGTGGAGCGGCAGACTTGACGAAAAACCATTCAGATAAAGTTCATTCGTCGATGTGCCCTCAGGTTCCAGGAAGAGCGGATGTTGCTTTCGGTCCGGAAACGTCACGAGTTTCGTTTCTATACTCGGACAGTAACGCGGACCGATGCTGTCAATCTGACCATTATATAAAGGAGAGTCGGGGAGTGCCTTTTCCAAAACAGCGTGAACCTCCGGATTCGTAAAACACGTCCAGCAGACCATCTGCTTCAGTTGGCGCTCTGTGCTCACGTAGCTGAACCGATGAAAGTCTGTTTCGCCCGGTTCGATCTCCATTTCGTCAAAATGCACAGAGCGAGCATCGATACGCACCGGCGTTCCCGTCTTCATCCTGGCGAAAGATATGCCGTTTTTTGCGATGGAATCGGTTAAAAACTTCGCCGCAGCCTCAGCACAACGCCCACCTTCGACCATTTTTCGGCCGATGTGCATCAAGCCGTTCAAGAAAGTGCCCGCTGTAATAATCACTGCCTTTGCGCGGAATACGATATCCCAAATTGTGCGCACGCCTACGACTTGTCCGTGCTCCACTATAAGTTCCGTTACCTCATCTTGCCAGATTTGCAGGTTCGGCGTTTGTTCGAGTCGCTCGCGCATAGCAATGCTGTATTGCATACGGTCGCACTGCGCCCGCGGACTCCACATAGCCGGTCCTTTAGAGCGGTTAAGCATGCGAAACTGAATTGTAGCCAAGTCCGTAATTTCCCCCATCAGTCCGCCAAGAGCATCGACTTCGCGCACGATTTGCCCTTTGGCAATCCCGCCGATGGCCGGATTGCAGCTCATCTGCGCGATCTTGTTCATATCTATTGTGATGAGGCACGTCTTTGCGCCCATTGTCGCCGCAGCATATGCCGCTTCGCAGCCGGCGTGGCCGGCCCCAATAACTAAAACGTCGTAGGAGAAATCAGGAGTCATACAGCATTACTTTCAATTAAAGCGAACAAAGTTACCAATTTTTTTCCAAATTACTGTATTTAGTCATTCTGACTTCAAGCGACAGCGTGCTACCCTTTGCTTGTCGAACGCCTTGTCGTAGATAGCCTTTAACCGCCTTGCAGCGAGATTACCTTTGTGTCGATGAAATCGCCGGATATTGAATGCGTTGAATAAGAGAGAAACAATAATATTCTACGTTGAAACCGATGTTTTTTGCAGCTCAAGTATCTTCTGTGTAAATGGAATAAGATGTGACCCTATTTCTAGCCTTCAGATGTAAAAGCGTGGGTATTATTTGTGGAGCTGCGTATGCGGGCCAAGTGCCCTGTCGTCTTCTATGCCTGTTTGCTCTTTATTCATCTTAAAAAAGGCGGTTTCATCGCGGAACGACGTTTATTTTTAACCTGAATTTCTTGCTAGATGCTTCCCAAAGGATGATGGCAAATAAGCAATAGGGCATTATACGTTTGCCTTTTTCGCGGTTTATACTAACTTTGTCGGCAAATTGTAAACAAACAGCTCGATGAATTTCGTAGAAGAATTAAGATGGCGTGGGATGTTGCATCAGCTCATGCCGGGAACAGAAGAATTGATTCAAAAAGAAAGAGTCACGGCTTACGTCGGCATTGATCCGACGGCCGACTCTCTGCACATTGGCCACTTGTGTGGCGTAATGATGCTCCGCCTCTTTCAGCATTGTGGCCATAAACCCTTGGCGCTTATCGGTGGAGCTACCGGTATGATCGGCGATCCCTCGGGAAAAAGTCAGGAACGAAACCTTTTGAATGAGGAGACCCTTGTGCACAATATCAATGGCATTAAAAAGCAATTAGAGCGCTTCCTCGATTTCAACTCAGATGCCCCCAACGCAGCTGAGCTCGTCAACAACTACGATTGGATGAAGAATTATTCATTCTTGGAGTTTGTGAGAGACATTGGTAAGCATATTACGGTCAATTATATGATGGCGAAAGACAGTGTGCAGAAGCGTTTGAACGGAGAAGCACGCGACGGCCTTTCGTTTACCGAGTTTTCTTACCAATTGCTGCAAGGTTACGACTTCCTTTATCTGTATAAGACGAAGAATTGTAAGTTGCAGATGGGCGGTTCCGACCAGTGGGGAAATATTACGACCGGCTCAGAGCTTATTCGTCGCACGTTAGGCCCCGACAATGAGGTGTATGCTTTGACTTGCCCCCTCATTACGAAAGCCGATGGCCGAAAGTTTGGCAAAACAGAAAGCGGTAATATTTGGTTAGATGCAGAGCGCACAACGCCCTACGAGTTCTATCAGTTCTGGCTTAACGTCTCCGACGAAGAAGCTGCGCGCTACATTAAGATCTTTACCCTGCTGGGGCGCGAAGAAGTTGAAGCCCTGATCGCCGAGCACAGCCTTGACCCCGGCCGCCGCCAATTGCAGCGCCGTCTTGGCGAGGAGGTGACAGTGATGGTTCACGGCCGCGAGGAATACGAAAAGGCGCTGGCTGCTACGGAAATTCTCTTTGGCAAAGCCACAAAAGAGAGTTTGCTGAAGCTCGATGAGAAGACCTTGCTAGCCGTCTTTAGCGGTGTGCCTCATTTTGAGGTGGCGCGCGCCGAGGCTGTGGGCGCAAAAGCCGTTGACCTGTTTGCCGAAAAGACGCAATGCTTTGCCTCAAAGGGCGAGATGCGTAAGTTGGTGCAGGGCGGTGGCGTCAGCCTGAACAAAGAGAAGCTCTCCGCCTTTGATAAAACCATCACAGAAGATGACCTCTTAGATGGCAAATATCTGCTCGTCCAACGTGGCAAGAAAAACTACTATCTGATCACGGTAAAATAAGACTAAATCCAGCCCGCTGCGCACGAGAAATAGATGAGACTCCGCGCAGCGGGTTTTTGATACTATCGCATTTCATTACCGGTAATGGCGAATATCTTTCGTAAAGTATTTCCCTATATTGCTTCAACGTCGGGGACGATTTTGGCGATGTTCATAGGTGCGCCGCTGCTTATCTTTATCATAACCAGATTTACCATTGGCGGGAATAAGTCGGCTATTCCTTATGCGGACACATATATAAAGAACTCCGACACGATCGTCGTAAAAGTGCCCAAAGACTATCGTGATTTAGACAGGTATGATGATGTCTTTACCACAAGCGGGTGGTTTATGGGCGTAGCACAAACGCGAACGGCTGTTTATAACCTCATCTACTTTTATGCACCTGAATATAACAAGTATGTAGGTGTTGTTTCCTTTAAAGGTGGCTATAATGTCGTTCCAAGAGGCGGTGGCGAAAAAACTTGGTATGAAGACTTAGAAGTTCAACGATGGACTTTTATCACTAACATCTATAGTTTTTCAGCCTATGTGAACCGCCGGCAATGGAATGACCCAACCTACGGAACGAAGGATAATCCTGTCCCGATTTTCTTTAAGCGTGTACTTTCCTATCCTCACTCTTTAGGTGGAATGGAGGATTTTTACACTATAAAACCAGATATCTACAAGACTTTCGTAGAGCTTTATCTTGCCCACGGGTTGTCGTCAAGAGAGTTCAACCGCCTTTATGGCAAGGATATGGAGCGCTTAGGACTTGATTAGCGCGCGAAATGAGACTTAAATGATATAGCGTCCGCCGAACTTTTGAAAAGTTATAAAAAACTAACGAGATTACTAACTTTTAAAAGGACTTTCTTAACCTAGACTCGCGTATCAATCATGTTGCCTAATCAAAGGAAAGCTACTCATTACATTCTTTCTTTTTCTTCTCCATTAGAATGCGTCTTATCATGTTGGCTTGCTTGTTTTAATCCGGCCGAGAAATTAAACGTTACACTAACAAAGAACTTTCGTGAAACAAAATTAAAGTCTGAATGGTGTTCAAAATTATTATTTCGGAATATTTGTTGATTCTTTCCTCTGCTATTTAACAAGTCTTTTACACCAAAATTGATATTCAGTTTGTCCTTCAAACAACTATAATCTCCCTCAATATCTACACCAAAGTAATCTGTCTTTTGAACAAGATAAAGTTGTTTATAATGCCTGATATAGCGTAAATTTGCCATCGCAGTAAGTTGTTTTGACAACCTAAAACGATTAAAACTCGATAGAACAACCCCAAAATCATGAATACGTTTAGCACTATTCTGATATAAACTCTGACTTAGTTCGGCATTATTTCTACAATTCCACATACCCCACGTAAAGGGTATTTCCATATACAAAGCCAATCTCTTTGAATTTCCATCATTTTTTAATGTGTAGCGTGTTTGTTTCTCTCCAACCTGTTCGTATACCTCATTAATTTTCCTATCGATAAAAAGCGCAGATAACGAGAAAATATATCTTGATTTCAGAACGAATTGTAATGCTGCATTGTATAGCAATTCACCTTTTAAATAAGGATTACCTTCCTTATAGGATGTTTCAGACAGATGAAAAACAAATGGATTTACCATTTGGTACGACGGACGATTTATCGATTGCGTATAACTAAGCGACAAAGCATTTCCTTGTCCCATGTTTTTTTTCACAAAGAATGATGGGAAGATGTTATTGTCGCTTCTACTGTTATGTAATTGAGTCTTTACTCTTTGTTGGGTATTCCATTCCGTATATTCGTTACGCAGTCCCATTTGAACACCCCAAGATCGTGATGTGTACCTATACTTTCCATATATCGCATATCGTTGCTCAAAATAATTGAAATCGTCTCGTTGGTCAATCTCTTCTGATAATATTCCACCTAAGGTCGTATTTCCGAGGTATAACTTACTGATATAATCAGTACCGGCATAGACATACTTGGCACCAAGAGTAAACTGATGATGGTTGAAATATTTTTCAAAGTCTACTTGTGCACTATATACATCTATGCGCTCAAATGAGGGTTGCGATTTAGATATAATACTATCCGAACTTATGCCTAAAGTATATTTATTTTCATATTCATACAAATCATGTTCTCTTTTGCGGGCATAATCAGCAATGATATTTAGTTTACTTCCCAGTGTATCTGTCTTCCATTCATAATTTAATGTAACATCATTGGTATTAGGCCTTAAGGTATATGGAGCATAACTCTTAATGCTTGTTGGATAAGGACTATTGTCGGTAATAGTAGAATGAACCCAACAGTCATTGGCATAATCTTTTGCGTAATTACCAGACCATTCAATACCTAAATATTGCTTTGGGGATATATAAAAGTCAAAGCCCAACTTAGGTATATAGTAAAGACTTTTATCTGTACTTTCAGATATACTATTAACTGTTATATTTCGTCCATAGTCACTTTCTGCTATTTTACTTAGACTTTCCGACCGGCCTAACATCATATTGGCATAAAGCGCAAAGTTTCCCCACGAATAAGTTAATCCCGTAAATTCTGAGAATGAATTTTTGCTTTTTCGTTCGTATTCGCTACCCCCATAACCGGAAAGTCCATAATCATGCTTCTTCTGCCGATTGATAACAAGAATCCCCGTTCCTCCTTCCGCATCATACTCAGCTGTTGCTTGAGGCAGTATCTCTAAACTCTTAATATCATTGCCGCGTAAAGAAGACAAATATCTTTTAAGTTGCGTACCACTTAGTTTTACCATTCTTCCATTTTCATATATCCTAATGCCATTCCCCATAATAGTAACACTACCTTCACCATCATAACTTACACCGGGAATCAAACTCAAAATATTAGAAAGAGAACGTGCCTTTAATAATTTGCTATGTTCTATACTGACTATCATTCTGTCAGCCTTACGTTGGACAAATGGTCTTTCTGCCAATACAGTTGCTTCGGGAAGTTTTATTGTGTCTGACATTGAGGTTTGTTTGTTCTGTGCAAAGCCCGAGAGTGTATATTGCAAAAAACAAAACGAAAGAATGTATAAATACTTTTTCATAGGAACTTTGGACAATATTAAGTCAGGATAATCCCAATGTTTTGTATCATATTTTCTTATAATAACGTGGGTTCGATGAATTATAAGTGTCTATAAATTTGGTGATTAGCAAAACTTATTGTAACATTAAGGTGTTGATATACAAATAAACACAAACAAAAATTGCTATGGTCACCCAGGACAAAGTTACAGAAATATTTTGTATTTCAGACGATTACTGCAAAGAATATGCATTGAAATGGAATAAAAAACTCTCTTTCAACTCCCTTTCCCAATAGCTCAAAGCGTGATAATAGAAGGAGGAGAGTGGGCGATGTGGGGGGTGATTACCATCCTTGTATTGTTTTGCTGCAAAACGTTCTGAAATCTCAAGTATTTTTATTTCTTCTATGTTAGGCAAGAACTAAATTTTTTACTTTAGCATGAGTAATCTCGGTACTTCAAATTCGTTTATTTCTTTAAATTGTGTAGTGTGCTGAGACATAAATTTTTACTCCTTTCTGATTTAGAAAGTGTCAATTTTTTCAGAATATTACAGCATCTTGTTGTTTAATATATATCATAATGATGAATACAATAATAACTTGTTACTTTTATAATCGTAAGATTTCACTACTTGTTGCTCTTCCTTTATATTTGCTGCGTTGTGGATTAAATGAATAGCGCAACTGTAGCATTACACCCCGTGTATCAAGTTTTCTGTTTTTTGAGTAATTGACATCATTGATGTGGCTGCTCCATCGCTCCTTGTCGGTATTGAATAAATCTGAAATCTTAATCCACACTGCCAACTTGTTTTTTAGCAAAGAGGCATTCAGACCGATGTCGGTACGGAAAGAGGGTTTGAAATCAGACAGATAGAGATTGCCTGCTGCCGTTCCCCATATGTCGAACGAAAGATTGACGTGTTTCGAGAGGCGGAAGAGATTATCAAGTTCATAACTGAAATAAGGTTTATTGTAGTTTCTACCATGATACGTAAAAGTTTGCTTGAATACACTCATTTCAATTTTAGGACGCCAGAATTTTATCGTTGATGAATAACTCACCGTTGCGCTCCATTCCCGATAATGTGGAATGTTTTCTGTCGTAAACAGCATCGCTGAAGTACTCTCTAACTTCTTGGTTGTTCGCATGAGACTGTTCTTATACCAAGTATGTGTTATATCAATCATCAGACCTTTCCACGAAAACACGTAATCCAGAATATAATCATAGGCCGACAACAGCAGTGGGTTGCCTCGTTGATAGGTATATTTGTCCACATATACAGTGCTGCTGTTTAATTGCCCATAAGAGGGGCGATGAATGGAGTTCGTGTAACTCAATGACATGGAGACAGCATTCTTGTCATAATCAATCTGCAAGTAGGGAAAAATTTTCTTATAGTCTTTACTAACCTCCTCATTGAGCTTTTCATTATGAAAGTATTGATAATTGGCAATTTCTATGCGCCCTCCCGCTTCTATGGAAAAATGCCCGAAAGTCTTCGACAGTGAAGAAAAGAGCCCCCACAATCTTTGGCGGTTTTCATCTTCACTTTCATTTAAAGCTGTATTGCTCGTTTTGTTTGCATGATATGAATATTTGTTTTTTGTGAAAGAAAATTCCAAACCATAATGTAGCTCTCCACCCCACAATGGATTAAGGATTTCTGCCTTGCCTGTATATAGGTGGTAATCGGATTTATTTTTAGAATCCACATCTTTTTTCTGTGCCCAGGAGGTTTCGTATTGAGAAAGTGCTTTCCCTTGCATATAATCAACATTCATAGTCAATCTATTACCTTTTCCCCAGGAGGTGATATAATATGCATTCAGTGCATGATTTGTTTTTTCATTTTTTCCCAGCAGCAAGACGTCTTCTGAATGTTTTGTGGCATTATCCACTGAATATATGCTGGTTCCGCTCATTTCATCTCTGTTGGATGGTGACCGGGAAAAGTTGTATTTCATGCCAAAGTCATTTTTCCCATTGTTGGAAAAGTTGAACCCCGAGTTTATATTGAATGACTTGTTTTTAATACTATTGTTGAACGATTGGTCTATATTGATGGTGTTACTGTTATGGTCAAAATCAATCAAATTTCTTGTCGAACTTTCATTGCGATCATATCTGAACTCCATACTACCGAAAAAATCCCACTTTCTCAAGCGATAGTTCAACTTTCCAAAATTTAAATGATTGAAATGTTTTACCAGAGTTTCGCATGCTGTAAGATTGACGCTCAAGCCTTCCCCTTTCCGGATAGTCTTTATGTTGATGACTGCTTTTACGTTGTTTCCATAGTTCGTACCTGGATGAAGATTGATTTCAACATTTTTCACCTCATCGCTGGAAAGTTTTTGCAACTCATTTACATCGTTAATCTTCATGTTGTCTATATAAATCAGAGGTGTTCCTCTGCCAAAGACGGAGATGCCTTCCGTCGTACGGCTGACAAAAGGCATCATGGACAGAACCTGAATGGCATCGCCTGTTCGTGCCAACAAGGTGTGCTGCACATTGACTTGCATTTTCCCTCGATTCATTTGAATGACAGGACGTTTCCCGGACACTACCACTTCATTCAGTTGTTGTGTCTCTTCAATGATCATAATGGTTCCCATATCCACACGAGGAGTCAAATATATGTTTTTGTAGCCAATACTGCTTATCCTGATAAGACAGTCATCCAAAGACAATTTTGTCGGATTCGGCAGCAAAAAATGCCCATCATCAGTTGTTACTGTTCCTGAAATAAAAGTACTGTCTGATTTTGTCAGCAAGATAACATTGGCATAAGCAACCGTCTCGCCACGCTCATTAAATATTTGTCCTCGTATCTCCTGTGCGTTGAGAGGCAAGTTCAATAATAAACTTAGGATTATCAGGAAAATTTCTTTCTTCATAATTTCATTTGAGATAAAATCATGTCAATATGTGTTTAATAAAAAGAGCAGGCAACCTTATTGACACTTTGGTCAGTTTCTCTATCAAGAGGACAGCCTCCTCCACAAACCGGTAAGACGGGACAGTCAATACATTCAGAATTTTCAAGATGATTCGTCTTGAAAAAATAAGAAGACAATCTTTCCGGTGATATACTTTCTTTTATAATATTTCTTATGGATTTATTTTTATTCCCAGCTTCAATGCAAAAAGAACATGATAAGTTGCAGTTCATTGTTCGACAGATATAAAGCAACATTCGATTATTACGAAACATTTTGGAATACTGAATGTATTTATATTTTGTATTTCTGCTTTTCTCTCATTTATAATAATCCTTATATCAATTAATTGCTTAATTATAACGTGGGTTCGATGAATTATAAGTGCCTATAAATTTGGTGATTAGCAAAACTTATTGTAACTTTAAGGTATTAACATTCAAATAATCACAAACAAAAATCGCTATGATCACCGAGAACAAAGTTACTGAAGTATTTTGTATTGCAGATGACTTCTGCAAGTTTTTTGATGCAATGACGGCAAAATATACGCTAAAAC
>ENA-OWNK01000894-OWNK01000894.1-metagenome-genome-assembly--contig:-NODE-894-length-13587-cov-10.431496_pt1 | contig 13587 bp, 9 predicted proteins | sample MGYA00245343_ERZ651121 | MGnify/ENA primary metagenome ERZ651121 (study PRJEB26857, sample SAMEA4031775) | metagenome | biome: human; feature: oral; material: saliva | place: Philippines | collected 2014... | reverse complement strand
CGCCGAAATCCTCTCCGAAGCCACCGCGCTGAAGAAGGCCATCAAGAAGGCAACCCCTTAAAAAAACAAACAAACACACTATCGAGTTCACAAACAACACCCACACAACCAAGCGCACACAACACAAGCCACGCACACTCAATAGGCGATTCGCGCCATGTTTCCGCGACCCGAGCATCTCGCTTCGTTCGCTGCCGTTCGGCGCAACAAGGAAAACAATACGCATGTCCGAGCGGACCGTCAAATCATAACGGTCCGCTCGGCTCCCAGAAGCTTTTCCGCGGAATTCCGGGCTTTGTAGCAGATTTTTGCCCACAAAACGCCTAAAATTCAGCACTTTTCATGTCACAGAACACAGAATATCAAACAAAATGTGTGCCAGGCCGCGCAATCTCGTAACGCGATCTAGCATGCTGATCAGGACTTATACCGAGACCATCTCATTTGTTGCCTGAAACTTTACCAAGCGTTGACCTAGGGGCTATACTCACATCATCCGAGCGGCATCGCCGCATCCGTCAATGCTAGGAACTTCCATGATTGCATCCGTTCTCGGCTCCATTTCCGACTTCATGTACACCTACGTACTGGTCGCACTGCTGATCGGCGTGGGCCTGTACTTCTTCGTCTTCACCCGCGCGCTCCCCCTCCGCATGTTCGGAGAGGCACTCCGTGTCGTCATGGAGCCTCCGAAAAAGGAAGGCGGCGTCTCGTCCTTCCGTGCGCTGATGGTCTCCACGGCCTCGCGCGTGGGCGTCGGTAACATCGCTGGCGTCGCGACGGCAGTGACGGCGGGTGGCGCTGGCGCTGTTTTCTGGATGTGGGTCATCGCGACGATTGGAGGCGCGTCCGCCTTCATCGAGTCGACGCTCGCACAGATCTACAAGAAGCGCGGACCCCACCACTCCTACGGTGGCCCGGCCTACTACATCCAGACGGCACTCAAGCAGAACTGGCTGGCCTATCTCTTCGCTGTCATGCTCATTCTGACCTACATGGGCGGCTTCAACCTGCTCGCTTCTTTCAACGTGGCCGACACGTTCACGCAGTACTCCTGGGCGAACGAGTGGACTCCTTGGGCCGTCGGCGGTGTCCTTGCGGTCCTGATGGCCGGCTCAATCCTGGGCGGCACTCGACGCCTGACCGACGTGACCGGCTTCCTCGTCCCGATCATGGCGATCATTTACCTGGGTGTGGGCGCGGTCGTCATTGTCTTCAACTACCACAATATCCCCGCGATGTTCTCCGCAATCTTCTCGGGAGCCTTCGACTTCAAGGCGATTTTCGGTGGTTTCGCAGGCTCTGCGATGATGCTCGGCATCAAGCGTGGCCTCTACTCGAACGAGGCCGGTGTGGGTTCCGCGCCGAACGCCGCAGCCTCCGCCTCCGTGTCGCACCCTGCCAAGCAGGGCCTCGTTCAGATGCTCTCGGTCTTCATCGACACGATGATCATTTGTACCTTCACCGCGTTCGTGGTCCTCTCCTCGGGTGTCGGTGACGACGGCGGCGTCACCGGCGCTCCCCTCGTGAAGGACGCGATGGCTACAGTGCTCGGCCAACCGATCGCGCAGGTCTTCATTTCGTTGGCACTCTTCCTGTTCGCGTTCACGACGCTGGTGGGCAATTTCTACTACGCCGAAGTCAACTTCCGCTTCCTGCTGCGCAACATCAAGCTGGAACAGTGGATGCTGACGGCCTTCCGCCTCGTGGCAGCTGCCCTGGTCTTCTGCGGTGCGCTGCTGAAGTTCGAGGTCGCGTGGAGCTTGGGTGACATCCTCATGGGCCTCATGGCACTCATCAACCTGCCGGTGATTGTGATCCTCGGTCGCATCGCCGTCCGTTGCGCGAACGACTACACGGCGCAGCGCAAGGAGGGCCTGGACCCGAAGTTTACCGCCTCCTCGATTGGTCTGGATCCCTCCGAGCTGGACTACTGGCAGGACAAGAAGGCTCCGGCCTCCGCCAAGGACGCTGCCGAGAAGGCGGCCGTCTAAGCGAGCACTGCTCCACACGCCTTGCCCCGGCCTCGCATCGACGAGGCCGGGGCACGTTTATGCGCATGGGCGGCGGGCGAACGCCGCGGGATTCCTATGCGTCGCCCAGCCAGGCGCGGATGTGCAGTCCGCCGACGTGCCCGCACGCTGACAGGGCTCGAGCCACTGCGTCGGCAGCCCACCCGAGCATCTCAGGACCCCCGTGCGGTGCGCGCAGAGCGGCAGCCACTCCGGCGCCGGAGGCCGTGGAGGACTCCACAGAGAGCCCCATCTGCACGGACGAAGCCACGGCCTCGTCGAAGCCCGAGAAGGACAGGGTCTGTCCCTTGTATCGCGGGCTCGCCTCGACGTAGATGAGCGGACCAGGGGCAACCAGGGACAAATCCAGCGCGCCAATGGGCAGGCTGCCGTCTTCCCACGGTTTGTTTGCGGTGGAGCGGGCGTAGCCCGGCGGCAGGTCACACTCGAAGACGCACTCGTCGACGCTCACATCGGCGACGAGCTCGAGGGTAGCCACGGAAGCGATCACGGAGGCCACGAAGGGGATGCGCCTGCCCGTTTCCCCGAGCCACGTGTCGACGAGGGCGTGGCACATCGCCGGAGCCTTCGCGGTGGGGGAAGGCTGTCCTGCCGCATGAGGCGTCCTCGCCCCCTCCACTCCCCCACCCCTGGGTGGTGTCTCAATGTCGCCTACGAAAAAATCGAAGGCGTAGAGCCCATGATGGGTGCGATCGTCGTCGAAATCGTCGAAACCCATACCGGTTCCGACCAGCATGGAGAGGAACACGTCGTAGAGGCACTCCCTGTCCTGCGCAAAAAGGTCCGCCGCGTGAGGCGCGCGCGGGGACATCTGCCCGCACAGCCACGCCTGCAACGCCACGTAGCCCTCGTTTGTCGTGCAATCGTTGAATCTCACGGCAACCTCCTCGTTCCGACGAGCGCACGCCTGACACTACTATGACAGAAACGAGGGCGCGCGGGAACCACTTTCGCGGGCAAGTCCGAGTACCAGCGAGACCGCGCGGCGGCGGCCCAGGCCGCAGAGGGACGTCATCTTCCCCCAACCAGCGCAAACGAGAGCGACGCGCACAAAGATGCCCCGGCCTCGTCCGGTGACAGACGAGGCCGGGGCGAAGGTCGAGACGGAGCGCTCAGCGGGTGGCGAGCAGCGCTTCCTCGGACTCCTTTGTCCACAGGCCGTCCTTCATGGCGGCGGCGACCTGCGGGAACTTCTCGGCCAGCTCGCTCAGCGGCGTGAGGCCCAGGTCGTGCAGCGACGGGAAGACCATGATCTTGCCGCCCGAGGTACGGTTCATCACCGCGTTGATGGCGTCGCCGAAGCCCGCCATGCCGGTGACCGCCCACAGCGAGATCGTGGTGTCGATGACGCCGTCCTCGATCTTGCGCAGGACCGTGCGCATGTCGGACACGTCCGAACCGGAGGTTCCCAGCATGAAGATCTGGCGCTCGATGATGTCCTGCAGGTCAAAATCACCGAACGTGCCAGCCGGGATTCCCGCGAACGCGTTGAGGATGCCGCCCTGGGCCAGGAGGTCAACGGCCTGGGAGACCAGCGCGGGAACGGGCACGAGGCACGTCGCGTAGGTGTAGCCAAACTCCAGGGGCGTCGAGGAGGTATTGACGATGTCGAGGGGCACGTCGTTCTTCTCGGCGGTCGGGCCGACGACGGCCGCGAGGTTCGCCAGGCGCTCGTCCGACAGGTCGGTGCCGACCACGGAGATGCCGGGGACACCCGAGGTGACGGCGCGCATCGTGTGCATGACGCCCATCGGGCCGGCGGCGCCGACGAAGACGCAACGGTCGTTCTCGCGCAGGTCGCCGTTGGCGGGGATCCAGGCGTAGCCCTCGCGCGGGTCCGAGCCGGTCGTGCCGCAGAAGCGGGTGAAGTCGTAGTGGACGCGGCCGATATCCAGGGACACCTTGCGCTCGATCGATCCGCCCCCCAGGACGACGCACATGGTGCCGCGGGTGCCGATCAGGAGCGCGGCCTTCTCGATGGCGTCGGCGTCCGAGCCGAAGAACACGACGTCGTCGAACTCTCCCTCGACGCCCTCAAGCTCCTCAGCGGCAACGCGCACAACCTCGGCGGGCTTATGCTCGGCGGTCAGAGCGTCGATGTCGCCCTCGCCGACGACCAGCAGGCGGCCACCATCGGCGACGTGATCACGCTCCGCCCACGCATAGGAACCCTCGACGGTCGCCCAGGGCTCGATGAGGCCAACGGCGGCGGCCGACGGCCCCTCCGACACGTGGATCAGGTACTCTTCCCCGTCCGGGGACACGACGCAGCGTTCGTCGACGACGACGTATTCCTCGAGGGCACCATCGAAGTTGTACCCGAAGGCACCGTTGGACTTCGAGGTGCGCAGGTGCTTCCAGTCCGCCTGGACCAGCAGACGGTCACCAACCTTGAAGTGCGTGACGGCCTCGCCGACCTGCACGACGCGGACGACAGGCTCGTGGCCAGGGGTCACCGCCTCCTGATTCGGGTGGTACGACGGAATGTCCTTCAGCGCGTCCAGGTCAATGCCCGCCACGACGTCGGACTTGCGCGGGTGGCTATCGAACTGGTGAAGCAGCTTCGTATCGGAGAAGCAGATGCCGCAGGCTTCAACCTCGAGCAGGATCTGCGTCGGGCCAACGGGGTCAACGGGCTTCGCCGGGTTAACGACGAACTCCTCCTTGCCGACGATTTGGATGGCGTACTGGGTGGAGGGAACCTGGGTCATGACTGACTCCTTCACTGGGAAAACGATGGTGGAAACGAGAGGGACGAGGCCGGGGCACCCGTGGAGGGGACCGTGACCACCCTGGGTCCCCGGCCTCGAGACGGTGTCAGGAGAGCATGACCTGGCCGCCCGTGACGGGCACGGCCTGGCCGGTCTCGTACTCTTGTTCGACGATGTAGAAGATCGCGCGCAGGACGTCGATGCCCTGGGCACCGCGGCGCATGGGGACCTTCGCCTCGTAGAACTCCTTGACGTCGGCGACCGTCTTGGCACCGGGGACCTTCCCGGAGTTCAGGTACTGGACGAAGAGACCTCGGTCCGGGTCGGACCAGAGGGGGCCGTCGTAGAAGTTGCCGGGGCAGATCGCGTTGACCTTGACGCCGTGGGCGACCATCTCGAGGGCGAAGGACTGGACCAGGCCGATACCGCCGAACTTGGAACCCGCGTAGGCGGCGTTCTTGTTCGAGCCGACCAGGCCGGACTTGGAGTTGATCTGGATAATGTCGGTCAGCCACTCGGGTGCGGTGGAGTGCTGGCGGGCCAGCAGCTGACCCAGGTGCTTGGTAACCAGGAAGAAGGCCACGTAGTTGATGTCCGTAGACAGGCGGAATGCCGAGGCGTCCTGCTCAAGGACGGAGCCAGCGCGCACGATGCCAGCGTTGGACACGATCAGGTCGAGGCCGCCTGTGACGTGCTCGATTTCGGCGGCCATCGAAGCCACGGAGTCCTCGTCCGCGACATTGACGGTGATCGGGTGAGCGACGCCTTCGCCGCCCAGCTCGGCGGCCTTCGCGACCGCACCCTCACCGTTCAGATCGGCGACGTACACGAAACCGCCGGCGTCCACCAGGCCTCGGGCAATCTCGGCACCGAAGCCCTGAGCACCGCCCGTGACGAGGGCGACGCGGCCATTGATGGTGCGCTCGCCGGTGCGGGTCGGACGGACCTCGTAGGTCTCCTCCCCCGCCCGCACGACGACGGGCAGTTCCGTCTCCTTCAGGGAGCAGGGGCACACCTCGGTGAGGGGGCCGTCGAAGGTGACGGTGGGCTCGGCCTCGCTGGGGGCCACGATGACCGGGCGACCGAGGGCCTTGAGGAACAGGCCGCGTACCTCGGGAGCATTACTCATGATGGTTCTCTTTTCTCGACGCGTTCGTCAGTTGATCGATGTTGCTCGGGCGGCGAGAGCGGCGGCGTCCTCGCCGTCGGCAATCGCGCGGCCCAGGGGTGCGTACTCGCTGATGCGCTCCGCCAGGGCCTCGGGGGTCAGGCGGCCCGTGCGGCCCAGCAGGTGCAGGGAGGGGTCCACAGAGGACAGGGCCTCGTGCGCGACGAGCGCCCACGTGGCATCGTTGAGGTCCGCGAATTCGGGGCGACGCAGCTCCTCGCAGGTGAAGCGCTGGCGGGGCTGGTTGATGTCCACTCCCGAAATCTCGAGCATGCCGTGGGCTTCCGCGAGCGCGTGGATGCGCGCCAGCTGCTCGGGGGTGTTGCGCGGGGGCATGTAGGTGACGGCACGCAGGCCGATGGACTCCATGTGCTCGAAGAGTTCGTCGAGGAAGTCGTCCTCGAACTTCTCGGCCTTCTTGTCCCCCGTCGGCGAGGCGGACACGTCACCCAGGTAGGCGTAGGTGGCGATTGCGCCGACCGAGTCGGCGAAAGCGACAACTTCGGCCGCGCTGGGCAGCTCGTCGGTCGGCTGGATGTAGATGCGATCCAAGTAGTTGGCCTTCAGGACGCCCAGCAGATCGTACAGGAGGTGCGGGTTGTCGGCGTCGGACAGGACGGCGGCCAGGGACGGAGGGATCTCGACGCCCATCTGCGCCAATCCCTCGGTCAGCGCCGGGCCACGTCCGAATCCGCGGATCAGGGCCGAGGCCATGGCGGCCAGCAGGTGGCGCTCGGTGATCCCGCCGCCGTTTGCGTACTGCGAGATGCCGACCATGTCGGCCTGAGGATCGAAGGGCTCCAGCCCCAGATCGGTGAGGATCTGGTTGGCGCGCTCTGCCATGGCGAGCGTGCGCTCCAGGCGGGCAGCGCGCCTCGGGGCAAGCCACTCGGCGACCTTCTCGCGTGCCGGTGCGGGCACGCCCTGGACAGTCATGTAGGCCACGCCCACGGAGTCGGGGTTGTTGAGCTTGCGCTGAGCTAGCGGCGTGCCCTCACCGAAGCGGGCACGAATTTCGAAGCCCGTGACGGAACCCATGCCGAGGACAGACGTGGCCTCGCTCATTTCAGCCGCCGCTCCGATGGAGTCATGGTCCACCGAGCCGACGACGCGCAGGCCTGCCCGGCACGCGAGCAGCGCGGCGTGCGTCGGCGTGTAGGGACTGAAGGAGAAGCACGTGTGGATGTGGTTGTTCGGCTCGGGCACCCAGCTCGGGAAGTGCTCGTCGGCTGCGACGACGCGCAGCGCCTCGATGCGCTGGGCCGGGGTGGCGGCCGGGTCGTTGGTGATGTCCATGGGTTCTGCCATCTCTTCGTTGGGTGGAGAAAAATGTGGAGAAAGGAAGGGGACGCGAGGCCGGGGCTCAGGTGAGGAGGAGGTTGCCCCGGCCTCGCGTGGCTCGCGTCAGGGAATGCGAGCCTCGGACGGGGGCGGGCCGGAAAGGGGAGCAGCCCGCCCCCAGTGCTTGTTAGAGACCCTCGCGGTTCAGGCGAGCGGTCTCGGCCTCGGTCGCGTGCTTCGTGGTGGGCACGTGGCCGGGCAGCGGCAGGATGCGCTCGTGAATCGCGTCGAGGATCCAGGAGACCTGCGGGAAGAAGAACGACTCCAGCTCGGGGCCGGGCGTGATGCCGTTGCGCGAGCCAACGACCGCGATCGGCGCGTCGAGCGCGTCGAAGGCGAGGGTCTGCACGTTGGCGGCAACCGTGTTGAGGAAGGATCCACGCTCGACCGCGTCCGACGTGAGGACGAGGCGACCGGTCTTCTTCACGGACGCAATGAGCTTGTCGTAGTTCAGCGGGGCGACGAAGCGAAGGTCGATGACCTCAGCGCTCAGGCCGTACTTCTCAGCCAGGACGTCCGCGGCTTCGAGGGCCTTGTACACGGTCGCGCCGTAGGCCGCGATCGTGATGTCGGATCCCTCGCGGCGGATCGCCGGTTCGCCTTCTTCGGTCTCGTAGTAGCCCTCGGGCACGCCGCCGGGTTCGAAGTCCTCGCCCTTGTCGTAGAGCTTCTGGCTCTCCAGGAACACGACCGGATCGGTTCCGGCAAGCGCCAGGTTGAGCATGCCCTTCGCGTCTGTCGGGGTGGTCGGGAAGTAGACCTTCAGGCCCGGGATGTGGGCGACGAGCGCACTCCAGTCCTGGGAGTGCTGCGCGCCGTACTTGGCACCCACGGACACGCGCAGGACGAGAGGCATCTTGAGCAGGCCGGCGCTCATCGACTGCCACTTGGCCATCTGGTTGAAAACTTCGTCACCGGCGCGGCCCAGGAAGTCGCAGTACATGAGTTCAACGACCGCGCGGCCACCGGCCATCGCGTAGCCGACGCCGGCGCCCACGATCGAGGCCTCGGCGATGGGCGAGTTGAAGAGGCGACGGTAGGGCAGGGCCTCGGTCAGGCCACGGTAGACGGCGAAGGCGCCGCCCCAGTCGCGGTTTTCCTCGCCCCATGCGGCCATCGTCGGATCGGTCTTGAAGCGGTGCAGCATCGCCTCGAAGAGGCCGTCACGGAACTGGTACATGCGCATCTTGGAGACAGGCTTGCCGTTCTCATCAACGGAGGAACGCACCTTCTTGGCCAGTGCCTTGACGCGCGGGTTGTCCTCGAGGTCGATCTCTGGGGTCGCGTCGTCGAAGGCCTCGACCTTCTCGTTGGAGAACATGACGGTGTCGATGTAGCCGTCCGCGACGCGCGGGGTGGCGTCGTCGTCGATGGCCAGTTTGAGGACCTTGACCAGCTTGTCGGTCAGCGAGGCCGCGTAGCCGTCGATCTCGTCCTGCGTAGTCAGGCCGTTCGAGATGAGCAGGTTCGAGTATTCCTTGATGCAGTCAACCTGCTCCCACAGCTCGACCTCTTCCTTCGTTCGATAGGACGAAGCGTCCGACGGCGAGTGGCCGGAGAAGCGGTAGGTGATGGTGTCCATGAGGACGGGGCCGCGGCCCTCCTCGAGGATCTTCTTCTTGCGGGTGGTCGCGTCCGCAACGGCCAGCGGATTGAGGCCGTCGACGCGCTCGGCGTGCATGGCCTCGGGGTTGAGGGCCGCGCCCACGCGGGCGAGGATCTCGTAGCCCATGGTCTCGCCGAAGGTCTGGCCGCCCATGCCGTAGAAGTTGTTGAAGAAGTTGAACAGGATCGGCGGGTTTCCACCGTCCTCCTCGCGCCACAGGGAGCGGAACTGATCCATCGACGCGAAGTTCAGGGCCTCCCACACGGGGCCACAGGCCAGGGCGGCGTCACCGACGTTGGAGACGACGATGCCGGGCTTGCGGTTGATGCGCTTGAACAGGGCCGCGCCGTTCGCGATCGGGGCGGAGCCGCCGACGATCGCGTTGTTCGGGTAGGAGCCGAAGGGCAGGAAGAAGGTGTGCATCGAGCCGCCCAGGCCGCGGTTGAAGCCGGACTTGCGGGCGAAGATCTCCGCGAGGGCTCCGAAGAGAATGAAGTTCTCGGTGAGGTCCTTCGTGTCCTTGTAGCCGATCTTTTCGGCGTAGGACAGGGTCTCGCCGCCGAGGAAGCCCTTCATGATGCCCTCAAGCTGGCCCTCATCCATCTGGTGCATGGCCGAGTAGCACTTGGCGAGAATCTCACCGTGTGAGCGGTGGGAGCCGAAAATGAAGTCCTCCGGCGACAGAACGAAGCTCTGGCCAACGTAGGCGCTCTCCTGGCCGATGCCGAGGTGGGCGGGGCCGCGGTGGTTGTACTCGATGCCTTCCCACTGGCCGGTCTTCTTGATGGAGTCGAGCATCGACTCGAAGGTACGCACGACGATCATGTCGTGGAGCATCTGGACCATGCCCTTGTCGCCGTAGCGGGCGAGTTCGGTCTCACGGTCGAAGGTGTATTGATTGACGGGAACCTCGGGGAACTTCACGTATCCCGGACGACGCACCTCATTGGGGTCGATGATAAGAGACTGAGTCATTGTTCTACTCTTCCTTGATGTAGTTGTTCGTTAGAGCTTGACGGCCCACGCGGCTTCGCGGATGACCTCGGAAACAGTGGGGTGCGGGAAGACGACCTGGCGCAGGTCCTCGACGGTCAGTTCCATCTCGAGGACGGCCTGCGCACCCCAGATCATCTCAGCGGCGTACGCGCCCAGCACGTGGATGCCCAGCACCTGGTGGGTCGTGGGGTCAACGAGAATCTTCGCCTCGCCGGGGGCCTTGAAACCGTTCTCGGCGATGAAGCGGCCCGACATGAGGGCGGGAACCTTGGCGACGAGGACCTCACGGCCCTCTCGCTGAGCGGCGGACTCGGTCAGACCGACGCCCGCGGCCTCGGGGATCGAGAAGACGGCCCAAGGGACGGTGTGCCAGCGCATGACCTCGCCGCGCTTCTTCGCGGTCGGGTCGAGGATGTTCGCCGAGGCGATCTCCGCCATGCGGTAGGCGGCGTGCGCCAGGAGGGAACGTCCGGTGACGTCGCCGATGGCCCACACGTTGGGCAGATTGGTGCGCATCGTGTCGTCAACGACGATGCCGCGGTTGATCTCGAGGCCAGCCTCCTGCGCGCCCCAGCCCACCGTCGCGGGACGGCGGCCAACGGCCATGAGGACCACGTCGGCCTCGACACTCAACTTGTTCTCGCCCTTGGAGTAGTGGACGGTGCCCCCGTCGAGGGACTCGACGCGGCAGCCCAGCTCGAAGGTCACGTCCTTCATGGCGGCGCGGGCCTTGGCGGCCAGGTCGTCGTCCATGAACGGCAGGATCTCGGGGGCCATCTCGATGACGGTCACCTGGGAGCCGAGGGTGGAGTACAGGGAGGCGAATTCGACGCCGATAACGCCTCCGCCGATGATCGCGAGGCGGGAGGGGACCTCGGGCAGGGACAGGATGCCCGTGGAGTCCACGAGCGCCGGGTTGTCCTGGGTGCCGGGCAGCGGGGGCATGGCCGGCACGGAGCCCGTGGCGATGATGACGTGGTCCGAGGTGTAGGTCGTCCCCTCGACGGTCACGCGACCGGGGGCGTCGAGGTGGCCTCGTCCGTTGATGACGGTGACGCCCGCCTTACGCTCGGTGGCTGCAACGCCCGCGACCAGGCCCTTAACAACCTGATCTTTCCAGGCCTGCATCTGCGTCCAGTTAACGGCAACGCCGCTGGCGTCCACGCCGAACTGGCTGGCTTCCTTGGCGTGCAGGTAGTTCTTCGCGCCGTTGAGCAGGGTCTTGGTGGGGATGCAGCCCACGTTCAGGCAGGTGCCGCCCAGGTACTGTTCCTCAACGAGGGCGACCTTCTTGCCGGCGTGCCCGAGGCGCTCGGCGGCCAGGTAGCCGCCGGGACCCGCGCCGAGGACGATGACGTCAAAATGCGTGTCACTCATGAGTGTTCCTCTTTCCTCAGGCCAGGACCGTCACGTCGATGTTGTCGATAGCAGCGACCAGGTCGCGGAGGAACCGGGCACCGTCCGCGCCGTCGATGACCTGGTGGTCGATCGTCAGCGACAGGTTGAGGCGCTGCTCCACGCCGATCGTGCCGTCGGCTGCCACGACCGGACGCGGGGTGATTGCACCAACGCCAAGGATGGCTGTCTGGGGCAGGTTAATGACGGGGGTGAAGGTCTCGATACCGAAGGAACCGATGTTGGAGACCGTGAAGGTGCCGCCGCTCAGGAAGTCGGGGGCGATGGTACCGTCGATGGCACCGCCGGCCAGGCGCTTAGCTTCGTCGGAGAACGCCTTGAGACCCAGGGTCTGCGCGGAGCGGATAACGGGGACGAGGAGGCCGCGCGGGGTGTCGCACGCGAATCCGAGGTGGACCTGCTCGAACTGGGTAAGCACGCCGTCCTCGAGGTGGGCGTTGAACACGGGGTACTTGGGCAGGGTGCGCGACACGGCGAAGCAGACCAGGTCGTTGAGCGTGATCTTACCCAGGCCCAGAGCCGGGTCGGCGTTCTTGACCTTCTTGCGCATGGCGAGGATGCCGGCAGCGTTCGCGGTGGTGTTGAGGGTCAGCTGCGCGGTGGTGGTCAGGGACTCCATCATGCGCTTGGCGACGACCTTGCGCACACCCTTGAGCGGGGCGGTGGTCGAGGCACCGGGGTAATCGGCACCCGCAGGGGCGGAGGCAACGGGGCGCGAGGCCGGGGCGGCCTCGGGCATCCGTCCCGCGTCGGCGACGCTCACGCGGCCACCAATGCCGGTGCCTTCGGTGGCCTGGACACCGGCGGCGCGCGCGGCGGAGGTCAGGACGGGACCCGCAGCGATTGCGGCGGCGACGTCGCGCTCGATGACGCGACCGTGGGGGCCAGAACCCTCGGTAATGGTTGAGGCATCCAGGCCCGCCGAGGCGGCCAGGGCGCGGGCACGTGGGGAGACCGCGCCGGTGGCTCGCTCGGTGGCAAAGGCGGGGGCAGCCTGCTCGGGTGCGGCGGTCGCTTTTTCGGGTGCATCCTCGACGGGTGCGGCGTCGTCACCGGGCACGAGGCCGGAGATGTCTTCTCCGGGTTCACCGACGATGATGAGCGGATCCTTGACGGGGACCTCGTCGCCTTCCTCCCACAGGAGCTTCAGGACGGTGCCCTCGGCGGTGGAAGGGACCTCCATCGTCGACTTGTCCGTCTCGATGGACGCGAGGGTCTGGTCGACGGCGACGCTGTCGCCTTCGGCGATCATCCACTCGACGATGATGCATGACTCAACAGAGTTGCCCAGCTGGGGCATCACCACGATGGTGGCCATGTAATTCCTCCTAGACGATGCGCAGCTTCGTGCGCTCGGCCAATTCCTTGATGGATTCTTCGGGGATCTCATCGTCGGTGATGATTCCGGTGACCTGGTCGATCCCCATGAAGGTGACGAAGCCGGCTTCCCCGTACTTGGAGGAGTCTGCGAGCAGCCACGTCTCTTGTGCGCGTGTGCGCATGATGGAACCAACCTGCCCACCCTCAACGAGTTGGGTGGTCAGGCCGCGATCAACGCTGAAACCGTCCGTTCCGAGGAACGCAACGCGCGCGTTGAAGTCATTAATAGCGCGCTCGGCGACCGGCCCCACGAGGGACTCAGACTCGGCGCGGAAGTGCCCGCCCGTCAGTGTGATGTTCAGGTTCGGGTTGGATCGGGCGTTTGCGAAAACAAGGACGGAGTTGGTCAGAACCTGAACTCCGCGCTTGCCGGTGAGGTACTTGACGATGAGGGCGCAGGTGGTGCCGGCCTCGATCATGATCCGGTCGTCGTCGTAGATCATGTCCGCGGCGGCCCGGGCGATGCGCTCTTTCTGATCGACGCGATCATTCTGGCGCAGGTGGATGTTGCGGAAGGTGGTGGGGCGTGCCCCTCCGTGGGTGCGCACGAGATAGCCCTGCTCGTCGAGGACCTTCAGCGAGGCACGCACGGTGACGGGCGAAACCCCCAGGTCGGAGGCGAGCTGGGCGACACTCACCTCACCCTCGCGGGCAAGGCGATCCAGGATGTAGTTCGTGCGTTCTTCTGCACGTCCCATGGCTTCACCTCTCGATGTATTCGCGACAACCTTCTGTCACTTTCGCTTTCGTTAAGGATAGAATAGTCATTTAAACGAAAGCACGCAACATCACATCGATGAGTCACCCAGCCGTGCACCACAGCGGCACACATGTTCACACACTCATCCAATCAAAACCCCATTACCTTGACAAAATGCGGATAAACGAGCGGGCGGTCGGCCCCACAGGGACCGCCCGCCCGCTATCAAACACCCA
>ENA-OWNK01000892-OWNK01000892.1-metagenome-genome-assembly--contig:-NODE-892-length-13594-cov-5.747692_pt1 | contig 13594 bp, 17 predicted proteins | sample MGYA00245343_ERZ651121 | MGnify/ENA primary metagenome ERZ651121 (study PRJEB26857, sample SAMEA4031775) | metagenome | biome: human; feature: oral; material: saliva | place: Philippines | collected 2014... | reverse complement strand
ATTTTGCCTCCATGTTAGGGAATGCTGTGGTTATTTCATGGGCAGCGACTTCACCTACGACGACATGGGCAGCCGCAATGTGGACGAGGATACGCACAACCTGATCGGCGAAGAGACCGTCGACGGACACAAGTGCTGGAAGCTCGAGTCGATGCCGAAAGACAGTCGCGACATCTATTCCAAGAAGATAGCGTGGATACGTCAGGACTGCCTGATACCGGTTAAGGTGGAGTTTTACGACAAGATGGGCAACCTGCAACGCCGTTTGGAGATGTCGAATATCGAAAAGGTGGACGGTTTCTGGGTGGCGAAGAAAATGCAGATGACCAACGTGCAAACGGAACATCAAACCGTTTTGGAGTTTATCAACCCGAAATACAACGTCCCCCTCGAAGAGGCGAAATTCAACGTAACGACGCTGGAAAAGGGGGCGATGTAAAATTTCGGTATATTTGTTTTGTCATTCCGCAAACAACGTGGTACAACATCGAGATACCTGTAAATAACACAACAACGATGACTCGGTTTAAAAATAAATATCGTTCGGAAACGGCTCGTCTACCGTATTGGGATTATGGTTGGGATTCAGCCTATTTTGTAACCATTTGCACTAAAAACAAGGAACATTTCTTCGGCGAAATAAAAAATCAAGAAATGATTTGTTCGGATTTGGGAATCATTGCCAAAAAATATTGGGAGGAAATCCCGAATCGTTTCCCTTTCGTCCTGTTGGATGTCTTTGTGATTATGCCCAATCATATCCACGGAATCATTGTCATCGACAAAGAGGGTGCGGGATACAATGTCGTGCAAACCGCTGGGGGGACGCAATTGGTCGTAGAGACGCAATTAATTGCGTCTCTACCATCGCCGACGCAGGAAATGCCAAACCATACCCAACCGGGTGGCTTTGCAGGGAACAAAAACCCTTTGTTAAACAACAATCTGTCACGTATTGTCCGCTGGTTCAAAGGGCGTACAACATTTGAAGCCCGAAAAAACAACCCGCTTTTTGCGTGGCAACCAAACTATTACGAGCATGTCATCCGCAATAAAAAATCGTTTGTGAACATACAACACTACATTATTAATAATCCGATTCATTGGAATAACGATAAACTATATACCCAACCCAAATGAAACATCATACAATCATCCTTCTGTTTGCCCTGCTGTATGCGGCAATATCGACACACGCACAGACCGACGAAGAAAGTATCTGGCGTATCAAAGGTTTTGTAGATACGTATCACGCTATGCGTACCGACGAACCTAACAACCTGATGAGTTCGCGTACCCGCGTACGCGGCGAGATAGGACGCGACTTCGGGCAGTCGTCGCTCTTCGTCTCGCTCAATGCCACTTACAACGCCATCCTGAAAGAACGCACCGGCTTCGAGCTGCGTGAGGCGTACTTAGACCATACCGAAAACCACTGGGGACTGCGTGCCGGACGGCAACTCGTCATCTGGGGAGCAGCCGACGGCTTGCGCATCACCGACCTTGTGTCGCCCTTGGACATGACCGAGTTTCTGGCTCAGGACTACGACGACATCCGTATGCCCGTGAATGCCCTGCGGCTATTTGTCTTCAACGATAAGGTGCGGGTCGAAGCCATTGCCGTGCCTGCCTTCGAGGGGTATGTATTGCCTGTAGACGCCTCCAATCCGTGGAGTGTGTTGCCGACGGGCTCACCGCTGCCGGTCGTGTGGAACGATACGGGCAGTCGTCCTGCATTCCATCTCTCGAACTTCGAATACGGCGGTCGTTTGAGCGTCACTCTGCCGGGTGTCGATTTCAGCCTTTCGGGACTTTACACTTGGAACAAGATGCCCGTCATTCAATATGCGCCGTCGCCGACCGAAATAACGGTTTCGCCGCAGTACTACCGCATGGGCTTTGTGGGTGGCGATATTTCCAAGCCATTGGGACAGTTTGTATTGCGTGGCGAGGCAGCGTACAACATCGACAAGCATTTCAGCTACAAGCCCGAGACGATGAGGCAGCCGCAGCAGGGTTTCCGTTCCCTCAACTGGTTAGTGGGTGTGGACTGGTACGCCCCTTCCGAGTGGATGCTGTCGGCGCAGTTTTCCACCGAGAACATCTTCGGCTATGAGGATTGCATCATGCAGGAGCGAAACAACATGCTTGCCACGCTTAACGTGTCGAAAAAGCTGTTCAACAGTACCTTGCAGCTATCCGACTTCACCTATTTCGACGTGAGCAACAAGGGTTGGTTCAGCCGTTTTGCCGCCGACTACGCGCTGAGCGACCAGATACATCTGCTGGCGGGCTTCGACTGGTTCGGCGGCGACAAAGGCATTTTCGGCATTTACAAAAACAACTCGGAAGTGTGGGTGAAGGCGAAGTACAGCTTTTAGGAGAGTTGTTGGGTGTGTCTGCCCTTGCGTTCTTTGCGGTTAAAAAGACTGAGACCGCAAAGAGAGGGAAAATGTCCTTTGTAATTTTAACATTTTTCTCCTCATAAACAGGTAGTATTACAGGTAAAAATACCTACTTTTGGGGATTGTGAACGCTGTTTATTTATTATAATTTTGTAACTAAAAAAATATACAAAATATGGATAAAAAAATCAAGTTAACAGGATACATCGGAATTGTGGCGAGTCTGCTGATGTTCACTGGCGACATGCTGCTTTGCTTTACAACGGAGAATTTCGCCAATATGCACGACGAATTGCTGCTATCGATGGGCAGTGTCTCTTTCAGGCGATTGGTAGCAGGAGGTTTGCTAGGTCCCCTGCCTGCGCTGCTGTACATTGTGGGATCGTATCATCTCTACCTCCGCACCCTGAAGCCTTATCGGTGTTCTGCCCGGGTGATGTTTGCCATCTTTGCTGCAGGTTGGATGGTGGACGGAGCTTATCATGGCTTTTTCCCTGCCTTCGGCATTGTTTCGGCACAAGGACATCCCGAACTTATCAATCCGCTTGCAGAATATGCTGGCTATCTGGGTATGCTCTTATTTGGGCTGATGGCGGCGGGCTGGACGATATTTACTGTCGTGACACTGCGTCGCCGGAACGATTATCCTCTGTGGATACTTCTCTTCAACCCACTATTTACAATGTGGCTCAACTTCGTGTGGGTGGAACTTCCGGCACCTTTCCAGGTCCTGATTGCCGGAGGATGGTACAACTTGATCCATACACTTTTTTTTGCCGCATCGTTATTATCATTAAAGAAATCAATCAAATAATATTATATGGAACTCTCTTTTTTCACAACATTCGAGACGGGTTGGCTGAATGGATGGATACCGTCGTTCGCCCTGTTGCTGGTACAATTTCTTTTTATGATGCTCTTTCCCCAAGGGGGTAAGCGGGCGGTCGATACGTCGTGGTACACTCCTCGGGATCGCCGGTACGCACTTCTGAGTTCGGCAGCTCAGGCAGCAGTGCTGATCATATCCGTTTTTGCGCCGTTTAAGTTCGGGACGGCTTGGTTTACTGTCGGTACGGTCGTTTATCTGATCGCCTTTGCATTGTTCATCTGGTCTTTCTTCTCGTATAAGGCAGGGAAGCCGGGCGAAACGATTCAGGGAGGCATCTACCGTTACTCGCGCAACCCGATGTATTTCTTCTTCATGCTCGGCATGCTGGGCGTATGTATCGCTACGGCTTCGTTGTGGCTGTTGATTGTCATGGTACCGTTTGCTGTTTTTACGCATGGCATTATCCTTGGCGAAGAACGTTATTGCGAAGCCACTTACGGCGAAGGCTACCGGAAATACAAGGCCGGCACGCCCCGCTATTTTTTAATTGTATAAGGTATTATGAGTGTTGGGTGTTAGTAGACATTGGGTTGTAGGGGCGAACCCTTGTGTTTGCCCGATAATATGAAATGTCCGCCCCGATGAAATGCAATAAATATGATAATAATGGGAAATGACGAATGTTGCAATGTAGCTGTAGAGACGCAATTAATTGCGTCTCTACGATGGGGTGGCAAAATGCTAAAACCTAACACCCAATACCCAAAACCCCAAAATAAGAAATCAATCAATAAAAAGAATAAGCATTATGAGCATTACGAATTTTATCAACAGTGAGGCAAGTACCATTGTGCAGGGTGTGAACGGTATACGCCTGTGTCGGGAATCGTGGATGACCGAAAAAACGAGAAAAGGAGCAGAACGTTGCGAACCGGCCTCGCAGCCCGGGGGGCAGGCGATAGAACAGGATGAAGCAGAGAAGAAAACATAGGGTGTTGGGTCTCTTGGGTGTTGGGGGCCGGGTATTGGGCATTAGGCAAAAGCAACCCGATATCTAAATAAAATATGAATGATAATGGGAAATCTCAAAAAAGTATAACCGTCCCTTTCGGGGGCATAAAACAATTTATATTATGGCAGTATTTTATAACAAGATGCAGCGGAAGAATCCGTCGAAGCCGGCGGAACCCGCCAAATGGTATCCGGTATTGCGCCGGGTGGAAATGATGAAGGAGAAAGACGTAGCACGCCATATCTCCGACGAGACGACCCTCAACCCGAAAGAGGCCGAAATGGCTATTTCGCAGTTGAAGAAGGTGCTGATTGCTGCTCTGCTCAACGGACAAAGCGTACAGTTGGGCGACTGGGGTACGTTTCATCTGACGCTCAGTAGCGAAGGAGTAGCAACCGAAGCCGAAGTATCGCCTGCTCAAGTGAAGAAAGTCAACATCCGTTTTCAGGCAGGAAAGGAGTTGCAGGAAGCCATCAATAAAGCACAGTTTATAGAGGCTTCTTCGCTGAGCAAGTAAGGTAGTTTAGGCGTTGGTTTATGGACATGTCGGGGTAAACCCCTGTGTTCGCCCCGACAAAAATGATAACAACAGGAAATGCACCCGATACCCGATACCCGACACCCCGAACCCAATACATCCCGATGCTCGACCTGCTTATTCGAGACGGCCGCCTCGGGAAAACGACTCCGCCGTCTCGATAAAATAAGTCCGCCGTCTCAATATTGCGAGTCGGCGGACTTGGCAAAACGACTCCTCGTTCTTCTTGCGTCGGGGCGGTTTAGTCGCAGAGATCGCAAGGAGTACGCCAAGCACGCAAAAGATTAAAGACAATGGATAAACAACTTTTTTTCGCATTTCTGCTAACCCTTCTCGCCGGCATCTCCACCGGCATAGGCAGTGCCATAGCCTTTTTTGCGCGGCGAACCAACACTTCTTTCTTGTCGGTTTCGTTAGGCTTTTCCGCCGGTGTCATGATTTACGTGTCGTTTATGGAACTGATGCCCAATGCCGTGCAAAGCCTGTCGGACATACACGGCGGCAAATCAGGTGCGTTGTATGCCACACTTTCGTTTTTTGCCGGCGTATTGCTCATTATGCTTATCGACAAACTGGTTCCCAACTATGAGAATCCGCACGAGATGCACAGAGTGGAAGAAATGTCGGACGAGGTAAAGGCGAGGAATGTTTCCAACCCCAAGCTGCTACGCGTGGGCGTGGTCACTGCGTTGGTGCTGGCCATACATAATTTCCCCGAAGGCATGGTCACCTTCCTCGCCGGGCTTAAGGACGTGAGCATCGCTATCCCGATTGCTGTTGCCATCGCCATTCACAACATCCCGGAAGGCATATCGGTTTCCGTACCGGTATATTATGCCACCGGCAACCGGAAAAAAGCGTTTTGGCTGTCGTTCCTGTCGGGGCTTGCCGAACCGGTCGGAGCTGTCATCGGCTATGCCATGCTGGCTCCCTTCTTGAACGACAACCTGTTCGGCATCATCTTTGGCATAATTGCCGGCATCATGGTCTTCATCTCGCTCGACGAACTGCTGCCCGCAGCCGAAGAATACGGCAAGCATCACCAGGCGATATATGGCTTGGTGGCCGGCATGGCGGTCATGGCGGCGAGTTTGCTCATGCTGGGAAATTGAGGAATCTACTCTTTTTCCATTAAATGAAATGCCACCTCACTGTCCTTTTTGATGATAAACGAGGCAAAAATCACCATTAATGGGGATGTTTCGTCCGATTTGTTCATGGTACTTTTGCACGTTAAAGATCATCCAAGATGATTGCTTTGTCATGGACGATATTATTGCAGCCTATTGCTGCTTTACTTGTGTGCAGTTGCGTATTTTTGCAGGCGCAAATGCGGCGTGTCCTTTGGGGCACAGCCGTAGGCACTGCATTTTTATCTTACCAATGAATCTATAACGAATTGACCATGAACAAAACAACTATTGAACGACTTAACGGTTTTGGCAGACAGTCTGTCCCTTTTGTGGCGCTTATCAGCTACGACCGGCCTGAGGCCGACGTGGTGTGCCCTTTGGAAGAGGCTTCCAAACACGGCATCCGTTTCAAATATGAGGACGACGTTGCCGAAAATCAAGAAAAAGCACCCCGATATGCGCTCGACATCCGCCCGGTTGATTTCGAGACCTATAAAACGGCTTTCGAAAAGGCGCAGCAACGCATGGCAAAAGACCATGTCGGTCTCATCAACTTATGTATGAAGACCGGCTTGCAGACCGACCTTTCCTTGGCGGAGATTTACCGCTACTCAAAAGCCAAGTTGGTCGTCCTATACGACCGGCATTTTGTATGTTTCACACCGGAGATTTTTGTCGAAATAGAAAACGACACCATCACCACGCATCCCATGAAGGGCACCATCGGTGCGGATGTCCCGAATGCCCGCGAGGTGCTGCTCAACGACCCAAAGGAACACGATGAGCAGGTGGCGATATGCCAATGGATGCAGCAAGAGCTGTCCGCCGTGAGCGACGACGTGAAAATCGATAAGTTCCGCTATTTCACTAAGGTGAAGACCGTGAAAGGGGATATCTGGCAAACCAGCTCGCAGATTTCAGGCCGCTTGAAACCTGAATACCGGCGTGATTTCGGCGACTTGTTTGAGAAAATGCTGCCCGTGGGTTCCATCAGCGGAGCGCCTAAAGCGGAATCCGAAGCCATTATTAAGGACGTGGAACGCTGTAAACGAGGGTTCTATAGCGGCATCTTTGTCCATTTCGACGGAAAGGTTTGCAGAAGCTATGTGCTGATACGTTTTGTGGGCAGTGACGAAAACGGAGCCTTGCACTATTTCAGCGGTGGAGGCATTACAAATCAAAGTGAAGCAAAAAAGGAATACGATGAACTCGGGAAAAAGGTCTATCTTACTTTTTGAAACCGTCAGGGTATTGCAGTTCGAGCCTGAAAACTTGGATTTTCACATCCGGCGCGCCAATGCCTCGACCACAAACGGGCTTCGGTTCGACATGGCTTCGGTGGTGAGTGTTCCCGGCGAGGGCTTGTATCGGGTGAAAGTCATTTACGACGAACAGGGCAATTTAGTTGAAAGACAGTGTTTTGAGTACAAGAAACGAGAAATCAAGTCCATACGCCTGCTGTCTTCGGACATCAGCTATGATAGGAAATACTTGAACCGCAGCACCATCGATAGCCTTTTTGCCCGGCGCGGCGATTGCGACGAAGTGTTAGTGATGAAAAACGGCTTGGTTACCGACACTTCCATTGCCAATATCGCCATCCGCTCCAAGGGCATCTGGCTTACGCCTCGCATCCCGTTGTTGAAAGGAACGGCACGTCAACGCATGATAGAACGACATGGGTTGCAGGAGAAGGACATCGGCATCTCGGAGTTGCTAAAAGCGGAAAGAATAGCGTTGATGAACGCCATGACAGGCTTTTACGAGCTTGAAAATCTGCGTATTGAAACAGAATAATACAGATTAATATGAACGATAAAATTGAAACGAAGCTAACGCAATTGCCTGAAACCATGCTGATTACGCTATGGGCGAAAGCGGTAGAGAACAAACGAAAGGATGCGCTGCTGCATGATGAAAAGGCTGCCGAAATCATGGAGAAAGTCGATTACGACTTTTCCAAGTTTAAACATGGGCAATTTTCGCAAGCCGGCTGCTGCATTCGTGCCAGTCTTATCGACAAGGAAATCAAGGCTTTCCTTGCCAAACATCCTGATGCGGTGGTCATTCAGTTGGGAGCCGGTATCGATGCCCGCTACGAACGGCTTGGTCGTCCCGAAGTCACGCATTGGTACGACTTGGACCTGCCTGAAGCCATCGAGCTGAGGCGGAAATTCCTCATTGAGAGCGAGCGCAACACCTTTATCGCCGCTTCGCTGTTCGATTACGGATGGATAGAGCGGGTGAAGGCGCACAAAGAGCCCGTTTTAATGGTCGTTGAAGGCGTGCTGATGTATTTCGCCCCCGAAGAGGTCAGGGCTTTTTTCAATGAACTATGCGCCCGATTTGAGGAGGCGACCGTCGTTTTCGACATGCTGGCTTTTTCGTTGGTAGGACATTCCAAACGGCACGACACACTGAATAAAATCGGTGAAGATGTGGAGTTCCGATGGTCGGTGCTCGACACCAAGGAGATGGAAACGTGGAATCCCAAGATACAATTGCAAACGGAGTATTATATGAGTCAATATGAAAACGGACGTTACCCGTTTGTTTTCAGGATGTTGTATAAGATCCCCTATTTCTACCGCCGTTTCAACCAAAGGGTGGCGGTGTTGAACATATCCGATGCCTTTCGGCAAAACTCAGAATAAAAACACCTGCATTCCCATGTCGCCGAATAAACCTTGTGCTGCGATGGGTGGCTTTAAAACACTCTTCCAAGCCAGTGTGTCGCGGAAAGCGGAAAAGTGCGAAAGAATACGAAAGAATTAATCAACAAAATAATACGAAAATGAGTTTTACAACCTTAGTGAACGAAGACAACGTCACCCTTGTGCAGGCAGTGGGCGGCATACGACTGTGCGAAGAAGCATGGATGAAAAAGAAGCTTTCCGACGAGCTAACGGAGCAAATGGGAAGAACGGATAACTACACGGAGCTATGAAAGTACTTTGCCATCATATTTATGAATACAAGAAAGGACTGCGAAACTTGGTCTTGCATACCATGGCTAGCAGGGATTTGGGAAAGGCGGAAGAGAAACTTCAGCAATACCGAATCACGTATTTTGTGCAATATGTCACACCGCAAAAAGTGAACATATTCTTTGGAAAGGAGCAGTGTGTGAAGATTGTCAAGTCGTTTCACTGTCAATCGCTCACCGACTTTACCCCTGAAGAAGATTTCATTCTCGGCATCATGCTGGGCTACGACCGGCTGATACAGTGCGACAGGTATCTTGTCAGAAATGCGAAAAGGCAGGTGCAAGCCACTAAATCCGTTCAGTTGCCTTGTTTTGCCTTGGCAGGACAAACCAACGTATCCAATCGGCGAACGGCACGGAACCTCGCGTTGAAACGGCTTGAGGCTGTCTCAAAACAAATATGCTACTAAGAAAAAGCAAGGTGTTTCAGAAATTTCCAAAAGCAAGGCTCTGAGATTGAGGGCGAATGAACGTACTCAAGTACGTGATTGATCCTGAATGTCGAAAATAGCGAATTAGTTGGGTGCTTATGAAACACCGCCAATAAATTGAATGAATATGAAGGAAAATTTTGAAAACAAGAAAAAAGCCGGAGGGACACTTTTCCCCTCGGAATGCACGACCCTCATTGCAGGGCGAAAGATGACTGCTGACGGCTCTATGATTGTGGCACGTTCGGAAGACTGGGATGCCATGTTTGCTAAAAACCTGGAGATTTACCAAGATGCCGATAACGGTCCCGCCGATTTTACGGCGAAGGACAGCCTTTTCCGTTGCGAGTTGCCCCCCAAAGCCTTAGGCTACACGGCATTGGCTCCTTGCCACCTGCCCGGACACTGGGGCAGCGCCGGTTTTAACACGGCAGGCGTGGGCATGAGCGCCACCGAAAGCATTTTCAGCAGCGACAAGGCTTTGGAGGCTGACCCGCTTGTGCCTGATGGCGTGGCGGAGAACTCGGTGTTCAACATCGTGCTGCCTTACATCCGATCGGCACGCGAAGGCGTGTCGCGCCTTGGCGAACTGATTGAGAAACACGGCATTGCCGAAGGCTTTGGCATCGGTTTCGTGGACAGCCGTGAAATATGGTATTTGGAAACCGCGTCCGGACATCGCTGGTTAGCCTGCCGAATGCCGGAAGACCGCTATTTCGTTACCGGCAACCAGAGTCGTTTCCGCGAGTATGAACCCGACGACAAGGACAACTTTCTCGCCTCGGCCGATCTGATAAATTTTGCCGCCGCCCACCAACTGTTTGACCCTGCTGCCGGAAAGTTCGATTTCCACGAGGCATATATTCGCGATATTGAGTTGGATGCCACCTACAACTATCCGCGCGTTTGGGGCTTGCAGAAAATGTTCAGCCCGAAGATTGCAAACGACGTGACGAAGAACACCTTCCCTGTCTATGCCGTGGCCGAGAATCCCGTTTCGTTGGAAGAGGTGAAGGAGGCTTTCCGTTTCCATTATCAAGGCACGGAACACGACCCTTACCTGCATTGCAACCCGCAGGAAAAATACCGTCCGGTGTCCATTTTCCGCACTACACAAACCCATATCCTGCATGTGCGTCCCGACCTGCCGCAAGCCATTGGAAGGGTGAACTACGTGGCTATGGGCATGGGCGTGTTGAGCGTATTTCTGCCGTTCTACCAAGGTATCACTTCCTATCCGGAGGCTTATACCAAAGGAGACGAGGAGTCGAGTGCCGGTTCAGCCTATTGGACGTTCCGCAAGGTGCAGGCGCTTGGCATGGTGGACTACAACCGCTATGCGCCCCTCATCAAGGATACGTATAGCCGCTTTGAAGCGGAAACGGCACAACGTCAGCGTGAGATGGAGGAGGCGTATTTGCAGATGTACCGCACCCGTCCCATCGCCGCACAGGAAATGGTGCAGGGGTTTTCCGACAAGACACTGCTGCGTGCCTTGAGCGTATCGGAAGACTTGATAGAAAAGCTGTTCACCCTTCTCACGGCGGACATTCAGACCAAATACCGCTTTGCCGGTGCATGATCGGAAAAGGTTATAAATCCTAACGGTATGGGTACGAACCGCACGAGTTTGGGTTATCGCATTTTTGTCTTTGCCTGCACATGGGCTTTATTGGCTATCGCCATGATTATTTCATGGGAGAGGAGGAAGGACTTGGGAGCAACGGTTTCGGTATCCGTTTCGCACCCGAAGAGCTGGTGATTGGATTAGAATTAGGTGGAGTTTTAACCCAAAGTAGTATCCATAGTGTTCATGTTGTTGCCGCCGGTGTCGGAGAATGGAGTGCGGGATTTTCAAATTCAATGTGGCGACTTGCGGGGACATGTGGGCTGATGTGTTCCACGCAATAAATGCATATTCAGTAAAAAAATAGCGAAATTGATGTTTTTTTTGAAAAAATAGGGGAAAAAGTGTATGTGGGAAAAAATAAATGTCTATTTTTGCGGCAAGTCTTCCAATAAATGAAATACCATGGGCAAGTTTTGTCTCGAAATGTCGTTTAATAATGTGACTTTTGCCAAAGCGTTCCGAAGCAAAAAGCCCATGGGATTTCAATATAACATGTTTATTTTCAAAGTGTAGCATATTCAATTACCAGCCATGTCAACCCATTCAAACATAGATAGTTTAATCGATATATTTTTATCCATACAAAATTATCAATTCAAATGGGATGAAAATAGAATGGTTGAGGCGTCGAATTGGAAAAGAAACGTCCATCAAGCGGAAAAGGAGATCTGCTTGCAGGCGGATTGTACGTCGTATTGCAAATCCATCGAAACAAAAATAAATCGCATCAATACAATTTAAAGTTTTAATAATCAATAAATTAATTCAAAAGTCATGAAAAAAATATTCATAGTCTCTGCAAAACGCACTCCTATCGGAAAATTCATGGGTAGTCTGTCCACATTTAGTGCTGCCGAAATGGGCACCAAGGTTATCAAGGCCATATTGGACGAAACGAAAATTGATCCTGCCATTATCGACACGGTTATTGTCGGAAACGTACTTTCCGGAGGTTTGAAACAAGGTGTTGGCCGTCAATGTGCCATAGGTGCGGGCATTCCGCACGAAAAAACCGCTTATTCCATCAACATGGTTTGCGGCAGCGGTATGAAAGCTGTGATGAACGCTTGTACCGACATTTCACAAGGTTATGCCTCGGTGGTCATCGCCGGTGGAACGGAATCGATGAGCAATGCAGGATTCATCTTGCAGGGCAACTTGCGTTCCGGTGTCAAGATGGGTAACATGCAGGCCGTTGACCACATGGTGAACGACGGACTTACCGATGCTTTCGGAGAATACCACATGGGCATTACGGCTGAAAACGTGGCCGAGCGGTTGTTGATTACGCGTGAGGCACAGGATGCTTTCTCCTATCAATCCCAGCAAAAGGCCATTGCTGCTGTGGATGGCGACAAGTTCAAGGATGAAATCGTTCCGATTGAGGTGGTGACCCGCAAGGAAACCCATATTTTCGATAAGGATGAGTTCCCGAACCGTACCAGCACCCTTGAACAATTGGCCAAACTGCGCCCTGCTTTCAAGAAGGATGGCACAGTGACAGCTGGCAACGCTTCCGGCATCAACGACGGTGCATCGTTTGTGATGCTTGCCGATGAGGAAGCGGTGAACAAATACGGCTTGAAGCCTGTGGCGGAAATCGTAGCTTTCGGCGAAGGCGGTGTGGATCCTTCCGTGATGGGACTGGGGCCTGTTCCCGCCATTCGCAAAGCTTTGCAGCGTGCCGGCTTGAAGCTGTCCGACATGGAGATGATCGAACTGAACGAGGCTTTTGCCGCCCAGTCCTTAGGCGTTATCAAGACCTTGTGCGAGGAGCACGGCGTTACGCCCGAATGGATGGCCGAACGGACCAATGTGCATGGCGGTGCCATTGCCTTGGGACATCCCATAGGTGCATCGGGCAACCGTATCTTGGTTTCCTTGATTCACGAACTCAAGATGTACGGCAAAGACCTCGGCTTGGCATCCCTTTGCATCGGGGGCGGCATGGGTACGGCAATCATTGTGAAAGCGGTAAAATAAACAGGACAGTACGGCTGTCGGCAAAGTTCTCGATGGCATGATACTGAAAAATCAAAGGAAAGGGTGTGTCAAGGTAAATATGGCACGCCCTTTTGTGATGCGTGATATTATCCCAATATTTCGTATTTTTGCAAGTGAATTAGGAGATCATTAGCCATGAAAATCGAAAGAATAGAGAAGTTGACCCGAAAATGGTGGTTCTTTGCGGGCTTAATTGCCTTGCAGTTCGTTGTCATGCCTTTTTCTACGAAAAACTTCGGTTTTGAGAATATTGAGGATATGGTCGGATGGACGCTTAGCCATGCCATACAGTTGCAAATGCGGTCCTATTACCTGTATTTTCAAGTTCTTGCCTTGGTGGTTCTGTTTGCTTTGTTCCTTTTCAAAAATAGGATGAAAAAGGTATTCAGCCTTTATGCTGCCTTGAGCTATGTGGCATTTGCCTTGTTGCAGAATGTGGCGGTGACGGAGGAGTACGGCCTGAGTGTCGTGAGTGTCAATGTGCTGATGTTTTTGATGGTCGCTTACGTCTGGTTCTTGGAAAGCAAGCTTCCTGAAAACGACTATTCGTTTGACAACTTGAACTGGAAAACGGCTTGGATGATTCCTTTGGCCTTGCTTGCTTTTTGGCTGCCCATCAATCAATA
>ENA-OWNK01000890-OWNK01000890.1-metagenome-genome-assembly--contig:-NODE-890-length-13600-cov-4.098117_pt1 | contig 13600 bp, 9 predicted proteins | sample MGYA00245343_ERZ651121 | MGnify/ENA primary metagenome ERZ651121 (study PRJEB26857, sample SAMEA4031775) | metagenome | biome: human; feature: oral; material: saliva | place: Philippines | collected 2014 | study... | reverse complement strand
GAGGTGGAGTGTGATGGCGCGGTGCTCAGCAGCGAGGTCTTTGGCAGCGCGGATGAGGCGACGTCCCAAGCCTTTGCCCCGATGCAATTCATCGACCACTACGTCCTCCACATAGGCTTTTGTGCCAGTGGGAGTGTACATCATGCACAGCGTAGCCATACCCACCACCAGCATTTCGCCCGAACGATTGGCGTGCACCAAGATGAGATGGACATCGGGATGGTGAACGATGCGTTCCAGCGAAGCCCAGTCGAGTTTTCTACCTGGAGTGAGTTGTGGTAACAGATGATTGATACTGTCTAGGTCAGAGAGTGAGGGCTCTGTGGGGAAAGCCAAATGATAATCTGGGGTGAGCTTATCGAGCAGTTGGCGGAAGGTTCCACCACCTTCGCCTGCGTATTCGCCATCAGGGTCAATTTCGACAAGGGGACGAAGCACAAAGTCGCGTTCTGCCAAGCGAGGGTGGGGAAGTTCTAAATCGCGGTTGTGAATGTGGTGATCACCATATTGCAATAAATCGATGTCGATGGGACGATCAAAGTGCTCCCCTCCTTCACTCTTGCGCTCACGTCCGAGTTGTCGTTCGATACGTTTGGCAATTTGGAGGATGCGTCCAGGAGAGAGTTTTGTGTCGAAGATGGCAACAGCGTTGAGGAAGGCGTTGTCGGTGAGCATGTCCACGGGAGCTGTTTCGATGAGAGAGGAACAGCGGACAAGGGGTCCCACTTGCTGCGACATCAGTTGCACAGCTTGGTGAATGTTCTCCTCGCGGTCGCCAAGGTTGGCACCAAAGGCGATGTGTATGTGCATAGAAACTGATGAGTTTTTAATCAACAATGAGCATGACGTCACCGAAGGTGCCGAAGCGATAGTCTTCTTTCAAAGCCACTTCGTAGGCATTCATCACGTGTTCGTAGCCACCAAAGGCTGCAGTGAGCATGAGGAGTGTGGACTCAGGCATGTGGAAGTTGGAGAACATAGCGTCAGCCACCGAGAAATCGTAGGGAGGGAAGATAAACTTGCTCGTCCAGCCTTCAAATTCTTTGATGCGACCTTCTGTGCTCACACTAGCTTCAAGGGCACGCTGCACGGTAGTTCCTACGGCGCAAATCTTGCGTCCTTTCTCCTTTGCGGTATTGACCATCTCACAGCACTCCTTGCGCACGAACATTTGCTCGCTGTACATCTTGTGTTTGGTGAGATCTTCCACGTCAGTCTGGGTGAAGTTGCCCAAACCACAGTGGAGGGTGACGAAAGCAGATTCGATGCCCTTGATCTCCATGCGCTTCATCATGTTCTTGCTGAAGTGCAAACCTGCAGTGGGAGCGGTGACCGCGCCTTCGTGTTTGGCGAAGATACATTGGAAACGTTCCAAGTCTTCGGGTTCAGAAGGACGCTTGATGATTTCATGAGGAATGGGAGCTTCGCCAAGTGCATAAAGTTGTTGGCGGAACTCATCGTGATCACCATCGTAGAGGAATCGCAAGGTGCGACCGCGGCTTGTGGTGTTGTCGATAACTTCAGCCACGATGGAGTTGTCTTCTCCAAAGTAGAGCTTGTTGCCAATACGGATTTTACGCGCAGGATCTACGAGAACATCCCAAAGACGAAGGTCGCGGTTGAGTTCGCGTAGGAGAAACACTTCGATGCGGGCACCCGTCTTCTCCTTGTTGCCGTAAAGGCGAGCAGGGAAGACCTTGGTGTCGTTGAACACGAAGACATCTTCTTCATCGAAATACTCCAAGAAATCTTTGAACTCACGGTGTTCAATTTCCCCCGTCTTGCGATGGAGCACTAGCATACGGCAGTCATCGCGATGGGGAGCAGGGTATTCTGCAATCTTCTCTTGAGGGAGCTTATACTTGAATTGAGACAGTTTCATAAGTGAGATATAATTGGGGGTATGAGAAGTGCGGCACTCTCGTCATTGCTGTGGGCAGTGGGGCACTTCTAGATGAAGAATTTTATTGAGGAAGTTCGGTTTCTATGGTTTGCTGTGCTAGCCAACCTTCGAAATCGTCGAGTTGCATGCAGTCTTCCACGCGGAAGTCGCCCACGCGAGTACGTCGAAGCGAGGTGAGATGAGCACCACTGCCGAGGGCTTCGCCGATGTCGCGTGCCAATGCACGGATGTAAGTGCCTTTGGAGCAGACCACACGGATGGTCAAGAACTTTTCTGCACCTGCCAAGGCACAATCCAAGAGTTCGAGTTCGTCGATGCGCAAGAGCTTGGGTTTGAGTTCCACTTCCTTTCCTTTGCGAGCCAAGTCGTAAGCGCGCTTGCCATCTACCTTAACAGCAGAGAAAGCTGGAGGAGTTTGCCAAATGTCACCGATGAACTTCTTGAGTTGGGTTTCCACTAATTGGTGGTCGATGTGGCAAGTGGCGTAGGTGTGGTCTACGGGATGCTCAAGATCAAAACTAGGTGTGGTAGCTCCTAAACGGAGCGTTGCGATATATTCTTTCACGCCAGCTTGCAACGTGTCGATTTGTTTGGTGGCACGTCCTGTGCACACCACCATCACGCCAGAGGCAAGAGGATCGAGAGTCCCCGCATGTCCCACTTTAATTTTCACTCCACCCATGGCGCGAGTGAGCAACCAGCGCACTTTTGCCACCAGTTGGAAAGAAGTCAGCCCGAGTGGCTTGTCGAAGGTGAGGATTTGTCCAGTTAAAAAGTTCATGCAGGGCGTTGCGTTGCTGTTATTGTGCGCTGAGATGTAGAGATAGTGCGCTGAGAGTGAGTGTTAGTGCTACTTTGTGCAGTAGACTTCGTGTGAGGAGTTGCTGTTTGGCTTTCGTTTTCGGTCTGGAGTTTAATTCCGCAGAGGGGCAAAGCCAAAATCACTGCGCCCACTATGATGCGATACCATCCGAAAGCGCGGAAACCATAGCGTGCAATGTAGTGAATGAAGTATTTCACAGCCATAAGCGCCACTACAAAGGCGATGAGGCTGCCCAAGAGGAGCGTCGTGAGGTTGCCATCCGCTGTGAGCACTTGTGAGCCGGTGAGGTGTTGTACCGTGCCATCTGCGAGGGTGATGTCTGCCCCATGTTTCATGAGGTCGTAGACTTCCTTCACAGCAGCCCCAAACATAGTGGGAACGGCGAGGAAGAAAGAGAACTCCGCTGCCATCTTGCGCGTGAGCTTTTGTTGCATACCACCCACGATGGTAGCCATGGAGCGAGAAGTGCCAGGAAGCACCGCTGCAATGCACTGATAAAGTCCAATCATGAAAGCGCGACGATAGGTCACGGGGGTGTGCGAAAGGGCTTCTACTGCGGCTTTGTCTTTGGGGGCAAAGAGCTGATCGCAGAAAAGCATGAACACGCCACCAATGATGAGCATCACAGCTACCATGGTTACACTCTCTAGGTTTTGATCAATCACATCTTTCAGCGTCAATCCCACCACCACTGCAGGCAATACGCCTACGATGAGTTTGAGGTAAAAGCGCCAAATGCGCGACCACCATTGCCCAAAACGCGATGTACCTTGTGAGGCTTGGACAGATGCTCCTTCTGCTGACGTTTGTTTTCCCAGTGCATCAGCCGATGGATAGAAAAACTTGCGCCAATAGAGCACCACTACAGCCAGGATTGCGCCCAACTGAATGATGACAGTAAAGGATTTCACGAAAGTCGTCATTTCGACGCCCAACAATCCTTCTGCAATCATCATGTGTCCTGTAGAACTAACGGGGAGAAACTCAGTGAGTCCTTCGACAATCGAGATGATAATGAGGTCTAGGAGATTCATGCTTCAGCAGAGGTTGTAGCGCAGGAAGTGGCTTGGAGGGGAGCGTCTGTCTCGAGGGTTACCACAACTTTCGCTTGTGTGTCGTTTGCGGTCTGAGCTTGTTGAGGATTTTCCGCCTCGTTCTTCGCCTTTGGGCGATAGAGGATGGCGACTATCATGAAAAGATAGCCTACAAAGCAGATGATAGGAGCCACGACAGTGCGTGTGTTGTTAAAGATAGCGGGGTCAAAATGCGTGTTGGGGCTACCTTTTCCGCTCATCAGTACAAAACCAATGAGCACAGTGACAATGGAAACAGCCAAAAGATAGAAATTGATGGCTGAAAATGCGAATTGCTGTTTCTTTTGCATGGCGCAGAATTTAGCAGAGTTGTAGAGAAAGGAAAAACAGTCAATGACTGAGCGCAGATCTCGCAAGAAGCGCGCCGAGTCTTAGACCAATAGATTGAATCCAGTAGAGAAACTCATCCCCTTTTATCACAAGTGGGAGCATCCTCTTTGGAGAATAGGAATTGCGGTGTGCAATCTTTGGAAGGGGGTTAATAGAGGTATGCCTCGTGGCGACTCATGCCCAAGTGCTTGTTTACGGAGAAGAAGGCACTGATGACGGTGAGAATCACACCAATCAAAGGCACGCTCACCAAAGTCACCAACATCACCGTGGGAGTGATGAGGGTAGAAATCTCTTTATCCCAAGTCATCAAACCATACATGCCGCCATAAAGCACAGCATCAGCCACAAGACCCGCCCAAAAACCTATGTTGAAGGCTTGCCAGAGGAAAGGACGACGAATGAAACTCCATTGTGCCCCTACGAGCTTCATGATTTGAATGGAATGTCTACGCTTGGCAACGCTCATGCGCAGGGTGTTGTTGATGAGCGCAAGGCTGACAAAGCCCAGCAAAGCAGCCACGATGAGCAGCACGATGCTCACCTTGTTAATGTTGCTGTTGATGTTTTGCATCAAATCTTCGGGATACACCACGTCCACCACGCGTTCGTCGGCTTGCAACTTGGGCATAAACTTTTTGAGCGAGTCGGTGTCGGCATATTCCGCTTTGAGATGAAGTTCAAAGGAAGCTGGAATGGGGCTATAACCTAAGAATTCGTTGGGGTCGATATTCAAAGCCTCGCTCTGCAACTTTGTCGCCTTTTCCTTGGAAATATAGGAAATGCTGCGCGTGTAGGGTTGTTGCTTGAGCGACGTTTGAAGATCATAGGCTTGGTCATGGTTGAGACTGTCGGAGAGCAGCACCTCGACGGTGAAGTTCTCACGCAAGGCGCGACTAAGATTGTCTGCCATGGTGCCAAAGAAGACAACTGTGCCCACAAGAATCAACACTAAGGTGGTGCTGATGCCGGCGGTGACGTATCCAAAACGTCCGTTGTTGCGTGGTTTTCGCTTACTCATTGTGAGACGGTATGCAGGGTTTACCCCTCTTCTTGCAGAGAAAAGGGTAGAATGAGGGTAATTTGCTGCAAAAATACAAAATATGTGGGGACTGCCACACTATAACTCGCTTTTTAACATTACACCCCATTCTCCTTTCTTGTCATTGACAGAAGAGGAATGTAGGCACCTTGAACGGCTTTCTCTCAGCTTCACAGCGAAATCTCTGTTCTTCGATGGGGGCACCTCTTGTTGGCGAGTTGCTAGAAGCTGTATGTGATGAAGCAAAATACCTTGTTTTGTGTGTTCAATAGCAAGTGCTGTTTTGAAGATAGGATGGGGTATAGAAAAATCTCCCACTCCTCGGAGGTGAGGAGTGGGAGATGAAAGATGTATCAGGATTTCCCCAGGGTTGACAATGCGAGCACTATGGGAAAATCTTGGAGGCGTTATGCTTTTGCAGTCTTCTTCGTTTGACGGCGACCATAGATCTTGTAAGCGATAGGTGCAGCCATGAAGATAGAAGAAAGTGTACCAACGACAACCCCGAGAATCATAGCAAACGAGAATGAGCGAATCGCGTCACCACCGAGGAAGAAGATGCAGAGGAGCACCAAGAGGGTAGTGAATGAGGTCATAATCGTACGCGTGAGCGTGTTGTTGATGGAGTCATTAAAGAGACGTTCGGGGTCGCGAGTGGGGAACAGACCGATATTTTCACGAATACGGTCGAACACCACCACCTTGTCGTTGATCGAATAACCAATCACGGTGAGGATAGCACCGATGAACGTCTGGTCTACTTCCAATGAGAAGGGCAAGAAGCCCCAGCACACAGAGTAGATGCCGATGATGATGAAGGTATCTACTGCCAAAGCCACGATTGCACCCACTGAGAACGCCACGCTGCGGAAGCGGAAGAGGATGTAGATAAAGATAGCGATGAGCGAGAGAATCACACTGATGATTGCACCTCGAGTGAGGTCTGCTGCTACGCTAGGACCTACCTTCTGTGCAGAGATGATAGAACCACCCTTGCGGTTGTCGCGATCCTTGAAGGTTGCGTAGTCTGCATTCACCAACTTGTTGTTGTGGAGCGCGCGCCAGATGAGTTGTTCTACTTCTTGGTCTACCTTTTCATCGTTTTGGTCAATCTTGTAAGAAGTAGAGATACGAAGTGCAGGGTTTTGTGTGGTCACAATAGAAAGCACGTTCACCGTACCCGTTTGACCAGTCTTGGCAATTTCGTCTTCTACTGCCTTCTTCACTTTTTCGGGATTTGCCTTCTGTTCAAATTCCACTACGTAGTTGCGACCACCAGTGAAGTCAATACCGCGTTGGAGACCACGAGTTGCCAATGACACAGCACCTCCCACCACGAGGATAGCCACGAGGATGTTCGTCTTAGAAGCCATCTTCATGAAACCGAAATTGGTGTTGGTGAGGAACTTCTTAGAGAGACCTGTTGTGAAGGTGAGATTGAGCCACTTGTCTTTGTCAAGGAAGTGTTCGTAAGCAATGCGAGTGAGCCAAACAGCGGTGAAGAATGAGGCTACGATACCGATGGCGAGTGTCAAAGCAAAGCCACGGATAGGACCTGTACCGAAGTTGTAGAGGATAATCGCAGTGATGATAGACGTGAGGTTAGAGTCGAAAATCGCAGAGAATGCGTTGCCGTAACCATCAGCAAGAGCTTGTTTGATGTTCTTGCCAGCGCGGAGTTCTTCTTTCGTACGTTCGTAAATCAATACGTTAGCGTCCACCGCCATACCGAGTGAGAGCACCATACCCGCAAGTCCGCTCAATGTGAGCGCAGCTTGGAAGGAGGTGAGCACACCGAAGGTGAAGAAGAAGTTGAGGATGAGCGCCATGTTAGCGACCATACCAGGGATTACGCCATAGAAAGCGCACATGAAGACCATCAAGAGCACAAATGCCACAACGCAGGCTGTGAAACCAGCTTGGATAGATGCTGCACCGAGGCTTGGTCCAACAGTTTCTTCTTGAACGATGTTGGTGGGAGCAGGCATCTTACCACTCTTGAGCACGTTCGCCAAGTCTTGAGTTTGTTGAGTAGTGAAATTACCGCTGATTTGTGACTGACCACCGTTGATTTCGTTTTGGATGGTAGGTGCGCTATACACCACGCCATCAAGCACGATAGCCACAGGCTTCTTGAGGTTGTTGCGAGTCACAGTAGCCCATTCGCGAGCACCTTCCGGTGTCATGGTCATGGAAACCACTGGCTTGTGGAATTCGTTGAAGTCGTCCTTTGCGTTTTCTACCACTTCACCAGCGAGTACGGCACCGCCATTGTTGCGACGAAGCGCATAGAGTTCATAAACACCCTTTTCTGCGTTTACCCCCCAAGCAAGGTTGAGGTCAGCAGGAAGGATTTCCTTTGCCACCTCTGAATGGATAGCCTTGTTTACAGCAGCGGTGTCTGCGGCGCGCACATAACCTACGATAGCAGATTGAGGATGACCAAGTTGCATAACAGCGAGGAGGGGGTGTGCCTTCAATGCTTCTTTGCGTGCTGCATCTTCTTTTGCAGAAGCACCTTCCTTGTTGAGTGCTGCTCTGTTCGCCTTGAATGATGCCAAAACCTTTTGCGTCACAGGTTCAGCCTTTTGTGCTGTCTGTGTGCTGTCTACTTTTGTAGAGTCTGTAGAAGTTTTGCCAGAGTTGATTTGAGCCAAACGAGTATCGAGGGCTTGGAGTGCAGGTTGGACGTCACCAAGGGTATAGGTTTCCCAGAATTCGAGGTTTGCACTACCTTGGAGGAGCTTACGCACGCGCTCGGGTTCTTTGATACCAGGCATTTCCACCATGATTTGACCCATTTGTCCACGACCCTCAAGGATTTGGATGTTGGGCTGAGCCACACCGAAGCGGTCAATACGTTGTTGAACCACTTGGTAAGAGTTGCTCACTGCAGCCTTGATTTCCTTCTCGAGTGCAGCCTTCACTTGTGCGTCTGTGCTGCTAGGAGTGATACCATCTTCTTTAAGACGAAGTGAGAAGAGCCCACCGAGTTGGTTGGCACCTACTTCCTTCTGGTACTTGCTCACGAAGACATCGAGGAAGTTGTCAGAAGACTTAGCAGCTTCTGCTTGTGCTTCGGCAATGATTTTCTTCACTTTAGGGTCTTCAGCACCGCTACCAGCGAGGTTTTTCACCACGTCGGGCACGGACACTTCGAGAATCACGTTCATACCGCCTTTGAGGTCGAGACCTAAGCCGATTTGGAGTGCTTCGCACTTCTTGTAACTTTGTCCCAGCCATACACCCTCGTCGCTTTGACGTAAAGAGTCGAGGTATGCTTTGCCAGCTTCTACGCCCATCGCTTCAGCTTTCTTCTCGTAATGGTTAGTTACGAAGCTGAAACTCAAATAGTAGACGCAGATAAGGGCAAGCAATACGGCGATTACTTTGACAAATCCTTTGTTTTGCATTTGAATTGAGGTTTATTTTATTGTTATTGATTTCCACTGAGGGGGTGACAAGGATGAGCTTGTTGCTCGTCGACATCGTAAAACATCTCTTTCGTGTCTAGAGTCTTCGTCAAGGTACACTTATCAGCCTGCAAATATACCAAATTATTTTCAGATTTCTGTCTCGTTGGCTTGAAATCCGCGCTTTCTCCTCTTCTTTATGCTGTTTTCTCTAGTCTTTTGCTAAAATTTGCGCTAAGTTACTTCGTTTTATCTCATCAATCTGGACCCATGATTGACTCACTTTTCCGATACCTCATTTTCGGCTTCTCGCGCGCACGCGTGCGCGCCCATACTGCAATTTCGCTCTTTTTGCTTTCACAACCTTCACAGAAATCCGTGTAATGAATTGAGTGTAAGTGCGATATGTGGGTTTTTACCCCTACTTTTTGTGACGTTTGATCATCGGGGTAGGGTTTCAGCGAATAATCTGTTGTTTCGTACTGATTTTTCTTCGTTGAGAAATGTGTTTTTTCGGCTTTTTCTTCTTTGGGTTAGTGGATAAGCGTGGTTGCTTGTACAGTGTTTATTCACAATGGTGGGTAAAGGGTTGATTCATGTAGCTGTGGCAGTAGTTCTCTAAGCAGACTTGTGGTCTAAGTAAGGTTTGTAGATGAGGTTTCTTGTGCCGATGTTGTGATGTTTTTGAGTCTTCCCTTAAGAACTCCGACAGAACAGAAAAAACGTGGGAGATTTTTCAAAAAATCTCCCACGTTTTTTGAGAATTCTCCCACGTTTTTTGAAAAAGCTCGGACATTTTTGCGCGATTTTCGGTGAACTCGTGGAACGCATTTGGTGGTTTTTCTCTGTTTTTGGGGGTGTTTGAGTTGTTGAACCCTGAAGAAATGTTATAAAATAGCTCTATAATTCAGTCTTTCAGACGCTTACAAAGAAAACTGTGAAGGTTGTGAAAGCAAAAAGTTATGTTTCTCTGTTACGCGCGCGCGAGGGATGGCAATTTAGCATGATTCTGTTGTCGTGTAAGGTCTATTAACAGTGTAGTTTGAGGAAATTTTATCACGGCACTGAAGAATGCATCCCATGGGTTTAATATCTTGCAAATAGGGCAGCATGTTTTTTGTTGAAGTAGATGTTCTTATTGTGACAATAAGAAATGAAGGAGGGACAGATCAACGCTTTTCGGCACAGATAAGTCTACTATTTTCAGCATTTTTCATGAAGGAATAGTGGGAGGTGGGATAATTGTCGAACAGTGATGTCTTTATATGCTGTTGTTCCGTCTGTTGTTTTTCCTGTCTTTTTACGTACACTAGGTTTCCTTTTGCGTGTATTAACCGCCTTATAATCAAAATTGTATGTGGATTCCTACCCTTTGCTCTTACTCTCCTCAAAAAGTTGAACGGTTTTACATAGATTCGCGAAATAAAAAGACAAAGTGAAACTCTACAACAGGAGGTGGTTTTCCGTTTTTCTGGTGAAATCGGTATTATGAGACAAAAAATGCGCGCACATCTCTCAGAAATGAGAAATGTGCGCGCAAATGTTAGGATTTTGCCGCGAAAGCGTGGGGCAGAGGTCTTGAAGTTGTCTTACTTGCTTGGTCGTGGAAACTTGCGACTATCGCCCTTCTGTTTGTTACGAGTTTCGCAGGTTTTCAGATTGCGTTGCAAAAACGAGAAGTGCTGTGGAGAAGAACACTTACAAGGCTGCGATTTTTAGTAATGGACAGCCTTGCTGCTGAAAGGCGCGATGTCTTCGCCCACGATAGCAGAAGCGAGGAGATTTGCCAAACGGCTGGAGCCGATGCGGAAAAAACCTTGCTTGATATAGTCTTCGCCAAGGGTCTCTGCCACGATGGTGTAGAAGTCGATGGCTTCATCTACGGTCTTGATGCCACCAGCAGCTTTGAAGCCTACAAGACGACCAGTTTGTTCCTTATATTCCAAAATGGCTGAGCACATCACCAAAGCTGCTTCGGGGGTAGCGGCTACTGCCACTTTTCCTGTGGAAGTCTTGATGAAGTCAGCGCCGGCATACATGGAGAGGATGGATGCTTTCTTGATCAGTTCTGCAGTTTTGAGTTCACCAGTCTCGAGGATTACCTTGAGAGGGTGGTCACCGCATACTGACTTGAGCTCTGCAATTTCGTCGGCGCAAGTTTCGTAGTCACCACTCAAGAAGGCACCTACAGAAAGCACCATGTCGATTTCATCGGCACCGTCTGCCAGGGCGAGGGCTGTTTCGACTGTCTTTACTTCAAGGAAGGTTTGTGAAGCAGGGAAGCCACCGCTCACGCAAGCCACTTTGACGTTGTCTGCTTGGAGATTTTGGCTTACAGTTGCCGCAAAATTGGGATACACGCAGATGGTAGCCAAGGGGGGAAGGTCGGGATGTTGGTCGCTCCAGCGGTTGACGCTTTCTGTGAAATTAAACACGCTCTCGTGTGAGTCTGTCACGGTGAGGGTGGTGAGTTCCACGGTAGAGAGGAGGGTGCGGAGTACTTCGGGGGTGTTATATTTCTCGCGGTTTTGGGCGATGATTTCGCGTACGGTGCTACTCACTTTCTCGTCGCTCAAACGAAGTTCGTACTTAGAGAAGGCTTGTTCGTACTGGTTTTCTTCATCGTCATGATGTGAGTGACCGCATTGACAGTCGTGGTTGTGCTGTTCGTGCCCTTCGTGTTGGCAGCAGCAGTCATGTTCGTGATCGTGGTGTTCGTGACCACATTCGCAGTGATGTTCAGACATAGTGATAGTATGTTATAGGGTTGTAGCTGTTTATTGGGGAAAATAATAGGTTTATTCTTTGTTGTGTGTATCCATGAGGATGGTGACAGGACCATCGTTGAGGAGGCTTACTTGCATATCTGCGCCAAACTGTCCAGTAGCAACAGGACGTTGTAAGCCCTGACTGAGATTTTCCACAAAATATTGGTAGAGGGGCTTGGCATGCTCTGGACGCGCAGCACGGATGTAGCTGGGGCGATTGCCCTTCTGCGTTGCTGCCATGAGGGTGAACTGACTCACCACCATCACGTCTCCTTGGATGTCCATGACGGAACGGTTCATTACCCCTGCTTCATCGTCAAAGATGCGCATTTTGAGGATCTTCTGCACGAGCCATTCGGCATCGGATGCGGTGTCGTCGTGCGTGATGCCAAGCAGCACGAGGAGACCTTGCTCGATGTGGCTGTACTCTTGGGTATCGATACAAACTTGTGCGTGTTTGACACGCTGTATAACAACTCTCATAGTTGCAAAGTTACGTTTTTCTTCCGATTATATCTAGTACTACTTAAGATATTCTCCTTTAATGGAGGGAGTTTAGACTTCTTTCTCGGCCGTAGGATTGGGATGTAGGGCTTCAAAGAGCTTTGCACCGCGCTTCTCTCCCAACACTTCTTGAAATTGCTCCACTGTTGTCGCGAGGATTTGTTTCACACTGCCGAAGTGTTGTATGAGGGTTTGCTTGGTCTTTTCACCTATTCCTGGGATGTTGTCTAGAGCAGAGGCGGTTTGTCGTTTGCTGCGCTGTTGGCGATGGAAGGTGATGGCGAAACGGTGCACTTCGTCTTGCATCTGCGTGAGCACCTTGAAGAGGTAACTGTCGAGTTGCACGCCCACTGACACCGGAGGATTGCCAAAGAGTAGTTCGCGGGTGCGATGGCGATGGTCTTTCACCAGACCCGCTACGGGGATATTTAGTCCGAGCGCTTCGATCTCACCGCGAATAGCTTCCATTTGTCCGCGCCCACCATCGGCAATGATCAGGTTGGGCATAGTGCCGTCTTCTTCTTTCAGACGAGCGTATCTCCGATGCACGACCTCGCGCATTGAGGCATAGTCGTCTGGTCCTTCAACGGTCTTGATGTGGAATTTGCGATATTCCTTCTTCGCTGGTTTGAGTTTGTCGAATACCACGCAACCGGCGACAGCATCAGCACCAGAAATGTTGGAGTTGTCGAAGATTTCGATGCGGAGAGGGAGGGATGGTAGTCCCAGTTGTGTTTGTATTTCCTTCATCAATCGCACTTGCTTTTGCTCGGGATTGAGTTTTTCGGCTTGTTTTAGGCGGTCAAACTTGTATTGTTTAACGTTCTGGCGCGAAAGATCGAGGAGGGTTTTCTTTCCTCCTTGTTGTGGCACGACTAGTTTGGCGTAGTCTTCGGGGAGTTCCACCAAAAAGGGCAATACAATCTCTTTGGATTTTGACTCGAAGCGTTCGCGCATCTCCACTATACCAAGGGCAAGGAGAGCTTCGTCGCTTTCATCGAGTTTTTTCTTGAATTCGAAGGTAAACGATTGGGTGATGGCGCCATTGACAACGTGGAGAAAGTTGATATAAGCCAATTTCTCGTCGCTCTCGATGGAGAAAACATCGATGTCGTAGCTGATCTGCGACACAACTTCTGATTTAGCACGAAAGTTTTCGATTAAATCATACTTCCGTTTCAATATAGCTGCTTCTTCAAAACGCATTTCTTCAGAAAGTCGCGCCATTTCATCGCGCAGATGCTGGGCGACTGCGCGAGTGTTTCCTTTGAGAATCTCTCGACAAGCGTCAATGTTGCGCATATATTCCTTGTCTTCCGCATAAGAACCATACTCATTCTCCACTTGCATCATGAGAATAGGACCGCCCTCTGTAAACTGATAAGGCAAGAGCTTTGGAAAGAGCCAATCATAAAAACGACTAACCTTTTCTAAAAACAAAGCATCATTTACGCGGAAACGCATGCCAGGATAATTGAGTAACCATGGTGGCATTCCACCAAAATCAAACTCAGCACAGATATAAGGGGTCGGACGAACAATCAAATGAAGGCCCATTTCCTGTACAAGATCAAAGTAAGCTTCAAAATCAAGTAGGCCGTCTCTTACAAATTGCCCTTCTTGAGGTTCGTGCAAACTCCAGGGAATATAAGTCTCAACAGTGTTGTAACCTAGTGCTTTTAAGTTGGAGTTGGCTAGCTTAATGTCCTACCCTTTAGATTTG
>ENA-OWNK01000889-OWNK01000889.1-metagenome-genome-assembly--contig:-NODE-889-length-13609-cov-3.234691_pt1 | contig 13609 bp, 6 predicted proteins | sample MGYA00245343_ERZ651121 | MGnify/ENA primary metagenome ERZ651121 (study PRJEB26857, sample SAMEA4031775) | metagenome | biome: human; feature: oral; material: saliva | place: Philippines | collected 2014 | study... | reverse complement strand
GGAGCTGGTCTGGGTGCAAGTCAAGCAGACGATGAACGGAGCGATGACCGACGAAAAGGGTTTCTATTCGCTCACCGTGGCGCCGACGGACTCCGTCGTGCTCGTCTTCTCCTGCCTTGGCTACCACAAGGCCGAGCGCATCATCCCGCGGCCCGCTGGCGACATGCGCGTGAACGTGCAGCTGACCTCCGCTGCGCTCGAGCTGGGCGAGATCTCCGTCACGGCCACGCGCCGACAAACGACGACGATGGAGCACCTCGACGCTAACCGGCTCAAAGTCCTGCCCGACCCTTCGGGCGGCAGCATCGAAAGCCTCGTGGTGACGTACGCCGGCGTCTCATCCAACAACGAACTCAGCTCGCAGTACTCCGTTCGCGGAGGCAGCTACGACGAGAATATGGTTTACGTCAACGGCATGGAAGTGTTCCGCCCGCTGCTCATCCGCTCCGGGCAACAGGAGGGACTAAGCTTCGTCAACCCCAACCTGACGGAGCAAGTGCAATTTTCGGCCGGCGGCTTCGAGGCGCGCTATGGCGACAAGATGAGCTCCGTGCTCGACATCACTTATAAGCGGCCCAAGGGATGGGAGGGCGCCGCCACGCTCGGCATGTTGGCCTCCTCGCACCCCACGCTCAGCACGGCCAACGCCTATGTGGGCAGCGCCAGCAAACGCTTCACACAAGTCACGGGCATCCGTTACCGCATGTCCAGCTCGCTGCTCAGCGACGCCGACTCGCGGGCCGAATACGAGCCGCGATTCGTCGATCTGCAAACGTTTATGACTTACCGCCCGGCACCGAAATGGGAGGTGAACTTCCTCGGCAACATCGCTTCGAACCACTACTCCTACCGCCCCATCGAGCTACAAACACGCTTCGGTACGACCGAGGAGCAGCGCGTCTTCCACGTCTACTTCGACGGCCGCGAGCGCGACCGCTTCGATACCTACTACGGTGCCCTGACGCTCAAGCATACGCCCAGCGACAAGTCGGAAGTCGGTCTGCAAGCCTTCGCCTTCCGCTCCAACGAGGAGGAGAGCTACGACATCGAGGGCGCCTATCGCCTCGACAAAGTGGGGGAGGAATCGGCCGGCGAAGCCTCGTCGCTCTCGCTGGCGTCGTATCACGAACACGCCCGCAACCGCCTTCAGGCCACCGTGGCGCATGTCGGCGTCTATGGCCTCTCGCAGTTGTCGTCGTTTCATACACTCAAGTGGGGCGCCGGCCTCCAGTCGGAGCGTTTCGTGGATCGCATCAGCGAATGGGAGAGCCGCGACTCGTCGGGTTATTCGCTGCCGCAGACGGGCCGCGAGGTGAACGTCATCGCCAACCTCTTTTCCAACAATAGCCTCAGCAGCATGCGTGCCTCGGGTTATGCGCAAGACGTGATCAAGTTTCGCACCCCGCAAGGACTCTTCACCGTCATTGCCGGTCTGCGCGCGACCTATTGGAGCTACAATCGCGAACTGCTCATCAGTCCTCGCGCCTCCGTCGGCTTCATCCCCACAGCCAACCAAGACATCACGCTACGCCTGGCCACCGGACTCTATTCGCAGTCGCCCTTTTATAAGGAGCTGCGTGTGGAGGAACAAGATGCCGGCGGGAATACCGTCGTGCGCCTTAATAGCGATTTGAAAGCCCAACGCTCCATCCACTTCATCCTCGGTGGCGATTATAGCTTCAAGGTGGGTGGCCGCAACTTCAAACTCTCGTCCGAGGTCTATTACAAGCACCTCAGCCGCATCAATCCCTACACGGTGGACAACGTCAAGATCCGCTACTATGGCGAGAACTGTGCACGGGGCTATATCGTCGGGTGGGACACGAAGCTCTTCGGCGAGTTCGTCCCCGGCGCTGATTCGTGGATTAGCCTCTCGCTCATGCAAGCCCGCCAGACGATCGACCGCACGGGTCAGCCGACCGTGCATGCGCCCCTGCCGAACAGTCCGGCCTACAACCTCTCGCTCTATTTCCAGGACTATTTCCCGGGCTATCGCCGAGCCATGGTCAACCTGCGCGGCGTCCTGACCGGTGGTCTTCCCGTCACTGTTCCGCGACAAGGCTATACCGGCAACACCTTCCGCACGCCCGCCTATCGGCGCGTAGACATCGGCTTCACCTACCAGCTCGTTGGCGGCGAGAGTCGCGTGATGGATAGCGGCCTCTTGCGTCACTTCAAGAACCTCTGGATCGGTGTCGACGTCTTCAACCTACTCGACATCTACAACACCGGCTCCTACTACTGGATCACCGACGTCTACAACCACCGCTACGCCGTCCCCAACTACCTCACCGGCCGCCAACTCAACCTCCGCGTCAGTGCAGACTTCTGACGGGCGTTAGGGACGCCAGCCAAGTTTGCCGGATACTCGGCCATAGTCTCCGCCCCCATTCGCTTATCACTCCCCGTCTACCTTTGTCCCATCCATTCATCCTCAAAACGAAGCATCATGGCAACAGTAAACTTCACCACCCAAGAGTTCACCTCCCGTTCGGATCAAGCGTTTGACTTGGCCGATAAGGGCGAAAAGGTGATCATCCGTCGCGGACGCAGACGAGCTTATAGGCTCATCCCCTTCACCGAAGAGTCATCGGGCATTACGCCCGAATTACAAGCCAAAATCGATCGCGCAAGAGAAGAATATAGAAGGGGTGAAACCCTACATTTTGAGAGTAAAGAGGAAATGGACCGATACTTTGACAGTCTCTGATCAAGACGCGATGAGATTTCGACGTACCCGGCAAACTTCCCCGGCCCCGGTGGGGCCTTGATCTTCTTTTGCTTCTTTTTCTTCCATCAAGGGAAGAAAAGAAGGCTTCTAGAGTTTCACTTTTCGTTTTTCGAATCCATGCTCACCACCCTCCTACGTCCTTTGTTTTTACGCCGTGCGCGCGTCATTGAGACTTACGCCACGGAAGCCCACGCCATCCAGCGTCGGCAACTCTGCCAATTGATTCGCACCGCCCGACAGACGGAATGGGGCCATGTGCACTGTTTCGACCGTATGCCCGTCGAGTCGGACGCTTACGAGGCTTTCCGACGGGCAGTCCCCGTCAGCGCCTATGAGGATTTGCAACCCTACATCCGACGCATGATCGACGGCCGGCGCAACGTGCTCTGGCCCGGAGCCACGCGATGGTTCGCACAGAGCAGCGGCACGACCGACGCACGCAGCAAATACATCCCCGTCACCCCAGACATCCTCCGCCGGGCACACTACGCCGGCGGATTCGACACCGTTTCCCTCTACCTCCGCAACAATCCTCGCTCCCGCTTTTTCGACAAAAAGGGACTCATCCTTGGCGGCAGCCATAGCCCTTCGCCCCTCAACGCCCGCGCACATTGCGGCGACCTCTCCGCCGTACTGCTCCAAAACCTCAACCCACTCGTCAACCTGGTCCGCGTACCCTCGCGCCGCATTATCCTCATGGACGAGTGGGAGGCCAAGATCCGCGCCATTGTTCGGAGCACGCGCAAGGCCCACGTGGGCAGCCTCTCCGGCATACCCTCCTGGATGCTTGTCCTGATCGAAGCCGTCATCCGTGACGCTGGCGCGCAGACCCTCCTCGAGGTTTGGCCTGACCTCGAAGTCTTCTTCCACGGCGGCGTCGGCTTCGAGCCCTACCGCGACCGTTACGCCCGCCTCATCCCCTCGTCCGACATGCGTTACATGGAGACCTACAACGCCTCCGAGGGCTTCTTCGGACTCCAGTCCGAACCCACCGACCGCAGCCTCCTGCTCATGCTCGACTATGGCATCTTCTACGAGTGCATCCCCACCACCGCCCTGCCCACCGATGGCAGCCCCATCCCGCCGGATGCCGTCCTGCCGCTCGAAGAGGTGCGCACGGGCGAGAACTACGCCCTCGTCATCACCACCGCCGGCGGACTCTGGCGCTACCTCATCGGCGACACCATCCGCTTCACCTCCCTCCGCCCGTATAAGTTTCTCATCACCGGTCGCACGAAGCATTTCATCAACGCATTCGGCGAAGAGCTCATGGTCGATAACGCCGAACGCGCCATCCGTCAGGCCTCGGAGGCCACCTCCGCCGCCGTCCGCGCCTATACCGCCGCGCCGCTTTACCTCCTCACCGACCGCGCCAAGGGTCGCCACCGTTGGCTCATCGAGTTCGACACCCCGCCCACATCGCTCCCCGCCTTCGCCGCGGCGCTCGACACCGCCCTCCAAGCCCTCAACTCCGACTACGCCGCCAAGCGCTACAAAGAGATCTCCCTCCAGCCGCCCGAGATCATCCCCGCCCGCCCGGGCCTCTTCTTCGACTGGCTCCGCAGCCACGGCAAGCTCGGCGGCCAACACAAAGTCCCCCCCTTGAGCAATACATCTGATTTAATGGATGAGCTGCTGGCGATGAATGGGACGAAATAATCCGCCCCTCTCCCACTAAGCGCGCGCCTCCTCTTGCATTTCGCGGAGCCGTTCGCCGTTTGGCGGACGATCTCTTGTAAGCTGCAAGCAATTCCCAGCCAGACGATGTAAGCTCCGGAAATGATCGCCATTTATATCTGGATATAGTACAGATTATATCTTTGTCGCCGTAAAAACAGATGCGATGCGAGCGATAGCCCACAAGCAGTCATACGGCGGCGGTATTCACCGTAACACCCAAGGGAAGTTGCCATGAGACGGACCGAAGAAGTTCGTTTTGTGGTACATCTTGTTGTGGGTTATCCGCTCCACAATCCGCACGCTGTTTTCATGGAGTAGAATCGTTTTAGTTCAAAATATATTCACCATTAAAACAGATGCAATATGAAAAAGAAAAGACTACGGTTAGTAACAACCATCGCCATCCTGGCGGCCCTATTCGGCTCCGGAGGTGGCACAGCGTGGGGGCAGGCCTACAAGTGTGGGACTGCTACCGGGAAGGGAAAAGTAGAACTCCGAAGAGGAAATGCGACACCGGGAGTCCCGGACTATATTGGTATCCTCCCTTCTTCGACTGCCCAAAACAATGTGGGGGGGCAACAGTTTGGTGCGGGTGAATCAGTTACAATCGGCGCTTCTAACGCCGTTATGCCGCCAAGAACATTAGTTCCCAATGGTACCGTTGCCCCGGGAATCAATATTGGAAGCGACCATTCAGGGAATGTTGTAATGAATAATTACAACGCCGGAGGTAAAGCGTCGGGTTTCTTGAAGATTACGGCCTCAGCTCCTTCACATTATAACGCGGGAGCTATCCATGTAGATGCCAGTGGATTTATTGAGGCGACTCCTGGCCCCTATGCAGTTCCTCCGGCACCATATCAGCGACCTACTGGTACCATGGCCGGATTATATAATGCATCAGCAACACTTATGGGCTCTGGTTATAACGTGTTTTTCTCTCCGTGGGAGCAAGATCTACATGACTTGGCGGGGCCTATGTGGGCAAAAGTCGATATGGTTAATCTCACAGCTCCTTCTTATAAGGATTATGTTGCCCATTTGTATTTGTCGAATCACGTTCCCCGGATTTTGGTCCATTGGGGCGTGAAAGCTACTGAAAAAGGAGGCTTGCCTTACACTACAACGCAAGGCTGGAATGCTGCAAATGATACGATTGATGATGGTATAGATTTAGTGCAATCTGTTGGCCAGCCTGGCATTACCTTAACGGCTGTTGTAGGAGATGCCAGTGATCCCGGAGCAGGAAAGCGGTATAAACGTCCCACCACTATTGCGACTGGGAACAACACTTTCAGCAGTATCGTTTTCAAAGAGCTTCAATGGTTTTTAAAAGCGCATAACCTCGAGACATTTGGTGGCAACTGGTATCAAACAACTTCGTATCCTTACCAAAGTCAGCTAGTCGGAGGCTGTGGTCATGTGGGACTACTTGGATTGACACTGTATCAAATCGGCAACTGGCAGATAAATACGTTGGCTGGTGTCAATAAGTTGGATGAAGCTGTTCAATTATTGAAAGGAGCCCGGGTTTGTGTGACAGGAAACGTAGACGATCAGACGGGAAATATTGGGAATACGCCGGAGATAACCGACGGTTCATCGAATCGATCTGACGCTGTCGTCGTTGTTCCATTTTGGAATCGCTTTACGCTACGTACATATGGGTTCTTTAAGGCCAATATGGTCCGTTTGGATAAGGACTCTGTAGATACAAGGAATGTACTTTATGGACAGGCCCAATTCCCGATCGCTAACCACGATAACATCCTGTTGAAGTCAACCTCTGGCGACTTCCAAGACTTTGCCGGCCTGCCAAGTATGGTCGAGTATCCGAACTATACCATTCCGTTCCATAACTACCGTGCCGTTACGGCTACTCAAAAGCCGTATAACCGCACCGAAGGCGCCGTGTTTGGTGTACATGGAGACTACCAGTATGTCAATCCTACGATGGCAGAGATCCATACGGATACTGTACCGGCAGCAACAACCTCTCCTACATTGGCTGATTTCAAGAACCATAACATGGGTGTAATCGAAGTCGGCCCCCGTACTGCCAACAAGAGCCATTTCCATGTATATGGTAAGGGTATGCTGAAGAACTTTGAGAGCTGCAATGGCCCCGGTGCCAACTTCGCTATGCAGTTCGGAGATCAAATAGGAACGATCCACTACGGCGGTACACCGGTGTTCAAGATCAATACTAACGACACGCTGTATATTGTCAACTTTGGTAATAACGGAACGAATACTTGTGAGGCTAAGTTGCAATTTCACACTACTTCAGTAGACTCTATTGCTGAAGCATTTGGGAATGGTGCTACCGGTCTTGGAGCTTTGCAGATTCAGGCGCTGAACAACGTAGAGTTTAATGCTGATGGTACGTGGGATGCTGCTGCTGGAAACAAGAACAACATCTACGTTCTTTCTGATGCTGGTAATATCGTAGCGCAAAAGCTGACGATCAAGAACGACAATTCGGGTACAGATCCGGCGCATGGTCTGATCAACTTTATGACGGCTGGCCGGACGGATATTAGTGGTGCATGTGCGCCGGGTAATCGCAATAAGGATAACGGAAACATCTATCTGAACGATGAATTCAAGATTGAGCGTGTGCAGACGGCTTCTACGCAGACGAACTTTATCGCTCGGAATAATATCCGTACGGCGAAGTTCACCTCGACGCACCTCAACGAGGATACGACGAACATTATCTCTCGCGACGGTGACATCTACTTGGGATACAGCGCAGGCTCGAACGTATATGACGCTTCGGATGCCTATGTGTCTTCTTCCACTAGCGGTAACACGAATGATTTCAAGTACGACGCCAATGCTTCGACAAAGGATGGCCAGCTGAACATCATGGCAGGCTGGGACGACAGTCATCCGGCGATGACCCATACAGAAGGCATGGAGGGCGGTAACGTCTACTTCACCCGCATTATCACGGATTTGAATGCCCCTCAGAAGCATAACACGACGATCGCCATTCCTTACTCCAGCGAGTATATCTGCGACGTGAGAGAAGACTTGTATAAGCGTTCCGGAGAGTCAATGGTAAAGTATGAGCACTCAGGTATCATCGGTGGCCTCGGTCGTTGTGGTGAAGAGACGACAGCCGGTTGGACGAAATATGCTGGCGCATTAGATAACCCTGGAACTCTTGCTGCACTCAATAGCATGGCTGTAAATGATCGCTCGTTGAAGTACAAAGGCAACGAAGGCAACCTGATCGTAGACGCTGGCAAGCGTGGTAACATCATTCTGAACAAGGGTGCCAAAATTGAATTCCAGGACAAGACAGGCAATGCAACGTTCCGCACCCGCGAGGGCGATATCGATATGCGTGATGTTTTTGACGCTGAAACAATGAAAGGTAGCTTGCTTTTCTTGGCTCAGTTGGAGGACTTCAGCAAGCTCTCGGATATTGGCGTCTGCGGTTGCGATGAGATGCGTAACAACGTCTATCTGCAAGACTTTAAGTATACGGCTACGGGCAACAGCGGTAGCGTGTTCGTAGGTGCAGACAACAACATCAAGCTGAACTACGGCGGTCTGACGAACATCGGTACACGCCAAGATCCATTCTTGAGCACCGACTACGAGACTTATCCGAATGGAGCCGTAAAGAAGATTGGTCGTGGCTATAAGGGTGTAGATGCTGGTTGCGGATTGAACTACCACTGTGACTTGAATGGTGATGAGAATAAAGCGCGCGACTTAGAGCTCAACTTCAGCGGCAGTGTCACCTCTGGCGGTTTCGCAGCCGTGGCTTCAGACATGATCGACGTCTACAAGAATTTGATTTATCACGGCGGTACAGGTTCCGGCTTAAGCACAGTTCCGGAGACAGGTACGCTGCACGGCGAGGATGTGGCTGGTTACGGTCTCTTTATGAAGACGCAGGGTAACAAGCACAACTGGACGGACAACATCCTCCTGCAAGCTCCGAAGTGCCCCACGACATGTTCCCCGACGGGTTGCGGCGAAAGCGGTCGTCCGGCTACGGGTTTCTTGCACAACACGGTGCGCATGACTTTCCACAGCGACGCACGTTTCTACGCCGAAAACCAGCACGTACATCTCGAGTCTCCGGTGATCGAGACCTTCGGTGTACTGGAGTTGAATGCCGAGGATAACGCCGGCGCCAAGGCGATGATTACGATCAAGACGGACTCCCTGATCTGCCACGACAGCTTGATCCGTAAGGGTAAAGGCAAGGTGCAGCTGACGACATGGAGCGGCCTGCCGAAGGATCAACCGATCATCAAGCTCGGTTACAGCCGTAAGGCCGCACCGTTTGAAGAGTATTCTGTAGACGAGGATCTCAGTGGTGCGCCGAAGCTCTGCCGCGAGTGCGTCTCACACTACAAAGGCAAAGTGTATCCTCCGGGCGAAACGCCGCTCGATACGATGTTCGTCAAGTTTGGCCCCGACACCGAGTGGGAGCGCCAGAACGTGATGGTGGTTGATCATACCGTGATCTCCTTCCTCACCGACTCGTTCGACCATGTGAAGGGTGGCGATGTGCGGCACGCACGCTACTTCGTAGACACGACTAAGATCCGCAACCAGGTAGAGTTCTGGACCGACGCCAAGCATGAGCGTGACGGTCACCTCGAACTGATCTCTGAGGAGCAGATGGGCTCGAAAGATTACGCAGGTCTTTACACGCGTCACTTGCACTTGGAGCCGATCGGCGCTTGCGGTCGCCCGACGAGTGAGCTGTGGCTGCCGGGTCTTGCGCTCGACGTGATCACGACGTCGACGTTTGGTGGTTTCGGTATCCAGTACACCGACGTGCACGTAGAGAACGGTGCGAACCTGAATCCGGGCTTCACCTCGCTGCGCCTCCGCGGACAGTGCTACGAGCAGGCTTGCGGTACGCTGACGATGAAGGATCTCCGTCTCGACGGAGGCTCTGAGCTCCACTTCTCTGTTGGTTCGACGAAGGGTCTGAATGGCGAATACAGCGACGCTATCGATGTAGACCGTCTGACGACCTACGGTCCGGTGAACGTGAACATCGAGATCCGTCCGTGCGAGAAGATGCAGAAGCGTTGCTATCCGATCATGTACTACAAGTCGGTGACGCCGAACAGCCTCAACAACCTGAAGCTGAACCCGCGTAAGGTGAAGATCGACGGCGAGGAGTATCCGCTGTCGCTGAACGTATCGACCGACGGCATTGTCTACGTCTGCGTAGGCGACGCAGTAACGCCTGGCTTGACGCATACGGTAACGATGCCGGAGACGGCTGGCGTGAAGACGACCCCGAGCAAGGGTATCTATCCGCTGCCGACGCGCACCAGCTTCCGCTTCAGCGCTACTTACTCGGGTGCGAAGCCGCTCGTAGTTCGCACGAATCGCAAGGTCAATGGCCAGCAGGAAGTGCTGAACGGCGTGAAGAATGCGAACGGCGAATACGAGTACATCGTGCCGAGCGTACAGCAAGAAGTGACGCTGACCTTCGGTCCGGATGTGGTTGCGAACGAGCTGCTGACGGCTGGAACGGCCGTTTGGTCGCACGGTGAGAAGATCTACATCCGTGTAGAGCGTGCTGACATTGCCAGCATCTACTCCGTAGCTGGTCAGTTAGTGAAGCGCGTTGACCTGCCCGAAGGCGACACGTCGATCCCGATGAGTCGCGGTGCGTACGTGATCACCTTGAAGGATGGTTCCGTTCATAAGGTGATCGTGAAGTAACGATCCCGTTCCTATCGTATGGGTGGGCCTCGGTGTCCGCCCATACATCAAAGAAGAATCCCCGGCATAGCTGATGAGGCTGTGTCGGGGATTCGGTGTTTTTGAATGGGGGGTGTACTTCCTTCTCTATCTACCATCTTTTTTCGCCTTGGATACAAAAGAAAATCAGCGCCTCGCCGAGGCCGGAGGGTTTGACCGGATACGTGATTATCTATCCTCGTCGTATGTACCCAACTTGGCAGGCATCCCTGCTACCCTTTTAGTTTTTGGCTTCAAACAGCCACTCGAGGAAGTCTGGGCGGCGGAAGACGTTGTACCAACTGCCATGGCCGACGCCAGGTAGTTCGATATACTCGACCGACGCACCTGCGCGCCGCAATGCCGCAGCAGCCTCACGCGAGAAACGTACGGGTACAACCGGATCGGCATCGCCGTGAATGAGACGGAAACGTGTCCGTGTGCCACGCAGCAGCTCTAACCGGTGCACGTTTACGCCGCCACAGATGGCCACCGCGGCAGCGAACCGCTGCGGCCGACGGCTAACTAAGTCGAGCGTGCCCATGCCGCCCATCGAGAGTCCGACTACATAGATGCGCATCGTGTCGATGGGGAACTGTGTGATCGTGTGCTCCAGCAGCTCATCGGCCAGCCGTAGCGGACGCGACATAGGCTGCGACAGAGGGAAGGGGTTTGCACCACGCCCGAAATGGTCTTGCCGCAGGATGGCCGGCCAGAACTCGTCCGATGGGCACTGCGGAAAGAGTACGTAGGCAGGGAACTGTCGTCTGGCGATGGTGTCGACAAAGCGTGCCGCACCGTGTCTCAGCTGTGCGCAGTTGTCGCGGCCGCGCTCACCCGCGCCATGTAGGAAGAGCACGAGCGGATAACGCTGTCCGGGCACGACCGTGTCCGGCGTCAACAGTCGGTAAGGCAGCGAATCGCCGTCGGCCGAGACGTACACCGCGGCCCGATAGCCAAGGCTGTCGCATTGCGCTGCGACACGTCCGACAGTAGCCGTGGCCAGAAGGAGCAGGAGGAGGGATAAAAACTTGACGTTCATGTGGGGTTTGAATGGGGATTAAACGGTGTTTGAATGGAGTGGTAAGGCTACGTCGATCCGATCGACGGGACGTTTCACCCTGAAGGAGGTCGTCGATTCAGTCGACGGGACCATTCTGATCTGAAAATAGCCGTCGATTCGATCGACGGGACGTTTCACTCTGAAGGTGGCCGTCGATCCGGTCGACGGAACCTTACCGCCAGCATAAAAAGCGGGCTGCCCGCCGGCGAAGAGGTGTGAACCTCTCCGTGGCAGGCAGCCCTATCAATACAAATGAAAACAAGTCCGTGGTTAAGGGATGGCCACCTTGCGGCTAACCTCGCCCAAGGTGACGACATAGAGGCCGCTTGGGAGCGCGATGAAGCGGTCGCCTACGACGGTCTCTTTGCGGTAAAGTGCGCCGGAGATGCTGTATACAGCCAGCGTGCGGGCCTTGTCAGACTGTACGCGGAGGCCATTCTCAGCGCTCCAGATGTTGACACCGGCAGCGGTCTCAACGTTCGGGTTGGGATCGTAAACGGTCACTTCGCAGGAGTCTTTGAAGCCGCCTTCGAGGCTTGTCACACTCACGTAAACGGTGCCCGTCTTGAGGCCCTTGATGACGCCGTTAGCATCGACGGTGGCGATGGACGTGTCAGCGGACAAGAACTTGACGCGCTGATCGGAGGCGTTGGCCGGGCTGAAGGCTACGGCCAAGGTGTCGGTGGTGTTCAGCTTCAGGCGAATCTTCTGCTTGTCCAACTTGATGGCCTTCAGTTCGACGGCATTGCGGACGTAGATGTAGCAGGTGTCCTTGAAGTTGCCATCCTCGGTCTCACCGACGATCATGGCCACGCCTACAGTCTTTCCAGTTACAACGGCGGTGGTGTCCGTCAGGCGCTCCACAGCGGCGAAAGAGGGGTTGGTGGAGGTCCACGTTACCTTCTTATTCAGCGCTTCGGCAGGCAGGATGCGTGCCGTCAGCGTGTCCTTCTTGCCTACGGGCAGGGAGACGGTGTCCTTATCGATGGTCATTGCAGTGACGTGGATCGGGTCGAGCACCTTGATGACGCGGTTTGCCGTGACACCGTTGGTGGAGGTGACGGTCAGGCGGGCGATGCCAGGTGTGGCGGCGGATTGGATCTTGACCGTAAGGCCGCTGTTGGAGGCGATCGTCACGAGGCCCGGTGTGGCGGGTGCGATCGGGACGATAGACCACTGCAGCGTGTTGATGTTGTCAGCATTGGCTGGGGTAGCCACGGCCTGAACGTCCAGCTCGCTATTGATCTGCATGGGGATCGTGTCCGTGGTGATGGCGAAATTGAGGCCTGTGATGGGGTTATCGACTTTCACCAAGAAGGTGTCTGTCTTCATGCCTGCGCCCTTGCCGGCCGATACCGTGATGCGGGCCGTTCCGACGGCTTTGGCGGTGATGATGCCTTGCAAGCCTACGGTCTGCACTTCGGCCACAGCGCTGTTTGACGAAGAGTAAAGCACTTCCTGCGATGCGTTGCTGGGGGAGACGATGGCGGTGAGTGTCTTTGTCATTCCGATACCCATCGTCGTGTCGTGAGTGGCACCGAGGGTCACACTGGTGACGGGTGCGCTGATAACGAGCTTGACGGAGTCTTTGGCCGCGCCATAACTGATGACAACCCATCCATCGTAGTTGGGGCCGGCTGCGGGGGCAGTGATCACGCCCCATGTGCTGTCAGCGGCAGATGCAGCGACGTATGCGGAAGCGGGGTTTGTGCTCCATGAAAGGGTATTGCCCGGAGCAGAGATGGTGGCTTTGACGGAGTCCTTCTGTCCGTAGATCAGTTGGATCGTCTCGTGACTGTTCAGCTGCACCGTGGCTTGCGCCCGTGCTTCGCTGGTGAACAAGGCCATCGCGCCTGCGACGGCCAGTAGTTGGATGGTAATCTTCTTCATGTTCTTTCCTATTAGGGGGTTTGAATAATCGGGGTGATGTGCAGTATAAACAACCGCGGCCAAGGATAAGTTCAAGAGAGGGGGATTCCCAGTCCCCCTTCTCTTGGCTGATATACTGGCTTATTGAACAAGGATTTTGCGCCTCGTTCGGTCTATGGCGACAATGTAGAGACCGCGGCGGAGCGGTACGAAACGGTCGCCCGGCGTGAGACTTTCGCGATGGGCCAGGGCGCCGGTCAGGGTGTAAATCTCGAGTCGTACGGGACGGTCGACGTGTACCATCACGCCACCATCGACACCATGGACGGCGATCGTCTCGTCCACCTCGACGGCTGCGTTGGGATGATGGTTTGGATCGATGGTGATTACGACGCACGAATCGCGTCGGCCGTCAGCGGCTTCAGCCACAACGAGCGCCGTATCGGCTACGGTGGCGCCGATCAGTTCGGCTGCCTGCCCGATGGAATCGACCGCCAAGGCTTTGACGGCACCGCTGGCAACGGTCCATTTCA
>ENA-OWNK01000886-OWNK01000886.1-metagenome-genome-assembly--contig:-NODE-886-length-13642-cov-7.599985_pt1 | contig 13642 bp, 11 predicted proteins | sample MGYA00245343_ERZ651121 | MGnify/ENA primary metagenome ERZ651121 (study PRJEB26857, sample SAMEA4031775) | metagenome | biome: human; feature: oral; material: saliva | place: Philippines | collected 2014... | reverse complement strand
TCAGTACTATTCAATATAACACTACTGTAAAACCTCATATGTGCGGTTTTACAGAGGTAAACATGGTAGCGCTTACCCGGTATTATCGTGAATTAGTACTAAAATCATAAAAATCGTCATCTATGGACAAAAGCCCTTCGCTGTCTAACTTGTCTTTACAGATTTTTTCAATAAAAAGTACTGAAAAATGATTATCTTCTACGTATTGTAAAAGAGCCCGCAACTCACTATGCGATAATAGTTGGCGCTGATTGACCAAAACTACTAGCTGTTTTGACAGTAATTGTTGCGCTGAATCTATAATACCATAAAGTCTATCAATATAGTTATTCCTTAAATTTACCTCCAATCCCACATGCGCCATCTTTAAGATGTCATTCATGGAAATGGTTGATTGGTAACTCAAATTTTGTGAGAAATCGATATTTATATTATCAAGGATATCAAATATGCTTGATTCTATCTGCTCTATTTTTGTCTGATCTATATCGCTGTTGTCCTGAATGTTTTTATATAACGCCGCAGTAATAGTTCGACTGGATAGATCGTATGAATATATGTCGGTAATTATTAGTGAGTCTTTTGTTATATCTAGCGGGTTACAATTATCATCGCAAATTACAATGCGATTATTCTCTTCTCTTTTTGTGTATGTATCAAGTATATTTTCTATAATTTTTCTAAAAAACAAATCATTGTGGATGGCTAGTGTCGCAATTCCCCCGTTCTCTGGTATCGATACTGCATTGTCGAATCCTGAAACTTTAACTCTCATAAAATTACTGTCCTGTCTGTATTTTGAATTGATAATTCATCATATCTTCCAGCTAGATATTCCATCGATGCGAATTGGTTTTCGGTTACGGTCAATAATTGAACTATACCGTTTTCTGGTATTATTTTTTTGATTCTGTCATGAGTTGATTTTTCATTTGTGGAATTGAGCACCAGTTTAGTGTAAACAGATTGCTGCATCATAACAAATCCTTCTTGGGTGAGTCTTTTGCGAAAAGTGGTGTATGTTTTGCGCTCGTTAGCATTGGTCATTGGTAAGTCAAAGAATATAATCATTCTCATATAGCGTACTCTCATAGTTATATTAATTCATATTCAGGCAACTCGTCGTCCCCTGTTTCCATTGTCCTGAAAAATAGCTTCACGTAGATACTGATAGCGTTTGATAGGAACTGTTCTTTGCCGAGGATAACAACTTTATGGTTAAGAATTTCAATCAGTCTACTCTTAAAGAAGTCGTCAAATGCAAAATTGCGGCATTTGTAAACTTCGCTGTCGACTATAGGCCTGAACGACTCCATGAGGTCGCAAGTAAGATTGAACGGGTTGTATTCATTACAGTGATTGACGCCTATAGTTGTTGAATATCCAGCAGCCGCAATCTCTCGATTGAAGGCAGACAAAAGAATAGCGTAACCGTAATTTAATGCCGCATTTATATCATTAGAGCTATCTCGTGAAAATTTTGGACCAAACAATTCTTTGAAGTAGAGCTTGGCTGCATGGGCTTCCCTATTGGTGAGATCTCCGGGAGATACGCTTGCGGCGAAGTTCATTAGCGCTTCGCAAGCGGAACTATTGCCAGTTTCTCTATAGATCGTCTGGGCTTGCTTAATTATCTTTTGAGCGACGATTGTTTTCCATAAGTTATTTTTGGTCGATTGCGACCACTGGCTTTGTTTTGACATTTGTTTGCTTGCGTTGTGAGATCCGTAATAAGGAATTATCTCTCCATACGGATTGCGCTGATGATCGCAGAATATCACTTTGACTTTATAGCGAGATAATTCGCACAGTAGATAAGCCGTCAGATTAACGGCGGTATTTTCAATTATTAAAGTGCCAATTTCACTTATGTGGAGTGTTTTTTCATTGCCGTCGCTAGTAATAAGCATATAATCATTTTTATAGCTTAATTTACAGCGATTTTTGACGATTACAGTTCGCCAAGACATATCTTAACGCTTATGCCCTAATGATTTTCCGTCTAATTTGCGGCGATGTAGTCCAGTAATGGATTCGTAAACAAAGGTAAGTTTGGCCGGGTTGAGGCTTTTTTGCATTCTTCCGAATCCATTTGGTAGCTTTAGCTCTGGAAAGTTTGTTTGCATGTCAGCACGCTCAGACCCGGCGCGGGTAGCTCTTAGCGCTAGTTTAATAGCCTTTATCTTGTCGTCTATTGATAGCTTGTCATATTCTGGTGCAGCATTGCGAGCATTATCCCCCGCCTTTCCGAATTGTTGATATTGATTAGCGAGCTTATCAGAATAAACTTTCCAAAAGCGATTTATTCCATCAATAACCTTAGCTCTTTTTTCGATTTGTCTATTGCGTTTGTCGCGTAATTTATCATCTTCGTCGGCTTGTTCTTCTGAAATTGTAACGCGTGGAACTCCGTGCTTTAGCGCTATTGCAATGGCGTATTCGATATCATAAGGAAGTTTTAATTGTTTGGCGTTAGTAACTTCGCTACTACCAACTATAAATTGCTCGTTGCCGTCATACTCAATTTTTTGGTTGATTGGTACTTTTGGTAGAAGCACTACGGCATCTTTATAATTATCTTGGATATATTTATCTATCGATCCTGGGTGAGTCTTCTCTAAGGTGTATATTTGCGTCGGAATGCTGATTATTTCAGTTACGGGAGATTCTTTTTTGCCTGAAGGCTTTAAATAATTGATCGCCGCAAAGTAAGCTGCTTGCACGCCAGAATATCCACCGTATCTATTGGTTGGTAGATTTGCTTTTATAGGTATTGTAGGTTTAGGGTCGGTTGATTTTTTGCTATAAATAGTTTGTTTATAGAATTGACTATCACCAATCTCGGTTTTTTTCGTAATCAAGCAGTCATTGTATTTCATCGTTTTATCAATGATTTCACAGGATGATTTACCTTGCCAGACAATTTCACCAGTATTCGTGTTGGTAAAATCATATTTCATTGACGATAAAATAAAGCTGCCGTATTCCCTGTTATTTTTCTTTTTGTCGGATTTAAATTTCTTATATTCTCCGTAGATAAACTCTTTGTCAAGCTTTGGATAGCGAACTTTTACATATTGGGCTAGAGTTGCCGCTAAGTAGGCATCTTTCGCGTGGTGGAGGTCATTTACTTCGCGGCATTTTGGCAAGTCGTGAATGCGGCGATATTCGGAACTCATGCCAGCGCGAATAGTAAACACCTCTGTTGATGAGTTTTTGTATTTTTCGGTTAGCATTCTAGCCAGGTGCTTGGTAATTTGTCGTGTCTCAACTAATTGGCGATTAATGAAGCCATAGATCTGGTCGTCTGATAGCTGCTTCTGGCTAGTTAATCGCTGAAACTTGAGCTGTGACATAAACTTGGCGTTTTTTAAGGACATCCAGATTGGCAACATCTTTTTTTGAACGTCGGGCGATATTGGATAGTCATCAAGCTTTAGCTGGTTTTCTTCTCGCAATACCAAGACTGTGTTGTCCAGAGAGTCGTCCTTTGTCAATGAACGCGGTAAAATATGATCGATTTCGCAATCTTTAAGTCCGTTTTCAAGGTCTAGTTTTTTACCTGAGTATGCGGATTTGCCATTTTGCAAGAAGTACAGGTAATATTTTTTCTTATCAAGGCAATCTTTATAATTTTCCAGTTGAGGCTTTATATCGGATTTATTATATTCTTTTCCGTATAATTCTTTGTACATCTTTTCTAGTTGAGAATATCGATTTTTTGTTCTGACTTTATCCTCTTCACTTCGCGCCATTTCAATGCTAATCAATTTTGGACTATAGCCGATCGTATCGACGATCTCATCTATAATCCGAATGCTTCGCCAGAGGGCGCGTTTAATTCCTGGCGAGGCTGCAAGATTTTTAATATCATCATAAGTGATTTCTGGGGTGGCATCTTTCAAAAGAGCGTCTTCTATGATTTTTTTGAATTCATATCGGTCACTCTGGATAATTTGCATAAAATTATCAGAGCATTGACGCATTACTTCAATAACTGTCATTTTTCCGTAACGAGTGTGCGCCGCAATTCCATCAAGCAGTTCACTGGATAGTCTTCCCCAGCCTGTATATTTTAGCTTCAAAATACTATCGATCTGGTCTTTACTAAAAATGTCACTATATTTTTGTAGTTTTTTTGCCAGGATTTTCTTGTCTTCAAACAGGGTTATCCATTTTATTACTTCCTCAATCGCTGCTTTGTTTTCTGGCGTAATTTCAATCCCAATTTTATTAGTGAAGTCTATGTACGATTTTCGTGACGACATGAAAGATTTATCGTCGGCTGTTCCGGAAATAACTAGCGAACTAGTGTCGTATATTTGATTATCGTAAAGATATTTTGCAAGCTTTTTATAGTTAATGGAATACTCTTTCGTGAATAGCTCGTCAATTATGCGATTTTGGATATCTGGGCTTAACCTTTTTCCGTTAACTGTTACATTTTTTAGTTCATTTCGGCACTCATATTCTTGATAAAGTAATGAATTCTTAGGAAGCACATCTTTATCTGGCAAATATGTACACTTGTTGCGCATTCTCTCGATAAATTTTTCAGCTGAAGCCTCGTCGTCTATGATTTCATTGAAATTCCACGGATAAATTACGCCGTCTTTCTTTTTGATTGACCAGGCAAAATCACCACCCGTTTTTAATGGTCCGATGTAATACGGCAATTTAAATGTGAAAATGCTAATAATCTTATCACGATTTTGCGCCAAGAATGGATAATGAGCTGCTTGGTTGTCGATAATTTTCTCAAGCTCGTATTGATGAATTTGGTGTGGTATGGCGCCATTGTCGCGTATTCGCTGTCTGGACAAAAATTCGCCCAATTCTGCCCGCTTTTCAAATCTTTGATATCGCGCATCATCTTTAGCTGATTCGCCTAAGTGCTTTTTAATTGATTTATATAGATCGTCTGTATCGATCTTATGTTTGTTGTATAAATCAAATTTTGAGGCATCTCCGTGAAAAAATGATTTATATTCTTTTTTAGAGAGAAAATCTCGGAATAGCCCTTTGAGGTCTGATAAATCCTGGCGGTAAGCGTTATACTTTTCAACCATGATGTCAGAAAGGCAGCTGTCTTTTCTAATAAACTGACTGAAAATTGTCCATTGATAGACCGATTCTAAGGTTTCTATCAACTCGTATCGATCGTCGCCGATTGCTGCGACTATGTCGTCTCGTTGATCTTCGTAATTCTTATCAGAGAACTCTCCTTTTATTTCAAGGGATTTATCGTCAAACAATTTTCCTGCATCCCATTTTAGCCCAATTGCTGCACCGACAGCTTCGCTTATAATGCTTTTATTGTCAGCAGAAGGTTGTAGCAGCTGAATTATACTTGATTTTCGAGCGCTTCGCGTTTGAGATTGATTCAGTAAGATGGACTTAATCTGCTTAGCTTCTTTATCGCCAGCTCCAATAAACTCCATGAATTTTTGCAAGTTTTGGCTATCGAATGACGAGATTACGCCGTCTACTCCTCCTTCGATCAAGAAATTGCCGCGATACTTAATAATGTGATGTAACGCCAAATAAATTAAGCGAATATCTTGTTTTTCTGGGTTGTGAAATAGTTTGCTGCGCAAGTGGTAAATTGTCGGATATTTTTCTCTATACGTCTTATCTGTAAATGTGTGATCCGAGAATAATATGTTGGCGTCAAGATCTAAGGACGAGCTTTTGTCGTCTATATAGAGCATGGATTCTGTCAGACGTAGATAGAAATTAGGATCGACGTTGCAGATTTCATTGTTGAATATTTGTTGTAATAATGTAATACGTCGCTTTCTTCTGGCGAGCCTTCTACGTGATGAGCGGAATGAGCGTCTTAGCTCAGCCTTTTGGGCTTCATTAAATAAATTTGCTCCCCACATGTTCTGATGTTTATGTCTGCGCAGACTGAAATCTTCGTTGATGACTGCCCATCCTACGCTACCTGTGCCGATGTCTAGACCTATAGAATATGATTGTTTCATTATGATATCCTTGTTTAATTATTTTCAGTATATCTCTTACTTTTGGGGTTTACAATATTGCTCTGGTTGTATATACTCATATTGTACCGTTTCGGTACTTCAATATAACACTACAGGTTAAAATAAAGCATTAGCTAAAATGTTTCTGCAAAAGATTCAGGCGGTAGGCCTGTTTTTTTGTTGTATCTATTTCGCCAACTAGCATATGAATTCATCCACCACGGATTTACTGAACGGTTGAGGGATGATGCAGTGTAGCCATTTGACTTTTGTTCTCCGACAGTTTGACCTTTATTATTAGTGCCGTTACCCATTAGGAAGTAGCCGTTAAGCCCGCCATCATCACCTACTTGGTTAAGAAGGGCTTGCGCTTCGGCGCGCCTGGCTGCCCCAGGGTTATTAAGAGCATGGTACTGCAAGTACTGACGGTATGACGCGTTGTCATTCATAAGAAAAATCTCCTTTCGAGACAAAAGGAGATTTGGGGTTTGTGCTATATACTAACTGTTATCTTGAAATACAAAAATGCTGAACTGCGTATGTTTTGCTATTGTCACTACTGCGACTGATGCCAATCCCAATTTTCGTATAATCTGGGTTTTGTATCGCTTTGCGGTGTGGTTCTGAGTTCATCCACCAGTTAAAAGCATCTCTGCTTGTTGCCTCGAAACCAGCCCAGTAAAAATTTTCACTAACCGTATGACAACCAGCTTTACTCATTAGGCTTGCCATTTCTGATGAATACCAATTATCCGTACCTGGTATATTATGCTGTTTATATCCCTTGGCTAACATATCGTCAGATTTTAGCTGCGCACTCATACGCACGTTATCATCATGCATTAATGGCGCCACGCCGATCCGTGCGCGTTCGGTATTGACCAGTTCCAGAATTTCGCCAGCGTCTACAGGACCGACATCGTATCTATCCTTCTTCGGCTCTGGCTTTGGCTGTACTTGCTCCTGAGCTACTTTAGCGACTGCTTGAGTATCCAGACGGGTCTTTAGCCATAAACCACCACCCACGCCCGCTATGAGAGCTACGATTATAGTGGTAATGACTATAGATTTTTTCATACCCTCACACTAACACAACCAAAACGGTAGATCAATATTGCAAATATTCTACAAACCCAATTCGCGCAACTGAGCGGGATCGACAACCGATGGTGAATTCATCATCACATCCACACCAGAGCCATTCTTTGGAAACGCCAGAGTCTCACGGACGTTTTGCTCATCGGTCAATTCCATCAAAATACGATCAACACCAAAAGCACATCCTGCGTGAGGCGGAGCGCCGTATTTGAAAGCGCCTAACATAGCACCAAACTTTTCTTCAACATAAGACTCACTGAATCCCAGCAAACCGAACACCTTATAAAGCACCGCTGGGTTATGATTACGAACACCACCAGAGCAAATCTCATAGCCATTCATCACCATATCAAACTGATCGGCGACAATGGATAATTTTTCGGCGTCAGTTTCAGCAGAATCCAGAGTCTGCAAACCACCCTTTGGCATACTGAACGGATTATGTCCAAAGTCAAGCTTCTTACTACGCTCATCCCATTCGTAAAACGGAAAATCAATAATCCAAGCAAACGCCACGACAGATGGGTCTTTAAGATTAAAGTGCGAGGCAAATTCATTACGCAAGCGCCCCAATACCGCGTTAACAACCGAGCGAGAATCAGCGCCAAAGAACACTGCATCGCCATCAACCGCACCAGTTTTCTGCTGAATATCAGCCAATTCCTTCTCACTCAAGAATTTCGCAATTGGAGATTTTGCTTCGCCGTCTTGATATGTAATGTACGCCAAACCGCCAGCGCCTTCGCTTTTAGCGATATTAGTGAAATTGTCAATTTGCTTGCGACTCAAACTTGCGCCATTTTTTACGCAAATAGCCTTAACGCATTCAGCATTTTTAAATACGCCAAACTCAGTCTCTGAGAACACGTCCGTCAGTTCTATCAATTCCATGCCAAATCGCAAATCCGGCTTATCAGAACCGTAAGTTTCCATGGCATCGCGATACGAAATTCGCGGAATTGAATTGCCATCACCAACCGCCAAATCGCTCAAATCCAACAATTTTTTACCAGCAAAATCAGTCGCCAATTGCTTCATTAAAGGCTCAACTTCAGTGCGAACTTCTTCACCATTTTCAGCAAAACTCATCTCCAAATCAAGCTGATAAAACTCACCGTACAAGCGATCTGCTCGCGGATCTTCATCACGGAAACAAGCCGCCAACTGATAATAACGCGGTACACCACCAACCATCAGCAGCTGCTTAAACTGCTGCGGAGCTTGCGGCAAAGCGTAAAACTTCCCTTCCTGCAAACGACTCGGAATCAGAAAATCACGCGCACCCTCAGGGCTTGAATTCGCCAAAATTGGCGTTTGAATTTCAATAAAATCTCGATTGTCCATATATTCATGGATTCGACGATACATTTCGGCGCGCTTTTTAAGCATGTTTTGCATTTTTGGACGACGCAAATCAAGATAACGATACTTGAATCTTAGTTCTTCGCCAGCTTGATTATCCTCGGCAAATGGCTGAATTGGTAAAGTTTCAGCTCGGTTCAAAATCTCCAAATTATCCACAACAATTTCCACATCGCCACTGGCAATATTCGGATTTTTCAGACCTTCACCACGCTCTGCAACCACGCCACAAGCACGAACCACAAACTCATCTCGTAAGCTTTCCGCCAAAGAAAAAGCATCTTTTTTATCAGGGTTAATAACCAACTGAACCAAACCCGTGTGGTCACGCAAATCAATAAAAATCAATCCGCCATGATCACGCCTGGAATGAACCCAGCCCGCAACTGTAATATTCTCACCAACTTTTTTAGAAGTTTCTGCCGCCAAAATTCTATTTTTCATATCTGTTATTATAGCATAATCTGGGCAAATTCCCAGAATTAAACATCTCGTCGAGTTTTTGTGGGCAAATTATTTTTCTGTGGATTAGCCGTGGCAGCCTTACGAATATCTCCATAAACATCATATTCATCAATGATTTTCTGACCTAATAGCGCTTCAATTACGTCTTCTAAGCTCAGTAGACCAACTGTTTCTCGAAACTCATTTACAACAATAAACAAGTGATGCTGCGTTTTCAAAAATGCAGCCAAGGCGTGCTGTAGAGTTTGATTTTCGTGAATATAATAGACGTCTTTACTCATGACTGTTTCCGCACGATGAGATTTTGCTTTGCGATCAATCGTCAACAAATCTTGAATCCTCAACATTCCAACAACATGGTCAATGTCGCCGTCAATGACAGGAAATCTGCTATACCCTTTTTTATGAAGATCATCAAGCACTAGCGGCCCAAGAAGTTCATTCATAGGTACCGATTCAATCATGCTTCGTGGCGTCATAATTTCCTCGACCTTCATATCGTTGAACTTCATCCCGTTAGTGATAAGCTTTTTCTCAGAAGGTGAAATCGCTCCGCTGGATTGAGCAACCATTTCCAGCAATTCTTCTTTCGATTCAATCACCCGACTATCACCAACCACCGGCGACACCGAACGAATTAACGACAAAATTACTTGATGTCGCTCAATTGTCGTTAAAATTAGCGGTTCGTATTTTTCATAAAGTTGCTGTGAGTATTTCTGCCACAAGCCAATTCGCGCGACAGCTCCGATTTCTAAGGCTATTATAATTGACAAAAAGAGTCCAGCCGCCCAATTGAACAAATAAACGCTAATAACACTTAAAATTACCAAACATAAAGAAGCCACGGCGCGCTGCAGTGAAATAATATCTCGTAAAAATTCTCTTTGTCGCAAAAGAATTTTAGCCTTTTCATCGCCTAGTCCACTTCTCCGCCGCAGCTCAAATTGACTATGCGAAGACGTTTTCGGCTGAACTCCCAGCACTATCAGCAAAACCGCCAAAGTAACCAAATATCCAAAAATTAGCACAATCGTCATAGTTTTATTGTACCGCATTCCGTGCTATACTTACTAGAGTAAATGGAGGTAAAATGAATAAGAAAAGCTGGATAATTTTCGCAATTATTGTAGTGGCAATTGTTGGTGGAATGGTTTATATTTCGACACAAAATCGACTAAATATTAGCGATATCAATAACGATCAACTGAACACGGCTATCAGCGCGGAATCAAGAAATGGCAATATTGCAGATCATGAAATTGGCAACAAAGACGCCAAAGTAACAATTATCGAATACGCCGACTATCAATGCCCTGGCTGCGGCACCGCTGCACCAAAAGCTGAAGCGCTAGCTAAAAAATATAAAGATCACGTTCGATTAATTTTCCGTAATTTCCCAATTGCCAGCTCACACCCTAACGCACGCGCTGCCGCTGCCGTAGCTGAAGCTGCTGGCCTGCAGGGTAAATTCTGGGAAATGAATGAGCTTCTATATGCAAATCAGGACGCTTGGAAAAACGCCAACACTACAGAACGCGACAACATTTTCAAATCTTATGCTGAACAATTGAAGCTTAATATCGATCAATATAAAACCGATATTGCCAGCAACAAGGTTAAAAATAAAATCGACTTCGATATGGCTCTCGGTCGCAAACACGGCGTTGCCGCAACACCAACTTTCTACATAAATGGAAAAAACACTGAGATGGACAGCTCTGGCTCAATTGAATCATCAGTCAAGGAAGCCTTGAAAAAAGCTGGCGTTGAAGTAAAAGATTAACGCATTTTCACACAAACCAAAATCCCGCTCCGGTGCCTTGGAGCGGGATTTGTTTATAGTCGTCCCTATTCTATCATTGGATCGACTGCACTCTTTTTATTGTGCTATGTATGTTTGCCATTCGGCAGGCACCACATCCACCGCGATCTTTTTGCGCCTTGATGGCACAAATTTGATTGCTATTGGCATGTGTTTTGCACTCCTTATTATTATGTGCAGCCCCACGCGCTTCGACCTTTATCACTTAATATCAGCAATTTAATGCTTCGGCGCGAGACATGCTAACAATGTTACCAAACGTTTATTGGCGCGTCAAGCAAAAACATTTTGAAAATGCTTATTATATCTATATTAGAATAAGCGGAGTCGCTTAGCAACAAACATAACAAGTAAAATCAACAACACCGTAAAACTAGTGATAACTGGATATGCCCAAGGCTCGCCCTGAAATGGTAACGCGATATTCATTCCATACATCCCGTAAAAAACGTTCGGAATAGCCAGAAGAATTGTTATGGCGGTCAATGCCTTCATGCGTTGGTTCAGCGTATTATTAGCAACTGTCGAATAAGCGTTTTGAATACTGGAAATTGTGTGCGTACTGGAGCTAATTGCCACTAAAACTTGCCTGATATGTAGATCGACGTCCTCCAAGGCTTCCAGATCTCTAGTCTTAAATAGATGACGGCGATTTTCCATTAGTTGTGTAATAACGCGGGACATCCCTTCCAAACTGCTTCGATATTCATTGAGCGTGTCTTCAATTGCGACAAATTTAATAAAATCCGAATTCTCAACTTCATGACGACTTAGTCGCCGACGAGCATCGCTAATTTGCTCCGTTAACAAATGCACGCGCTGTTCATATTGAGAAATAATATACGCCAAATTCGCAGCAAAAACTCCCGCTGGACGTTCGGTTGTGCTAAATAAATAATCGCTGACCTCCAGGGGTGAAAATTTAACATGAGGCGATATTGTAATATAATGACCGCCGCTAATTGCAATCAAAAACGGTGCCGTTTTGCCAGAATCAGTTTGACCAAACGGTATGCGTGTAAAAATATATTCAACACCATCAGAAAACTCCGCTCGAGGTAATTCATGGATATCCAGTACGTCACGGACAATATTAGCAGACAGCGACAAAGCCTTTGAAACTCGAGTAGCATCAAGACTCCCGGTCAAATTAATCCAACCGTTTTTATGCATTCGTTGAGCTTGCGTCAACTTTTCAGTCAACGATCTGCGTTCAAAATAGCCCACCATCATAAGAAAATTATAATATACACAAGCAATATTAGCAATCTGTCGAATTGCAATTAAACTTTATCGGCGGCGCAGGAAATAATAGCCCACAACGAATGCCAGCACTACACTGATCGCGGTAATTCCCCAAAACATCAATGGATTATCGGCACCTGGAACCGGCACGTTCATACCATACAAACCAGCGATCATCGTCGGAATAGTCAAAGCTACGGTAATTACGGTTAGTAGGCGAATCGTCTCATTAAGGCGCGTATCCATCACTGCCCTATAGCTGTCGCGCACATTAGTAATCGTCCTCAACAAACTTTTACAACGCGCAATCACCTGCTCCAAATCAATCGAAATATCCTCAACGTCTTCCTTATCATCAGCTTTCAGTCGCAACTTCTGAGTCGCCAAAAGTCTCTCAATTGCCCAGTTCATCGGAATTAGCGCGTCAAGATAATCATTCAATTTGCGCTCATACTCCGCCAAGGTGGCAATGTCATTAACTCTCAGCGTATGAATACTGTCCGTAGCCGCTCGCATCTGGCGATTAATCGTTGCCACACGCCGCTGATATTGCGTTGAAATCGCCTCAACCATCGCCACCAAAAGCTCAACTTGTCGATCCGTCCTAATTCGCACTTTATCAATAAATGGCTGCCACAATCGTCCCAAACTATCTCTAGACAACGTCACGATATGATCTTTATTGATGCAGAATAAAATCGGCGTGGTAAAATCGTTAAAATCGTCGTCAGTGTCTGGCAATCGCGCAATCAAATAAGTCCATTCGTCATCAAACTCAATACGCGGCACCTCGTGTGGATCAAGCGCGTCACTTATCAAATCCTCATCCAAGCCCAGCGTCAACAATTGCGAAACCTCTTCGTCGCTCGGTCTTTCGCAACGCACCCACGAACCAGACTGCAAATTTTCTTGCGGGCTAATTATTGAATCACTATTTGTTGAACGAAGATATTGCAACATAATTTCATATTATAAAATAAAACATACATAAACACAAGAAGCTCCTGCGCCATTCACAGGAACTTCTTGATTTTTATTACGATTTGACTATCGTGCCTGCCGAGCCGCTAATGGCTTCAGCGGTTTTATCCAGCGAAGTAATAATCGCCGTACGCCCCGACTTTCCATCCAGGAACGACAAGGCGGCCTGAGTTTTTGGTAACATTGAACCTGCCGCAAATTGCCCATCGTCAATATGTTTCTGGAGTTCTTCTATTGAAACTTCCCCGAGAGATTGTTCATCTGGTTTGCCAAAATTAATTTTAGCAGCATCAACCGAAGTCAAAATCAGTAGAGTATCAGCGTCCAAAAGATCCGCCAATTTTGCCGCGCCGAAGTCCTTATCAATAACCGCAGCGACGCCTTTTAATTGACCAGTTTCGTCTTGTAAAACAGGAATGCCGCCGCCGCCAGTTGAAACGACCGTCACGCCAGCATGAACCAGCGCCTTAATCACATCAGCCTCGACAATCGTCTGAGGTTTTGGCGATGGAACGACACGCCGCCAACCACGGCCAGCGTCTTCTTTTACCGTGTAGCCGCGTTCGCTAGCGACGGTTTTTGCCTCGTCTTCCGAATAGAACGGACCAATTGGCTTGGTTGGATTTTGGAATGCTGGATCGCTTAAGCTAACAATCGTTTGGGTTATAACGCTAACAGC
>ENA-OWNK01000883-OWNK01000883.1-metagenome-genome-assembly--contig:-NODE-883-length-13647-cov-4.789141_pt1 | contig 13647 bp, 17 predicted proteins | sample MGYA00245343_ERZ651121 | MGnify/ENA primary metagenome ERZ651121 (study PRJEB26857, sample SAMEA4031775) | metagenome | biome: human; feature: oral; material: saliva | place: Philippines | collected 2014... | reverse complement strand
TACTTAGTCTTAAACGTTAGGTTTATCTTATTTTATAATCAAATAACTGATTATTTCTTAAGAATTAACACTACGAGGGTAGCGAATAAAAGGGAGACTCTATCGAGAGTCTCCCTTTGTTAGTTATAAATAGACTAATATTTATTAATAGATTTTTATTGCGGCGCATTCTTTAATTTAGGATATTCCGTTCTTCAAAGACCGCTTTCACCGTAAACAGTGCGTTCAGTACGCGTGGAAATCCTGCATAGGGGATGCAATGGGTGCAGACCTCTACGATTTGCTCGGGCGCAATACCGACGTTGAGTGCCGCATTGGTATGTACTTTCAGCTGAGCCTCGCAACCGCCCAGCGTTAACAGGGACGCGAGAGTAATCAGTTCCCGTTCCTTGAAATCCAGGTTGGGGCGCGTGTAGATGTCGCCGAATAGTTCGACCAATAAATCGGCTATGGCCGGTGAAATCTCATGAATTGTGTTATATACCTCCTCCCCGTGCAGTCCGTCAATTTGTTTCAATGTGTTCATACCGATGTTAAAACGTGTTTCTTTCATAATTATTACCTCCGTCTAGACGTATGATATATGCTCGAGTATACTTGAGGTCAAGGTGGTGAAAGTATGAAAATCGGTGAATTTTCAAAATTGGTAGGACTGTCTATTTCTACATTGCGATATTATGAGGATCAGGGGTTCCTTCACATCGAGCGACAGAACGGCATTCGCAATTACCATGCGGAGGATGTAGGCTTTGTGCAGTTTATTAAACGGCTGAAAGACATGGGAATGCCGCTTGCGAATATCAAGCGATATGCGGACTTACGGTATGCCGGAGCTCATACGGCCCGTGAAAGAATGACCCTGTTGCAAGAACACTATCGATTTATTGATGCCGAAATCAAACGATTGGAAGGCTATAAGAATAATTTAGAAGATAAATTGAAGTTGTATGAAACTTTAGTAGAGAAAAATGGAATTAAGTAGTTTTGTATTGTAGATATTTATAGTTATAGTATCAATATGGAGGTAGGTGCCTCTTATTAATCATAATTTGACGATATATGGTATTCAACCTATAATATGAGTAGATAGCCGAGCGAGTAGAGACGTCAGGCTCATCTCAAAAAACTGAAAAAATCAGGAAATGGCCTTTTCGTTTTATCTAGCTACGAGCTGTAACGAAGGGCTATTTTAATTTTCCCAACCTCGTAGGCTACATTATTATTATAATGCGAACTAATATGCGATACAATAAGCATTGATTAATAGAGATATAACTATTTTATAGAGTGGTTATAATATTTTAGTGGAATAAAGTTTTATATGGTATAATACTTTCATTATGTAGTGAAAAAAGGAGATCTAAATGGCAAATTTACCTAACTGCCCTAAGTGTGGCGACGAGTACACATATGAAGATGGTCATATGTTTATCTGTCCTATGTGCGGACATGAATGGACAGCAGCTGACGCACAAGCTGCAGCTGAAGCAGGTATCATTCGCGATGCTAACGGCAACGAGCTAGCTGATGGCGATACAGTTGTTGTTGTAAAAGACCTCAAAGTAAAAGGTGCTGGCGTATTGAAACAAGGTACGCGCGTAAAAAATATTCGTCTCATCACAGATGCGAGCGATGGCCATGATATCGATTGTAAAATCGATGGTTTCGGTGCAATGGCATTGAAATCTGAAATGGTTAAGAAAATCTAAATATGAAAAATCCCTACTGATTATGCATCGTAGGGATTTTTTCGTGGTATAATCAAGGGGTAATGTGTTATGTAGATTGTATGATTGTGAGGAGGAAATATGATATCTCAAGAGGAATTAAAAACGTATACTTATAATCTCCTAGAAAAAAGAGGGGTTACGATCCAAGCGATTGCCGATATTGTGATGAGTATCCAACAACCTTACATCCCTGATCTGACGATGGACGAATGTTTAGAAAGCGTACAGGCCGTTCTGGAAAAACGGGAGACGCAAAATGCAATTATTACGGGCATAGAATTAGATATATTAGCGGAACAAAAGAAATTGTCTGAGCCACTGCAAAGCTTTATGACGCGTGACGAGGCTTTGTTTGGTATTGATGAAATCCTTGCTTTATCCGTTGTTAATCTCTACGGATCCATTGGTTTCACGAACTATGGTTATATTGATAAGGTAAAACCTGGTATTATTAAAAATCTTGATAGCCAGATTGATAGTCATTGCAATACATTTCTTGATGATTTAGTGGGTGCTGTGGCGGCCGCTGCGGCGGGGCGCATTGCCCATAATACACCAAATCGGGTACATCATGTCATTGTGGAGGGATAAAAAATGAATGTATTAGTCGTAATTGATATGCAACATGATTTTGTGGATGGAGCTCTTGGTTCTCCGCAGGCGCAAGCCATCGTGGACAATGTGCGTCAAAAAATCGCATCCTTTGATGGCCCTGTTATTTTTACGCGAGATACGCACACTACCAATTATCTTGAAAGCCAAGAAGGTCAGCACTTACCTGTGCCACATTGTGTGAAAGATACGGCTGGTTGGCAAATAGTAGATGGACTTTTAGAAACTGCAGAAAAACGCAACACTATTCATCCGTCTTTTATTATTGATAAGCCTAACTTCGGATCCTCTGAATTAGTAACGCGATTGCAAGGTATGCATACAGCAGAGCCTATTGAAAGTATAACCTTAGTGGGTCTTTGCACAGATATTTGTGTTGTATCGAATGCAGTATTATTAAAAACTGGCTTGCCCGAGGTCCCTATTCATGTAGATTCAAAGTGCTGTGCAGGTGTTACAGAAGAGACTCACCAAGCGGCGTTGACAACGATGAAAATGTGTCAGTGCATCATAGATAACATTGATAAATAGTAATAGATATCGAGGGGTTTTGTATAGGAGTTAATCATGATTAAGCTGTTTGGGATAAATGAATATATACCTATTTATCAATGGCGCGCAGATGTTGATGCAGCAAAGTTTCATAAAAGTATTGATTTCTTAAAGGACATCACTATCAAATTATTAACGGGGCTATTACTACTTAATGGTGGTGCAATAGTTGCATCTTTAACTTTTATAGGTACTTTAATTAATAGTCCTAATAGTATTTATATTAATAAATTTACTGAACCATTATTATATTTTGCAATAGGTAGTGCAGTAGCGGTGATTCTTTGTGGAATTACATATTTTAGTCAAAGTTATTATTCTGCTGCTATTGATTCAAGTTTATCAATTCTTAGTATTCAGCAGTATAAAGTTTTAAATCAGCGAAAAATAGAGTTTTATTTAGCACAGCAGACTGAAGCAGTGAATGATATGGAAAAAGCTCATTTGAGTAAAATAGTAGATGGGTTATATCGTGATGACGCAAATTATGATGAAGAGATAAATAAATTAAAATCTGAACAAACTTGTGAAAATTGTAAAGGTGATACTTTTAGAAAAATTGCTATCGCAGTATTTCTTATTGATTTAGGATTATTTTTTTATGGAGTATACCATATGAGTCTTATACTTTTAATTCTGTAAAATTTTATATTAATGAATATAAATTTAAAAGCTTAGCTACTTCAGATTGTAAAATTTTAAAAAGTTTGCTTATAGGAAATATTGAGAAACTAAAACAAGCAGGTAAAGCAGAAGCAAAAAATATTGTAGAATCAAGATTTGATGATTTTGAACATGCTTTTGATGGAAACTTTATTAATCCTCAAGTTATACTCCTAGGAATCAATCCCAAAATGGCTTCAAACCACAAACCCTATAAACTAGGAGGTACCGTTTACAAGTATCCATTCGATAAAAAACGTCCTGTCTTGAATCATCCAGAAGATGATTTCAACAACGACTACTACTTTAAAAAAAGTGGATTTTTCTATACCAAGGATGTTCCTGAAAATATTCGTAAGAAACATATCGAATTGTCCACTGACCCAGATAGCATCACTCCTTTTGCTCTTTTAGAAGTTTTTCCATACGCATCTGAAAATGAAAAAGAGTGGCAAAAAGGGTATGAGATTTCTAGTTCTCTTCGCCCATATTTTCAACTTAAAAAAACCTTGCCAAGTCAAGTTTGGTTAATTTGTTTACTGACGTATACGATAAAAACTTCTGAAAGACTAATTTTATATTTAAGAATTAATAATGCCCCGTTTAGAAAAAACTTTTTAAAACCATATTTTAAAAATCAAGAAAATTTTGTAATGGTTGGTTAAATTTTTGGAGCAAAAATGAATGGTGAAGTTTTTAATGCTTGCATTATCGTAGCCTCCATAAAGCAAGCTCTAAGGTCAAATTTAGAGTTAGACTACAAAGGCGAAAAATATATAAAAAGCCTAGTTTTTGACTATATTTTGGAGGATGAGCAAGAAAAAAGAGAGCAAGCTAGCATAAATGAGTGGTTTAAGCACGCCAAAAAGCTTGGGTTAAGCGACGTGAGATTTGCTACAAATTTGGCTATCTCTCCAGAGGAGCGCTCGCTACAAGGCTTTTCAAACGTAAGCCACAAGTCAATCCTTTGCATTTATAAAGATAAGATGAGCTACTTCGTTCCGCACTGGAGCTTTGAAGAAGATAAAAAGGGCTGGGATGTCTGGGAGATAGTCTATAAAGAATTTAGCCTAGACGGCATGCCAGAAATTCAAAAATTTAGCGATAACACTTTGGAGTTTAAAGATATCCTAACTAGGATCTCTAAATTTGCAGACGAGATAGAGTGTGAGAACTTTGGCGACTGCTTCAGAAAAGGGCTAAAAGCGCTAAACGAGCCAGAAAAGATAGAGCAAAATGTTCTAAATGCGCCACTTATGCCAAAGCTAAATTTAGCCCTTTTTACTGCGGCAAGTGCGGCTGATGTCTTTGGTGGTATGGGCTCATGGAACGACGACGCAGCAGGCTTGGCACAGTATAAAAAACGAGGCAAAGAGTACGATGAGCTTAGCGGTGAGCTTTTTACGCAGATGCGAAAAGCCACGCTTTTTGCCATAAATGAGTGGTAGCTAGCCGTTTATCTGATAGATCTTTTTTCGCTGGCTTGAGCTGCCGATATTTAGGATTTTGCGGTATTTGGTGATGGTTCGGCGAACGATTTGGATGTTAAATTTAGCTTGGATAAGCTCTTGGATTTTTAGATCAGAAAGTGGCTTTTTGTGATCTTCGTTTTTTATAAGCTCTAGCAAAAATTCCTTTATCGCAGCGTTTGAAGTCTCCTCATCAAAGCCAGTTGCGAAGAAATTTTTAAGCGCGACTGTGCCTCTTGGAGAGCTTAGATATTTGTTCGCGATCGCTCTTGAGATGGTTGAAGGGTTGCGTCCAAGCTCGTCAGCTAGGTCTTTTAGCTTCATAGGCTTTATGTCGCCACCCAAAAAGTAGTCATACTGATACTCAACTATCATGAGCCCTATCTTATAAAGTGTCGCCTTTCTCATCTCAAGGGCGTCTATGAGCTCGCTTGCCTCTTTTATGCGCGAGCTTACAAAGGCCTCTTTCTCGTCTAGCCCCTCGGTGTCGATAGAAATTTCAGGATAATACTCGTCATTTATCTGCACGCTTATGCCACTACTTGTGCTTAGCACGAAGATATCGGGCACCGCCTCTTTTTCATCTTCAAGATACTCAATGGCTGGGGGATTTTTAAATTTCTTTATGATCTTTAGCGCGTCGTCGTAAAATTTAAGCTTTCTAAGCTTCTCTATATTTTCAAAATTTAAGATGATCTTTTTCGCGCACTCTATGATCTCATCACTTGCCTCTGCCTCGCTTAGTTGAAACAAAAAGCTCTCTTTAACATCCTTTGCACCAACGCCACAGGGCTCAAGGTAGGCAAATCTCGCCCTAACTCGCTCCACCTCACCCTCATTAAAACCAGCAAAAATTTCATCATCATAAGAAAAATATCCCTCATCATCTAAGCATTCGATGATCTTATATGCTATATCTTGGGACTTTTGTGTGGGGAAAAGTGGTGGATTTATCTGACTAACGAGCTTTTCATAGAGGCTTTCTTTATATATGCTTAAAGCCTCGATGTTCTCACTAACCGAGTTTTTGCTAACCTGCTCGAAAAAATTTCGCTTTTTTTCGCTTTTTTCTAAATTTTTATGTTCGATCGTAGCAAATGGGTTCTCTTTTATAAAAGGCTCAAGCGTCTCTTTTAGCTCATCAAGCCCGCTTTGAAGGATAGGAAGCCAGCTTCTTAGCGTTTGGTTTAGTTTGATCTTTGGCGCTAAAGTTTGCTTTTGCCTTAGCATCATCTACTCAAGTAGCTTAAATTCTTCGCCAAGATAGTGCGTTCTAACAAGCTTGTTGTTTGCCACTTCGCTAGCACTGCCGCTTGCTAGCAGCGAGCCATCTTTGATGACGTAGGCTCTGTCGCAAATGGCTAGCGTCTCACGGACGTTGTGGTCAGTTATCAAAACGCCGATACCTAGCTTTTTAAGGTCTCTAACGATGCTTTGGATGTCGCTAACTGCGATAGGATCGACGCCTGCAAATGGCTCATCAAGCAGCAAAAATTTTGGCTTTATGATGAGGCTTCTAGCGATCTCACAGCGTCTGCGCTCGCCACCACTTAGGCTAACGCCCTTTCTTAGGCGGATAGGCTCGATATTTAGCATATTTAGCATCTCATTTACTCTTTTAGAGATATCTTCTTTGCTTTGATTTAAAATTTCAGCCCCAAGGAGTAAATTTTCTTCTACGCTTAGCTCTTTAAATATGCTTGACTCTTGCGGCAAATAGCCAATACCAAGGTGTGCTCTTTTGTGAAGTGGGACGTTTGTGATCTTTTCGTCGTTTAAAAAGACATCTCCGCTAGTTGGCGAGATGAGCCCGCAGATCATATAAAAAGTGGTCGTCTTTCCAGCGCCATTTGGCCCAAGAAGTCCCACGACTTCGCCGCTATTTACCTCTAAAGATATACCTTTTATGATTTCAGTTTTTTTGATCGTCTTTTTTAGATCTTTTACTTCTAGTTTATGCACTTATAACCTCGTATTTTCTGCCATTTTTGCTAGGAGAAATTTTTACTAACGTATAGCTCTCGCCGTTTTTCTTTAGAGCTTTTTCTAAATTTTCATCGCCCCACTCTACTAGATGAAGCCCCTCTTCAAATAAATTTTCAAAAAGGCCATTTTTTGCCATTCCGTCAAATCCGATCTGGTAAATGTCGTAGTGGTAGATATCTTTACCATAAATTTGCATCAAAGAAAATGTGGGCGACGTCACGCTATCTTCTATCCCGTGAGCCTTGATGATCGCCTTTACAAGCGTCGTTTTGCCACTTGCTAGATCGCCACTTAGTAGCACCACGCCACTTTTTGGAAGCACCTGCACAAGCCGATCAAGCTCATTTTCTAAAAGCTCAAAAACCATCAAAGCTCTTTTACATATTCGCTTTGAGCGCTTTTTGGTATGCTTTTTGTAGTTGGGATCGCTAACACCTCGTATCTCGCTTCGCGCGTTAGAAATTTGATGCTAACTACATCGCCAACCTTAACATCTTTTGCCGCTTTTGCCTGCACGCCGTTGATGCTCACAACGCCGCTTTTGCACATATCTTCGCTAACGGCACGCCTTTTGGTGATATTTACTACGTTTAAAAATTTATCTACTCTCATGCGGCGGATTTTAACAAAAATAGCCTTAAATTTTTAATCCTTTAGATATTTTAAAAGCTCTTTTAAATTTAGAGGTATGACGCTGCCATGGGTTTCATTTTTAAAAAGCTCAAAGTGAGAATTTACGCCACTTTGCTTTAAAATTTGGGCTAGATCGCTCGCCTTTAAAATGCCAGCTTTGTCCGTTTTGCCCTTTCTCTTTTCAAGCTCGCCAACGCTAAGAAAGACAAATTTAGCTCTTATTTTCTCTTTAAATTTACCCTCACTCACATTTTGCTTTAAAATTTCAGACTCACCCCACCAAAGAGATGGCGAAGCGATAAAGAAATTTGAAAATACGCCATCATTTTTTAGCAAAGCATAGAGCGTAAAAAGCCCACCAAAAGAGTGTCCATAAAGGCTCTTTTGGCTGCTCTGCACGTTAAATTTCTCATCAATTAGCGGCACTAAATTTCTAGTTAAAAAGTGGTAAAACGCATCAGCGCCACCACCTTTGCTAAACTCCTCGCCCTCTGCTTTTGGCGTGAGATCTCTTGTGCGTTTTTCTACCTCGTAGCTTTTGTTTGTGTCATATCCTACGCCTATTATTAGTGGGGCAGCCTTGCCATCAAATTCATTTAAAAGCATGTTAAACTGGGCGTTTGCGTCAAGCAAGAAAAGCACATTTTTAAACTTATCTTGCCCCTTTAGCTTGGCTGTGAAAATTTTATAAATTTCATCATTTGCGCTCATTTTAAAGGTTGAAATTTCAAATTTACTAGCAGCTCTTTGGCTAAGTGGCTCAGGCGTTTGGCTAGGTCCTGCGTGCAAAGTCTGCGTCACGCTAAGCGTAAAAAGCAAAAATTTAAACGCTCTTACCATTTTGCAGCGACCTTAAACCAAAATCTCCTGCCCTCTTGCGGATACCAGTAGTAGTTGCCGTCGTCTGCTAGCGCCTCATCGTATCTTACTTTATCAAAGATATTGTAGGCATTTAGGCTAAGCGTTAGGTGCTTGTTCGCGTCCCAGCTGACGCCTGTATCAAAGGTGAGTAGGTCTTTTGTATTCTCCCTTACTCTGTTGCCAGCACCGAAATTTACGCTTGTTAGCTTGCTCTCGTAGTTTGCGCCAAAAAATGTCTTAACGCTTTTTATAGGCTTATATGTAAGCGTGGCGTGAAGTGTGTGCTCTGGCGTTGCTGTTAGGCTTTTGCCATCAAGTCTAGCTAGGTTTGTCTCGCTAAATTTCATAGGGCCTCTTGGCGTGTTTATCGTTGGGTTGCCAGTTTTTATCTTTGACTTATTGTAGGTGTAGTTTGAGCTTAAATTTAGGTTTGAAAGGATGTCATAGTCGCCACTTAGCTCTACGCCCCAAACGGTCGCACCCTCAATGTTAAAGTAAGTTCCCCAACCAGGGCAATTAACGTGTGGTGCATTTGTGCAAGTGCCAAAGGCTGGAATTTTATTTACATTACTGCCGTCGGTGTCTAGGATTTTATCTTTAAATTCATTTCTAAAAAGTGTCACAGAGCCTCTAAAGTCAGCCTGATTATCATAATATGCCCCAACCTCATAAGTCGTGCTCTTTTCCGGTTTTAGATCTTTGTTGCCAAAATCAACTATCCTCCAGCCACCTTGGATAGTGCCTACTTCTGGTGAAATTTGATTGACATTAGGGGTTTTATAGCCAGTCGCTACGCCGCCTTTTAGGCTTAGCGTATCTGTGGCGTTATAGACTAGGTAGGCTCTTGGCGAGAGGTGGTTGCCAAAAAATTCATTGTGCGTGAGCCTTGAGCCAAGCGTTAAAAAGAGCTTCTCATCTAAAATTTGCCACTCATCCTCGATAAATCCCGCATGCTCGCTCATCGAGTAGGTCTTTGGGTCTTTTAAGCCGTTTCTTGAAGCGTTTGAGACGATGAAGGTCGTGCCGACATTTTGCTTGCTAAAGTCATAGCCAAAAGTTAGAGTGTGTGCGCCAAAAAAGGTTGTAAATTTAGAGTTGAAGTTGTGATTTTTAGCTTTTGCAGGTATGAGGCTGTCAAAAAGGCTCGTTCTTTGCGTCTGGTCATAAATGTAGCTGATATCGGCATTTAGGTTATCAAATTCTCCAAGGTAGCCCACTCCATAGCTCTTTTTCTCATAGTCATAGGCGTTTAAAACCTTATTTGTCTTTATAGTGGCTGTTTTGCCGACGGTGCGCGAGTAGTCGTGTTTTTCACTTGAGCCAAGGATGAAAAATTTATTGTGCTCATCTGGCGTGATCCAAAGCTTTGCGCTTAAATTTCTCTTATCACTCTTTTGATAACCACCGATGTAGCCATCTTCATCTCTTAGCTTTTTATATCCCCAAAGCTGAAGCGCGAAAAGGTCCTTATAAAGAGGCAAATTTAGATAAAAGTCGCCCTGTCTGCCGTCTCCTATGCCTTTATGCGTGTTTATCGTGGTTGAGATGCCGACGTTGCCGCTAAATTTTGAAAAGTCCTTTTTGGTAATGATATTTATAACGCCTCCAACCGCATCGCTACCATAAAGCGAACTCATAGGACCACGGATGACCTCTATACGCTCGATCGCTTCAGCTGGTGGGATGAAATTTGAGTTCATATCCCCTGCTCCGCCCTTTGGGTTTGCACTGCTTGAATTTACTCTTTTACCGTCAATCAAAACTAGCGTTTGAGACTTCTCCATACCACGTATCGAGATGCCACTAGCTGCCCCGTCCTCGCCACCGACGACATTTACACCTGGCACTTTTTGGGCGATTGAGTGAAGTGAGGTAAAGCTATCTTTTGTAAGCTCATCGCCACTTATCACGCTGATGCTTGCAGGGGCTTCTTTGATCTGCTGCGAAAAGCCACTCGCACTTACTACGACGCCATCTAGCTTAGTTTCGTTGTTCTCTTTCTCTACTGCATAGAGAGAATTTGCCACACAAGCACTAAGGCAAATGGCGATAAATTTTGATCTATTCACGGATATCCTTTTGTTAAATTTAATCTTTGATAATGAAAGCGAAACGCAAATTTAACAAAGCAAGCATAAAAACAATATTAATTATCATAATTTTAAATAATAAATTTCTATGAAATTTGCTAGGGAGTTTTTAAAATAATGCTTACATTAGAAATTAGATTAATTTATTAAAGATTAATCAATTTAGGCTAAAATACGACCATTTCAACAAAAGGACAGCTATGAAAAAAGATGTAAAAAAAGTTGTTTTAGCATACTCAGGCGGACTTGACACAAGTATTATTTTAAAGTGGCTTCAAGACGAATACAAATGCGAAGTAGTCACATTTACAGCTGACATCGGACAAGGCGAAGAGCTAGAGCCTGCACGCAAAAAAGCCCTAGCACTTGGTGTAAAACCTGAAAATATTTTTATAGAAGACTTAAGAGAAGAATTTGTACGTGATTATGTATTTCCAATGTTTAGAGCAAATGCAATCTATGAGGGCGAATATCTGCTTGGCACATCGATCGCGCGCCCACTAATAGCAAAACGCCAAAGCGAGATCGCAAGACTTGTTGGTGCTGACGGCGTGAGCCACGGAGCAACAGGTAAAGGCAACGACCAAGTTCGCTTTGAGCTTGGCTACTACGCACTTGGTGACAACCTAACTATCATCGCTCCATGGCGCGAGTGGGATCTAAACAGCCGTGAAAAACTTTTGGCATACGCTGAGAAAAACGGCATAGACATCACCAAAAAACCAGGCAAGAGCCCATACTCAATGGACGCAAATTTACTTCACATAAGCTATGAGGGTCTAGTGCTTGAAGACCCAAGTCACGCACCAGAAGATGATATGTGGAGATGGACAGTAAGTCCAAAAGATGCTCCAGATAAGAGCGAGATCATAGAGATCGGCTATGAAAAAGGCGATCCAGTGAGCATAAACGGCAAAAAAATGAGCCCAGCTGAAATTTTAACCGAGCTAAACCGCCTTGGCGCAAAACACGGCATCGGCAGACTTGACATCGTAGAAAACCGCTCAGTTGGTATGAAGAGCCGCGGCTGCTACGAAACTCCTGGCGGCACGATAATGCTAAAAGCTCACAGAGCGATAGAGAGCATCACACTTGACCGCGGTGCAGCTCACTTAAAAGATGAGATCATGCCAAAATATGCCGAGCTAATCTACAACGGCTACTGGTGGTCACCTGAGCGAAATATGCTCCAAGCGCTCATCGATAAGAGCCAAGAGCACGTAAATGGCTCTGTAAAAGTTGAGCTTTATAAAGGCAACGTGACTATACTTGGCAGAAGCAGTAAAAATGATAATCTATTTAGCGAGGCATACTGCACATTTGAAGAAGATAGCGTTTATGATCAAAAAGATGCAGCTGGATTTATCAAACTAAATGCGCTTCGTTTCATCATCGCACGCAAAAATGGGCGAAAATTTGACTAACAATAAAATTTAAAAGGAAAAAAATGAAAGTACTACTAATAAAAGATGTAAAGGCACTTGGCAAAGCTGGCGAGATAAAAGAGGTAAAAGACGGCTACGGCAACAACTTTTTAATCGGCAAAGGCTTTGCAAAAGCAGCTACTCCAGATGTCCTTCGTCAATACGAAGCAGCTCAAAAGAGAAAGGCTGAAGAGCTAAAATATGAGATAGCAAATTTAGAAAAGCTTAAAGAAGAGCTTGCAAAAGTGACAGTCGTCGTCAAGAAAACTCTTGGCGCAAATGGCTCGCTTTTTGGCTCAGTTTCAAAAGAGGAGATCGCAGCAGAGCTTGAAAAGACACATCATTTGGTAGTTGAGAAAAAGGCTATCGACCTGGACACTCACCTAAAAGCAGTTGGTCTTTATGATGTCTCTATAAAGCTTGGACACTCGATAAATGCGACCTTAAAGGTTGATGTGCAAGGAGAGTAGATGTTTCATGCGACAACCATCTTAGCCTACAAAGGCAAAAATAAAGCGGTCATCGGCGGCGACGGACAGGTGAGTTTTGGCAACACCGTCTTAAAAGGCAATGCCGTAAAAATCCGCAAAATTCACAACGGCAAAGTCCTAGCTGGCTTTGCTGGCAGCACTGCTGACGCGTTTAACCTCTTTGATATGTTTGAGAAAAATTTAGAGCATACAAAGGGTGACTTGCTAAAGGCGGTGATAGAATTTAGCAAAGAGTGGCGCAAAGACAAGTATCTAAGAAAGCTTGAGGCGATGATGCTTGTGCTTGATAGGGATAAAATTTTCTTACTTAGTGGCACTGGAGACGTTGTCGAGCCAGAAGATGGCAAGATAGCAGCTATCGGAAGCGGCGGCAACTACGCACTTTCAGCGGCCCGTGCCTTAGATAAATTTGCCGATATCGACGAAGAGGAGCTAGTCAAAGAGAGCCTTAAGATCGCCGGCGAAATTTGCATCTATACAAATACAAACATCAAAACTTATGTTTTAGAATAAGAGAGAAAATGAACTTAACACCAAGAGAAATTGTTAAATTTTTAGATGACTATGTGATCGGTCAAAAGGACGCCAAAAAGATCATAGCGATCGCACTTCGCAACAGGTATCGCCGTATGAAGCTTGAAAAGAGCTTGCAAGATGATATCATGCCAAAAAATATCTTGATGATCGGCTCAACTGGCGTTGGTAAAACTGAGATCGCAAGGCGTCTTTCAAAGATGATGGGACTTCCATTTATAAAGGTCGAGGCTAGCAAATATACCGAGGTTGGCTTTGTTGGTCGTGACGTTGAAAGCATGGTAAGAGACCTTGCGATGGCCTCATATAATCTCGTAAAAAACGAGCAAAGCGAGAAAAATCAAGATAAAATCAACGCCTACATCGAAGAAAAGATCGTCTCAAAGCTACTTCCGCCACTTCCAAAAGGTGCTAGCGAAGAGAAGCAAGCAGAATACGCTAAGAGCTATGACAAGATGCTAAATAGGCTAAGAAATGGCGAGCTTGACGAGCTAAGCATTGAGATAGAGATGCAGCAAAATCCACTTGAAGCTGGCTCAAACGTGCCACCTGACATGGCACAGATGCAAGAGAGCTTTATCAAGATAATTGGCATCGGTGGC
>ENA-OWNK01000879-OWNK01000879.1-metagenome-genome-assembly--contig:-NODE-879-length-13681-cov-3.601571_pt1 | contig 13681 bp, 9 predicted proteins | sample MGYA00245343_ERZ651121 | MGnify/ENA primary metagenome ERZ651121 (study PRJEB26857, sample SAMEA4031775) | metagenome | biome: human; feature: oral; material: saliva | place: Philippines | collected 2014 | study... | reverse complement strand
CACAACACGCGTCACAATAGCAATAATCGGCACCGGGATATTCCTGAACCTTATCCTCTGCATTACGCCACTCGTGCTTTATCACGTTCTTGTACTTATCCCACAGTCCTTCAGCGAGCACCGCATCGGCATAACGTATATAGTCGAGCTGCACATAGTCTACATTTGGTACATTGCTTAGTTCGGTGTATTTATCGACCATGAACTTAATGACATCCGGGTTGTGAGGGTCGAGTGTTGCATAATACTCCACGTAAGCACGGTTTTCCTTGTTATATGCTGACTGGCCGAGACGATTCACTGTGTACCATGTTGAGTCCTTGTCCTGCTGAAGCACTGTAGGTGCCCAAGCGTGATACTCCAGTCCCACCTCTTTGGCAATGGCAGCCGCAACCTTAACATTCTCAACATTGAATCCGCAGTTCACGCATACACCAACGAGACCGTGGCTCTTCCACTTCTCGAATTTCGCCTTGAGACTGTCAGCAGGCACCTCTTCAGGATTCCAACCTGTCCACCCATAAACCTTCACCGAGGGTGTGGACTCTGTCTGACTACATGATGCCATTGCAAGCACTGCGACAACGGCTAACAATAATTTCTTCATAATAATAATGTTGTATTTGTTTTTAGTTACCTTGATTATTTTCTTTTTGTGCGACGACAGAGATAGCCGTTCTCGTCAATACTTACCGACGAGCCGTCGGCTTTCTTCACCGTAATCTCATATTTTTTTGATGTTGTCTCGACAGTGATTACGGAGCCTTCAGGCAGAAGTGCTTTCTCTGATGGCGTCAGGCGGAAGTCCTTGATCTTATCGAAGTAGCTTCCGTGCTCTTTCATCTGCATTTCCTGAGCGTAGAACATTGCCCAAAGAAGTTTCTCCATGTCCTTGTCAGCAGGATATTCGAACGTCTCGCTGCCCTCGCCCACCTTTTTATCCGATAGAAAGAGATATCCCCAGCGTTCAGGCATGTGCATGGCAATCATTCCTGTCGACGGCCATGTCCAGTTATCCTCCGGCAGATACTTGCCGTCGGCGTCCTTCTTCCTGCTGCTATTGCCTTGTGCGTCAGTCTCTGTCTGCCACTCCACACGTGAGAATCCTATACGCAGATATCTGCCTGCCTTCAGACAGTTATCAAACTCTGCCGCGATTGCCTTACGCGGCACAGCCATCTCTACCGTCCATCCCTTGTCCGTGTCGCGGCTGTCGTTGAGTGTTCCATATACGTGAGTGTCGAGCTTCAACCCTGGGGTATCCCACGAGAATGTGACGAAAGGACGGTTGGGTGCACGATAGGGTTTCTGCAAAAAGAGGTCGAATACCGTTCCCAAGGCATTAGCCTCTATCTCAAAATAGTTATGTGCGTCGCCATCAGGGTCGATGAACACCTCGAAGTCGGGATTATAATATATCACTTCGTCATGCTTTGTTATGTCGCCCCATACATTCGGCTCCTCCATCTCGGCGGCAATATACAGATACTCATCATCCCAGAGCATCTTCGCAGTGGTCTTGAAGCGTGGTTTTGCGAATCCCTCGCCACTGATGTCGGCAAACTCCTCTGTAGGCTGAGCCTTAAGCCAGTCAGATTCATCGAGCACACCGTCAATCTTTATGTTTCCATTTGTGCGGTAAGCCACATATCCATGCGGGTCGGTCAGGAAACGTTTGTAGCGCTCGGTTATTGACTGCGCACTGCTTGTCGCCGTTGCAGCGACAAGTACTGATAACAGAATTAATGTCCTCATGGTTATTTCTTCATTATGAATGTGAGTTTACCGCCACGTACTATATCCTTGTGGTCGATATAATTCTTCTTATATACCTTGCCATTGAGCAGAATCTTATCAACATGGAGATTCTCTTCCGACAGGTTCTGTGCTTCCACGACAAATGTCTTTCCGTTAGGCATATCGAGCGTGAATTTCTTCATCTGCGGAGCACCGAAGACATACTTTCCGCTTACAGGGTCAACGGGATAGAAGCCCATAGCCGACATCATGTACCATGCCGACATCTGCCCGCAGTCGTCGTTACCGCACAGACCGTCAGGACGAGGCGAGTATTGTGTGTCGAATATCTCACGTATCAGTTCCTGCGTACGTTCCGGACGACCGGCGAGTGCATATAGATAAGCCACATGATGTGACGGTTCGTTACCGTGGGCATACTGTCCGATTAGCCCGGAGACATCAGAAAGGGTGCTCACAAGTTTTGTACTGAAGAATGCGTCGAGCTTGTCGGTAAACGCCTTATTGCCACCCATGAGCTTTATCAGTCCCGGGACATCATGCTGCACGTGCCATGTATATTGCCATGCGTTACCCTCGGTATAGTCGCCACCGATTGTCTCCGCATGATCCAGTCCTGCAGGGTCGAACGGTGTCTTCCACGAACCGTCGGTAAGACGTGGGCGCATGAATTTCGTCTCCTGATCGAACAGATTCTTATAAAACTCCTTACGCTTGCCGAAATACTCTGCATCCGTTTTCTTGCCCATGAGTGTTGCCATGTCCCATGCTGCATAGTCGTCATAGACCGACTCGAGTGTCGACGATACCGACTCCACCTCTGTAGAGTCTGTAGGGAAATAGCCATAACGCATATACATCTCCCAGTTCGATTTCAGAGGGTGGCTCACGGTCTGCGTCGTCTTCACAGCCTTATATGCACGCTCTGCATCGAAGCCGCGGAATCCTTTATGATAAGCCTCTGCAACGATAGAGACACCATGGTTGGCAACCATACACCAGTTGTCCTTACCCCACAATGCCCAGACAGGGATATATCCGATGGCATCGGCATGCTCGACAAGCGAACTGACCAGTCCGTCGACCTTATCCTGCATGATGATCGTATACAGCGGATGAGCTGCACGATAAGTGTCCCAGCAAGAGAATGTCGTATACATCACATCATTCTCGGCACGTACAATATCACCTTTGGCGTTCTTGTAATAGCCATCGACGTCAGCCATATTGTTCGGTTGGATGAGTGCATGATAGAAAGAGGTATAGAAATTCTGCTTCTGCTCGTCGGTGCCCTCTACTTTTATGCGCGACAGGTATTTGTTCCATATATTGTCTGCCTGCTTCACCGTCGCGTCGAAATCCCATTCCGGCAGTTCAGCATCAAGGTTGCGCATTGCTCCTTCTACGGATGTCGACGAGAGCGCAATCTTCATCTCAAGTTGCTCTCCGCGCTCCATGTCGAAGCTCACGAGCATTCTGTTTCCGCGTTCTGTCTTTGCAAGCGGCAGGTTTTGCAGGCGCTTCATTGGCTTTGAGAAACGCACGACGAAATAGACATCTCGCTCAACCCACATCGTGGTATGCAGATGCCCGCTTATGGTCTGCGCATCATCCCAGTTTACTTCGCACGCGAGGACACGGCTGTGATACCTATTTTCATTGCCCACCGTTCCGTGCTGAAGGTCTACGAGCACGGCAGCGGAGTCGGTCTTGTTGTATGTATAGCGGTGATATGCCACGTGTGGTGTCGCCGTCAGCTCTGCCTTCACACCCGTCTGGTCGAGGTTCACGGCATAGTAACCCGGTCGGGCTGTCTCCGTCGTCTTGTCGAACGTGCTACGATAGTTTTGTCTATCCTTGCGAGCAGTAACGGGCATTACGAGCACATCGCCAAGGTCCATCCACCCCGTGCCATTGAGATGATCCTGGCTGAAACCCCATATTTCCTTATCGCTGTCGACATATTCTGCACAGTAGTTCCAACCTATGGCGCCGGTAACCGGCGAGGTCTGTACTAATCCGAACGGCAGACAGGCTCCGGGGAATGTGTGACCGGTGCCTTCAGTGCCAATAAACGGGTTGACATATTGTGTGAATTTAATGTTGTCGGTCTGGGCGGATGCCGTCACTCCCATGACAGACGCCACGCCTACAAAGACTGCTATTAATGATTTCCTCATAACATATTGGGCTTATATTTGATTCCAAATACAAAACTAATAAAAAGAAACGAGACAGCAAAAAATAATCAGGAAAAACATCGTATTATCCTTTGTATTCAGGAGCTTGACCGATTTGGGGTTTAACGCCAAGAAGCGGCGGTTCTTGAACCAAGAAAGGGCGGTTTCAGAGCCAAGAAACGACTGATGAAGAGAGAGCAAAAAAGAAACCCTCGGAAGTGAGCGATGCTGCCTCCGAGGGTCTTTTCCATTATGAGTTCAGCAAAGACAGGAACAACGTGCTCCTGCCGGTTTTTGCCTTATCGAACCCGGTTTACTTCTTTTTTGTAAGGATATAGAGTTTGTTCATCTCGCCCTCGGGTTCATTACCGAGAGAGTCGGTCATGATAAGTTGGTCGGCAGCCTTAACCTTGTAGTATGATTTCTCGCCGCTTGAAGGACGAATCATCATCAGAACGTTGCCGGGCAATACCTTAAACACACCGCTTGCCTCGTCGTGTGACGCTTCTTTGCCAACGACATCCGACTTCCATGAATATGTGCTGTCGGCTGCGAGTGTGAGCTCTACTTTGAAGCCGGGAGCGTCAGCTGCGGGGATTGTTCCCTCGTAAGTACCTGCATAATCAGCAAGGTTAAGCTCTGCCATTATTGAGTCGCTGACCATTGTCGAGTCATTGCCGTCGGTTGTGCTGGCAGCTTTCTTGTTGTCACATGAGAATGTCAGGGCTGAGAAAGCCACTGCTACAGCCATAAAGGCTACTGTGAATCTTGTTTTCTTCATCATCATTTTAATTAAGTAACTGTGTTATACATTATGTGTGAGGCAGTAAGGAGCATGATGCTCTTGATATATGAATCACACGCCTGCAAAATTACAAAAAATATACATACCCCGTGCGTTTATGCCACAAAAAAACGTTAATGGCAAGGGGGTTAATAGATTTTGGCTTACCCGCGTCATTTGGGATTATGGCTGTTCCCCCGCGGCGCTGCCTGTACCGGCGGGCGGTACGACCGGTTTTGCCGTCGTCTTTTCGTACAGATACAGCGAGCCGTCTTTGTTCACGCCCACCCAGATGGTCTTGGGCTTGCCGTCGGGACCGGTCTGCCCCTTGACGGAAAGTTGGTAGTGGCGTTTCGAGCCTGTGCCTTCGGTCTTGCCGGTGAACGATAGGCTGCCTTTTTCCAGATTCAGCCGCTGCTCTAAGGCCTCAAGCCCGGGCTTGAGGAGAGCCTCGTACTCGGCGGTGCGCTTCTCGCGGGCTGTCTGCGACGTGCCGCTGCGGTGGGCCAGGGTCTTCCGACGCTTGTCGACAAGGGCGTTGTACTGCTTGATAAGCTCGGGCAGCTTGAGCGTGTCGGGCGCGAGGTCGTCGAGCGAATCCATGCGGCGCACCACGGCATTGAGAGCCTTGTCCGTTGCGGCGCGCAGGGCCTTGATATCAAACGCGCCTGACGGAATGGCGCCTTTCAGCCGCGAGCGGTAAAGCCGGTCGAAGCTGTCGTTGGCAACGTCCAGACGGGTGATATAGGGCTTGGCGGCGAGTTTCGCCACATGGGCGTCTATGGCGTCGGCGCGCAGGTCGGTGACGAGGTTTTTCACCATGCCCGACTCCTTGTCGTAGTTGGCCGAGGCAAGTTTGGGGTAACGGCTCATCACCTCCGAGAGCCTTTCGGCAGATCTTCTCATGTCTGCGTCGTCGCTGTGCAGGTGCAGGTCGATGAGCAACTGCAGCGAGCGGTAGGCCGTGTCGCGATCGCGGTCCAACTCCTCGAGCTCCTTCGTGCCTTCCTCCTGCCGCGGCAGGTTCAGGGCCTTGTCTTCGTCATTAAACGCCTTCTGCAAGGGCGCGATCAAGGGATTTAGCTTCTCGATGTTCGCTTCCTCGCACATCGCCAGCACGTGACCGGCAAACTGATAGTGCTCCATGTTCTGGAGCGATGCCTTGTTGATTGTCTTGATTTCCATAGATTTTTGTTTAAAAGATTACTGATAAATTACGATTTATTTGCTCCTTACAGGCAGTTTTGCTGAAAAACTGCGATTTTTATGTTCCTGACGGCGATTTTCATCAAAAAATCGCGATTTCTGAGCTCCCGACGGCGATTTCTATCGAAAAATCGCGATTTCTGAGTTCCCGACGGCGATTTCTGTCGAAAAATTGCGATTTTTTGGCTCCCAACGGCGATTTCTATCGAAAAATCGCGATTTCTGAGTTCCCGACGACGATTTCTGTCGAAAAATTGCGATTTTTGGCTCCCGAGAGGGCATTTCAACATTGACCACACGAGGGGAAAACGGAAAATCCCGACCGGCGGCTTGCGGAAAACAATCGCCCTATGCTCTCGGACGATGCGGAGCGTGGGGACGGATTTAATACTTTTTGAATAATTCAGAGTGGCTGCCTATGCGCAAATCCGAATGACCGATTGGCTTTCGTCTATCCAGATAAGCAGGAAATCACCTTTGATATGGCACTCCATGCACCCCTCATACTCTCCATGCAGCAGATGTGCCCGATTGGCTGCAGGGATACGTTACCCTTTGGCAAGCATCTCCAGCACATAGAAGAGTTCCCGAAGTTCCTGAGGCTTGTATCGATAGCGTTTCAGGTCTTTCTTTGCCCTGACACTGTATTCAATCTTCTTCATTTGCCTCGTCAATAGATTTCACGAAAGCATCGAAATTGTCAAGGTCAAGTGTTCCTGCCGCAGGCTTTCCCGACCGCGCCTCCTCGATAGCAGCCTTCGTTTCCTCGTTCGGCTCAAAGTACATGGCATCAAGCAGTACACTCTCCACATAGTTGTTCAGGCTGCGGTTGGCGGCCTTGGCATGCCGCTTCAGCGTTTCAAGCAGGTCGGCATTCAGTCTGAATGATGCCGATTTTCTTACTGTCATCGTTTCCATTTTCTTATCCTTTCTGATTACTTTGTATGCAAATGTAATATAAATAAGCAAAAAAAACAAGTCTTTCTGCCAATTTAACTTCAAATTTTCGTTTCCCCTCGTGTGTCAGAAATCGTCAGAAATTCTCGTCTGTCAGCAGTTTTCTTGCCCCATCGCCCTCCAATACGCGCATCTGCTGAATGGCGATTTGGTTGAGTTTCAACAGGCGTTCGCCCTGCGCGATGCCCTCGTCGATGAGCACGGCGTTGATGTTCTCCATGTTCGACAGGCAAATCAGTTCGTTGATGGTGGCATAGTCGCGGATATTGCCCTTCAACTCCGGGTTTGCCTCGCGCCACTGTCGGGCGGTGATGCCGATGGCGTTCGTCTTGACCATCCATTCCTTGGCACTGAGGCGATAGTTGTTAAGACCTGCCTGACTTTTAATTATGTCGAATTCGGCACAATTAACATGCGCAAACGCTAAAACAAAACGTGTATTAAATAAAATGATAGTGGATAAGGCGAAACGCTTATAAATAAAACATAAATGCGCGATGAAGAGGAGATTTGGGTCAAATCGACAGGATTCTTTTTGCGTTTTCTATGCGCTCCGCTGTCGGCGCTTCTAAATCTTTCAGCGGATAGTCTATGCCCAGCTTCTCGTATTTGAACACGCCCATGCCGTGATAAGGCAAGACGTCGACGCGCGCTACATTATCTAACGTTTTTATGAAGGCGGCAAGTTCGTGCAGATACTCGTCCTTATCGGTAATGCCGGGGATAAGGACATGGCGAATCCATACGGGCTTAGCGATGGAAGAAAGGTATTTGGCGCAGTCTAAGATGTTGCAGTTTGTGTGCTTTGTCAACGCCAGATGCTCCTCCGGGCGTATATGTTTGATGTCTAACAGCACCGTGTCGGTGTAGTTCATCAAGTCGGCAAACTTGTCGAACCATTCGCCTTCGCTGCGGAATGGCTGTGCGGAGGTGTCAAGACAGGTATTGATGCCGCGCTGGTGGGCTTTACGAAACAGTTCGGTGAGGAAATCCATCTGCATCAAAGCCTCGCCGCCGCTGACGGTGATGCCTCCTTCACTGCCCCAATAGCTCTTATAGCGCTCGGCATTGTCAAGCAGTTCGTCGGCTGTCATCTCCCGTCCACCCTGCATCTGCCATGTGTCAGGGTTGTGGCAGAACTGGCAGCGCATGGGACATCCTTGGAAGAAGACGATATATCGAATCCCCGGTCCGTCAACGGAACCAAAGGATTCGATAGAGTGTATGTGTCCTTTTATCATAGATGATTAAAGACGCTCGTGTGCCTGACGTGCTATAACGTCCATCTGTTGCTCGCGTGTGAGGTCGATGAACTTGACAGCATAGCCCGATACACGGATAGTGAAGTTCTGGTATTCCTCCTTCTCCGGATGCTCCATGGCGTCGATGAGCTTGTCGACACCGAACACATTAACGTTCAGATGATGAGCGCCCTGGTCGAAGTATCCGTCCATAACGCCTACAAGAGTGTTTGCCCGCTCCTGGTCATCATGTCCGAGCGCACCGGGAGAGATGGTCTGCGTGTTGGAAATACCGTCGAGAGCATACTCGTACGGGAGTTTAGCAACAGAGTTCAGCGATGCCAGCAGGCCGTTCCTCTCGGCGCCATATGATGGGTTTGCACCCGGCGCGAGCGGTGTTCCTGCCTTGCGTCCGTCGGGCATCGCACCAGTGTATTTGCCGTAAACGACGTTCGACGTAATGGTAAGAATCGATGTCGTCGGCTCAGAGTTACGGTATGTGTGGTGCTTCTTTATCATGTTCATGAATGTCTTTAGCAGCCACACCGCTATCTCGTCGGCACGCTCATCGTCGTTGCCGTAGCGCGGGAAGTCGCCCTCGGTGTTGAAATCAATGGGGAATCCGCTCTCATCGCGAACGATGCTTACCTTTGCGTACTTGATAGCGCTGATGGAATCGACCACATGTGAGAATCCTGCAATGCCCGTAGCGAAGGTGCGGCGCACGTCGGTGTCGATAAGCGCCAGCTCTGCCGCCTCATAGAAGTACTTGTCGTGCATGTAATGAATGAGGTTAAGCGTCTTTACGTATATAGCTGCAAGCCACTCCATCATATCAACAAAACGCGGAATAAACTCCTCGTATGTCACCACCTCGCCACTGATTGGGCGCAGAGCAGGACCCACCTGCTCGCGGCTTTTGGCGTCAACTCCGCCGTTGATTGCATAGAGAAGACACTTTGCGAGGTTAGCGCGCGCACCGAAGAACTGCATCTCCTTGCCGGTCTGTGTGGCTGACACACAACAGCAGATAGAGTAATCGTCGCCCCATATAGGACGCATCACATCGTCGTTCTCATACTGGACGGAGCTTGTCTTCACCGAGATTATCGCAGCGTAGTGCTTGAATGCCTTTGGCAGACGCGAACTGTAAAGCACGGTGAGGTTTGGCTCTGGCGATGGACCCATATTCTCCAACGTATGAAGGAAGCGGAAATCATTCTTTGTGACCATAGGGCGTCCGTCTATACCAAGTCCTGCCACTTCGAGTGTAGCCCACACCGGGTCGCCCGAGAACAGCTCGTTGTATGACGGCACACGGGCGAACTTAACCATGCGGAACTTCATGACAAGGTGGTCGATAAGCTCCTGAGCATCTGTCTCTGTCAGTGTTCCCTCGGCAAAGTCGCGCTCGAAGTATATATCAAGGAATGTTGAGATTCTGCCTACCGACATTGCTGCGCCGTTCTGGGTCTTCACCGCACCGAGATAACCGAAGTAAAGCCACTGCACCGCCTCACGCGCATTCTGTGCCGGGCGGCTTATGTCGAAGCCGTAAGCGGCAGCCATCTCCTTCAGCCCCTTCAATGCCTTTATCTGCATCGACACCTCTTCACGCAGACGGATAACCTCGTCAATCATCTCGCGGTCGCCCATATTCCTAAGGTCTTTCTTCTTCTCCTCGATGAGGAAATCGACACCGTAAAGGGCAACACGACGATAGTCGCCTACTATACGACCACGTCCGTAGGTATCAGGCAGACCCGTAAGGATGTGGTTGTGACGCACGCTTTTCATCTCGTCCGTGTAAGCGTCGAACACACCGTCGTTGTGGGTCTTTACATAATTGTGAAATATTTCGTGCAACTTCTCCGACGGCTGATAACCGTAAGTAGTGCAAGCCTGCTCTGCCATCTTAATACCTCCGTAAGGCATGAAGGCTCGCTTCAACGGCTTGTCAGTCTGCAGACCGACAACAGCCTCAAGGTCTTTCATTGACGCATCAATATACCCTGGCGCATAAGCGGTAAGACTGGAGACAACTTCTGTCTCCATATCGAGAACACCATTGTTGGCACGCTCCTCCTTCTGGAGTTCCTTTAGCTTTCCCCATAGTGTGTCTGTGGCTGGGGTCGGTCCTGCAAGAAAGCGCTCATCGCCCTCATAGCTGGTGTAGTTGTACTGAATGAAGTCACGTATGTCAACTTCAGTTTGCCACTTGTTTCCTTTGAAACCTCTCCATTCCGTTCTCATAGAATCTTGATTCTTTTTATTGTTGATAATTATTTAAATAGTAATGTTACATGAACATTATTGATTCTGTATTTACAATGCAAAGTTATATATTGTATGCAAAGTTACACATTATAATATATACGCACCTACACTATTCCTTCCATTAACCATTATTATGACGAAAATATTGATTTACCCCAATCGATCATTAAATGAAATTAATCAATAAAAACGCTTTATAACGGATAATGTGCATTGCCAGTGCTGACAGATATACGGAATATAAGTATTTTTGCAACGTCACACACGCCCTTAGACGAAAGTTTTTATATTCACTTAAATAAATCAATACTATCTATGCAGAAAAAAGCTATTTATCATTTCCCTTTTGATGCTGTGCACCTCCGGATGCTGTGAATAATGTCAACAAAAAGGCTATTCTGTCCACACATACAGCCGATATTTGCCGACGCGTTATCGTTCATTGACAAAAAACGCTTATTTTCGGCATTACACACAAGACACTGGTAATAAGCAAGATAGAATGTTATGATGTCTAAAATAAGACGAATCAGTTTCAAGAACCGCCGCTTCTTGAGTCTAATACCTCCGTTTCTTGCCAAGAAAACCACCGTTTTCAGCCTCAAAAACCGCTGCTTTTTGAACGAAAAAGCATGGAATTAGCTTGTTTTCAGCTATTGTTGGTTCTCGAAGACATGGTTTTATGCCATACTGAATTGGCAAATCACTATCTTTGATTTTCTATTTCGCTAAAAAGCACGAAGATGATTTTTATTTACAATATACCAGTTCTGGATAATACAGAATATCGCTGTGACGTTGTCTTTGCCAATTATATTTTATGTGTTTTGCAGGCTCATTGCTTTTCATACATAAAGATACAAATATATAGCGCGATACTCATAATCGCAAGCCTCTTCTTATTCTTAACCAGCGTCTTGACGCAATAAATGAAAAAACGCATAATTTCTTTGGTAATTAAGATAAATAGTCGTATTTTTGCAAGTAAGATATCTTTTTTACATTATGCTACAAATTCGTTGCAAAAACAACATGGTAACCAAGAGTTTCCATGAAGGAACTACTCTTTTAGACATATTTAAGGACTTCCCGGAAATCAATCTAAAGTATCCTGTAATCTCAGCCAAGGTCAACAACGTATCTCAAGGACTTAAATTCCGTGTCTATCAAAACCGTGATGTTGAATTTGTTGATATCACCGACCAAAGTGGCATGCGGGTATATATACGCTCACTATGCTTCGTTCTCTACAAGGCTGCACAGGATGTCTTCCCCGGCAGCAAGCTGTTCGTAGAGCATCCGCTGTCAGGAGGCTACTATTGCAACTTCAAGAAACAAAACGGCAAGGGTCTGGAGGAAGGCGACATCGAAAAGATAAAGCAACGAATGCAGGAGGTGACAGCCGAAAACATGGATTTCCATCGCATTGAGGCTACAACGGAAGACGCCATACGCATATTCCGCGAGCGCGGTTTCCAAGACAAAGTGAAGCTCCTTGAGACTTCCGGACAGATATACAGCGACTACTATACCCTTGGCGACACTGCCGACTACTACTACGGCTGTCTGGTGCCATCAACGGGATATCTGACTCTGTGGGATCTCATACCCTACGAGAAAGGTATGCTACTGCAGATTCCCGACATGCGCAACCCGGAAAAGATTGCCAAGTTCATACCACAGCCGAGCGCCTACGATATCTTCTCAGAGAACGTGAAATGGAACATTATCATGCGCCAGTCGAACGTAGGCGACTTGAACAAGCAGTGTATTAAGGGGCATGCGTCGGAACTCATACAGGTAAGTGAGGCTTTGCAGGAGAAGAAAATCGTACAGATAGCGGAAGAGATAGAACGCCGCTACAACAATCCGCACAACCCCACACGACTGGTACTCATCACCGGTCCGTCAAGTTCAGGAAAGACAACCTTCTGTAAGCGACTGTCGATACAGCTCCTTGCTTGTGGTCTGCGACCGATGTCATTCTCAACCGACGACTATTTCGTGAACCGCGTAGACACGCCGAAACTGCCTAATGGCGACTACGACTTCGAGAATATCGCTGCCGTAGACACGGAACTTATGGCGGAACATCTGCACCGGTTGATGCAAGGCGAGAAAGTGGAAGTGCCGGAATATAACTTCACGACGGGCAAACGTGAGTATAACGGCAAGAAACTACAACTGACCGACAACCGCGTGCTTATAATAGAAGGCATACACGCATTGAATCCTAAGGTGACAAAGAATATCGACGACCGGCTAAAGTATAAGATATACATATCAACACTGACGACAGTGTCGCTCGACGAGCACAACTGGATCCCTACACGCGACAACCGACTGCTGCGCCGCATCATACGCGATTACAACAAAGGTGCATTCACCGCACGCGAGACCATAGCACAATGGAAGAACGTATGCGACAGTGAAGATAAGTGGATAACACCTTATCAGGAAGATGCTGACGTGATGTTCAACTCTGCACTGAACATCGAGTTTGCCGTTCTGCGCAATCACGCCGAACCAATACTCTCGTCAGTGCCACGCAACTGTGATGAATATCAGGAGGCACAGCGACTGCTTAAGTTCATTCATTACTTCATACCGGTGAGCGACAAAGAGATTCCACCGACATCAATCATGCGAGAGTTCGTCGGAGGTTCAAGTTTCAAATACTGAAAACAGAATGCCAGTCAGAGTCCGACAGCGGATAACTCCCGGCATTATTATTGTATCGCGCTGTGCATACAACACTGACTAAGGGTTGAATGGCATGGCAGCAGCTTCCTGCAATCACTCGGCGGAGTGTGGCTCCATGTCTGCACGAAAAAACCAGTCTGGACAGACAACGACTGCATAAAGCCAACATCAGGATAAATCGACTGATAACATATATAACTCACAAACCAACCTATAACATTTATGAAATCCAAATTACTTCTTGCAGCATTGTTGCTCACGGCTACAGGTTCAAACGCGCAGGTCGCCACACCAACCATGGGCTGGAGCTCGTGGAACAAGTTTCAGGGAAATATTAACGAAGACATTATTAAAGGAATAGCCGACGCTATGGTAACAAGCGGTTTGCGTGATGCCGGTTATACCTATGTGAATATTGACGATTGCTGGCATGGCAAGCGCGATGCCGACGGCTTTATACAGCCCGACCCGCAGCGTTTCCCAAGCGGAATGAAGGCGCTGGCCGACTATGTTCATGCGCGTGGGCTAAAGCTCGGCATCTACAGCGATGCAGGAACAGAAACCTGTGCTGGCCG
>ENA-OWNK01000876-OWNK01000876.1-metagenome-genome-assembly--contig:-NODE-876-length-13722-cov-10.572693_pt1 | contig 13722 bp, 18 predicted proteins | sample MGYA00245343_ERZ651121 | MGnify/ENA primary metagenome ERZ651121 (study PRJEB26857, sample SAMEA4031775) | metagenome | biome: human; feature: oral; material: saliva | place: Philippines | collected 2014... | reverse complement strand
ACCATTGAGCGCCTGCAAAAAGCCGTCAATAGGGATTGCTACGATGCGCATTCTTTAAGCGTGCTTGCGATTGCGTATTATAAAAACGGTAATTTATTAGATGCCGAAAAAATGTATGCACAGAAAATCGAATCGGGCTTTGAACTTTCCGCCAATGATTATTTTAATCTCGGCACGATATGTTTGCAAAAAAAGAATTTTCAATAAATTAAAAAGAAAAGGATTAAAAATCCCTTTCTTTTAGAAAGTTTTAATTTCTGCCTGGTCGTCTTTTTCAGAAATGATAATATCTGAATAAGGAATAGGCCATAGCCATTCATTTGAGAATGATTTAGGAGAGCAAGTTAAATCTGTTTCAGGTGAGAATTTACCAGAACAAATATAATTAACAATAGTATTATCTTCTTTGATAACATAACCTACCCAAGTATTCAATGTAATAAAGATTGGCTCAGAATCAACATTCATGTCATAATGAGTAATTTCTTTTGTTTCTTCATTTACAGTAATTAGGTGTAATGAGCCATTTAATACTTTAATAAGTTTTTCTTGTTTGCTTGATGTATGGAAACCTCTTAAAACATTTTTATGTGAGATAGTAGTAAAAACTTCTTCTACGTTAAAATCATCACCATTAGCAAAATATTTAATGTGATTTCCTCTTAAATCTTTAAAGTTATGATAGTAAAATTTCATTTTAGCAAAACCTTTCTTTTTATTTTTATTATTCCAAAACTTACGATATAACTTTTCAAGTATAGCCTAATAGGATTTAAGTTGCTATCCATTTATGGAAATATTTAATTAAATAGAGGTTATAAAAAAGAAAGCTAACTTATTGTTAGCTTTTTTGTTTTTAGAAAGGCCATTCTTCACGAGCTTCTTTTAATCTTCTATTAGCATCTTCAATAGCTTCAGTTTTAGTCATATTCGGTAATACAGCAGATTTAGTAAATGTAAAGCTATCTTTTCCTTGCATATCTTTCCTTTTCATAATAGTTGAGAAGTCTTTTAATTGATTTGAGTCATGATAATCATAGTTCTTATCAATTCCCCATTTTAAATCTGAGTCTGTATCATCAACTTCTGAATCCCATTCAATAGGATTAGTATTCCAAAACCTATTATTAGCAAAATCTACATGAGTTCCTTTAGCATTTTTATCTCTAAAGAAAATTGCTCTTGCTGTATCTTGAACAGGTCTATTTCTCTCTTGGTAAGTTAGTGGTAAGAACAAACCTTCTGGGTGGTTTTCTGTATATAATAAATTGTTTTCAATTTTAGTTACTTTAGATGGTTCAGCATGGAAATTTTGACCCTCTAATCCCAAGTAATACAAATTATTGATTTCACCATTTTCATCAACAGTAACAGAATTGAAAAATTCAAATGGGTGGTCGTCACCAACAACATATTCAAAGTTATATGTATCAATACTAATGCCTAATTCGTGGCATGCTTCAATCATTTCTTTAGTATTTCTCATTCTTCTTTGCACTTCATCATAATAAACAGAGTATTTTTTGCTAGGGTCTCTGAAAGCTTCTGTACTATCCATAATTCTACTAACATCTGAAATAGCTTCTGCTTCTACTTCGTCAAAATTATTTAAAAGAAAAGACCTATTATTATCCTTGAAGTATTTTACTATTCCTTTTGATGTGCTAATTGAATTACCAATTTCATCACCAAGTAAATTACATACAACTTCTCTGTAATGTCTATTCATACCAGGTTTATTACCAACTATATTTTTAACTTCTTCTTTTACAATATTTAAATCTTGATAATCTCTTTCTGTTTCTTCATAATACTTATCAAGCATTTTTAGTTCTTGTAGAATAGATTTAATTTTAAATTCATAAGCTGTTCTTAATTCAGTAGCTTCTTGCATAGCTTCAAATTGTGTTCTAAAGTGTTTATCTTTAGAATAAGGGCAAGGACGAATAAATGCTCTACATTTCTTAACTTCTCCCTCATGGTTAATATGGTACATTTATAAATGCTCCTTTTTTAGTGGTATATCAAAGAAAAAGTTGTAGCAAAGAGCTACAACTCAATTGAAGTATATATACCATACGGCAATAACAAAAGCTACAATTAAAACAAGCCAAGAAATAATTTGCCAAGCTAAACTTAATTTTGCGAAAAATATCTCAACTCTCCATAAAAATTTAAATATGGAAACCAATATAATGAGCAAAGCTACTGCACCTAATACATAAAAATATAGCATTGCTTGATAACCTCTTTTTTAATTTTTATATCAAGAAAAGAATGATATATTTTAAAAAATTAAATAAGGAGAAAGCAAATGAATAAAAAATATAATGCTGTTTTAGAAGGCGTAATTTATACTATTCATAAAGCAAATCTTGATGAAGATTCTGGCAAAAGATACGTTTCATTAGCAACGAATTATCTTAGTAAAAGATTAGTTGTAAGATATACACCATATGTTTATGAACTAGAACAAATCAAAGAGCATTACTCAAATGAATATAAAAATTATATTTTACCTTTTGAAACATACTTAAAAAATCACCAAGAGGGATAGTTAATGACTTATCATATTGGGCCAAATGGCAAACCAAGTATTTGTAAAGCTAAGCAAGGTAATTGTCCTTATGAAAGTATTTCACCTCATTTTGATACAGTAGAGAAAGCTCAATTATATTCTGATAATCTGAACGCCTTTATTTCTAAAAATATAACAACTGAAACTGAATTATCTAAGAATTGTAAAATAGATGAAATTATTGAAAGTCAAAATATGGAGATTCGTTTAAGAAATATAAAGCATAAAGAAGAAAATATATTGAAACAGGCTGAAGAACAATATATAAAATTAAAAAAAGTTATGGCTAGAACTGGTAAGGAATGCCCATCTAAAGAATCTTTTATGGGCAAATTTCAAGAGAATGACCCATTTTATAGAGCTTTAAAGCAAAAACAGAAAAAGCTTTACAAAGAGTTTAATAAAATTATTGAATATAGAACACAAGCTGCAAAATTCTATCTTCAAAATGAAAAGAATATTTCAGATAAATCATTCTCCCGAGCTTCTGCAAGTTCTTATTTTATTTTTGAAAAATCTTCATTAAAAGATACAATAGATTATCTTGATAGAAATGGCTATGAATATAAGATAAGACCTGATATTCACGAAGCACCTGGTGAGAATTTCTTAGTAAGAATCTCTGACCATAATCCAAGAGCTTATATAATCACAAAAGATAAAACTGAAACTGTTTGGGATTATACTGATGCTTCTATTCTTGTAACATTCCAAAAAATCGGAAATAGGAACGTAACAACCAATCAGCTCAATAAAAAACTAAAAATATTACAAACAAAAGATATTTGACAAATTTAAAAATTTGTTGTATAATATTTTTAGAAAATAAAGGAGCGCAAAAAAGATGAATAAAAATTTGATTAAATTTCAGTTGGGTGATTTAGGAGTTTACTTTGATAATGTAATTGAATTACATAAATTATTTCTAGTATTAGGAATCAATGAATACCCAGAATATTCTTTAATTTCAAATGCAGCTTATTATCAAGATGGTGAATTGAAAATCACTAGTGAAATTGTTGTACCAAAAGATGAAGTTGTACATATTAACGAAATCCTTAACCAAGAAGAAGTGGACAAACTAATTCATTCATTAACAAATAAGGAAAAATTCTTTAAAGGATTAGCTACTGTAAATCTAACTGAAGAAGAACTAGAAACTGTATTGTTAAAATATAAATTTGAAGTGGAATCTTATGTAGAAAATAGTTTAGCACCTGAAATTCTTGATTTGATTTTGATTAAAGGAACGCTTCACTCATTCTACGAAAAACTTGAAAACATTACTTACTTAGACTTATTTTGATATAGAAACTAATAAAATCTGTATTTTCTGAAAATTAAGCAAGGGTGGCTTAGAAAATACAGGTTTTTAAAATACAAAAATAAAAATATATACACCCTAAATGGAGAAGATAAATTATGACAATTAGTGTTAAAGATTTAGCAAAAGCTCTTGCTGAGAAACGTGAAACTACTCAAAAAGAAGCTTTAGAAACAATTGAAGATTTGTTTGAGTTAGTACTTGAAAAATCTAAATCAGGCGATAAAGTTAAAGTTCCTTTAGGATATTTTGAACAAATTGTAAGACCTGCTCGTAAAGGACATAATCCTCAAACTGGTAAAGCAATTGAAATTCCAGAGTCACGTGCTTTGAAATTCAAAGTTTCATCTTCAGTTAAAAACTCATTAAATTAAACTAAAGAAAAACAAGAGTAATATTGATTATTCTTGTTTTTTCTAGCAATTTATTGTATAATATAAATATAAAAACTAATAAGGAGTTCATATATGGCTAAAATTGTAAAAGAAGTAAAACAAGTATTTGGTTTCCTTGGCGAAGACCAAGACTTTTCTAAAAAGCAATTAACACTTACAAGCTGGGGTGTATATTCACCTAAATTTGACATCCGTACATGGAGTGAGGATTACGAGAAAGCAGGCAAGGGTATCACATTTTCTGCTCAAGAATTGATTGCGTTGAAAGAATTGCTAAATCAACTTCCACTTGAAGATTATTTAGATGAAGTTGAATAAAAAAAGTACTAGAAAAATCTAGTACTTTTTATTTTTTATTGAAAGACTTGTACTCCCATAATAATTGGATAAAGTTCTGAATATTCTTCCATGTTAGCACTTGCTCTACCAACAGAAGCTGCAAATGAGAAATATTTGTAATTGTCTGAAATCATATTAGCATAATGACCTGGGGAGTTTTTCCAATAATTAAATAATGTTTCAGCAATTCTCTTTTCAGAAGTTAATGTGTATGGATTATTTGAAGAAAATTGAGCAGTATTCTCACCTAATTCTTGTTCTTTATTTTTTAGTCCACCCTTATTTAAATATGTAAAAGCTGTTCTAAATTCAGTTCCATCAGGTCTAGTATGAGCTCTTCCACCACTTCTTAATGAGCCAATCTTTGCTTGTTCATCAGCACGTTGTTGTGTTCCTTGTTGAAGTTCAGCTTTATATCGTAATGGTTTTTTACCTAATGAAGCTCTTAACTCATTGATGTGTTGTTCCATATACATAGCTAGAAGATTACTATCTAAATGTTCGTTAATATAATCTGCTCCACCTTGAGATAATGGAATACCAGACTCAATATATGAGCCATTATGACTTACAATCATACTATTGTAATATTCTTTATCTGATTTTTGATAACGTTCATCTTCGGATAATGTTACAATTTTTTCTAAAGGAGTATTATCAGTTATAGTAAAGTATCGTACTGTAATTCCATTAGGCAGTACATCATCATCAGCTAAACCTTGTTTCAAGGTAATGTCTCTAGTTTTTCCTAAATCAACTACATTTCTATTCTTAACTGCGCCACTTGAATAGTTATTTGAAGAAGTGTTATTTTGTTCAACTTTAGTTTTAGTTCCCACAACTTTAATTTCTTTTGTTGGTTCTTTAATTCTATGAGTAGAAGTTACTTCTTTTGAAACAAGATTACCATTCATGTATGTTAATTCATATTCTGTTACTTCGGAACCAGGTAAACCTTCTTGTTTAGTATAGCTTTCTTCTGGTAATAAAGTATTATCTTGAATTGTTTCTGTTTCAAATGGAATTTTTGTTATAGTATTGTCATAAGATTTAGTAGTCTTACCAGTACCTCTTTTAACAACACGAGCAACAGCTTGTTGTGTTATTTCTTCATTCATTTTTTCTTTAGAAATAACTTCATCATTAACAGATGTAATTTTATAAGTAATTTCAGTTGTTTCTGCTTTACCTTCTTCTAATACTTCCTCAGTCCCCTCTGGCAAAGTTTCATCATAAACAACATCTATCTTTAAATCTTTAGTAGTTGTTTCTTTTACTATTTTTTGGACTGATTCTGCCCCAGGGATTCCTTTTTTATCTTCATGTAGAGTTTCTCTAACTTCTTCATTTGGTCCCGGACCTTTTGTTTCATCTTTCTTTGTACCGTGTCTTTCGATTTGATTTACAGGTTCAGTTGTTATTGTTCTAATAATAATAGAAGAAACAAGATTATCATCAACAAAAGTATCTTGGTAAACATCATATTCTGAACCGTTTACACCTAATTGCTCTACAACAACTTGACCCTCTGGTAAGTTTTCATCTTCAATAACGGTAGTTTGGAATTGTAATATTTTAGAAGCAGTATTTCTTTCTTTTGTTGTTACTTTTCTTTCTTGGGTAGTGTTTTCCGTTGTTGTTTCGGTAGTTTTTTCAGTAGTGCTTTCTGTTGTTACTTCGGTAGTATTTTCAGTATTAGGTTCAGTAATACTTTCAGTTGTTGTTGGCACTTCTGTTGTTGTAGAAGTAATCGTAGTTGTTGGCTGTTCAGTTGTTTCTACAGTAATATTCTCTGTTAGTTCTTTGGTGGTATTTTTTGTCGTTGTTTCAGTAGTTTCTTCTACTTTTATTTCCTTTAAATCTTGTGAAGCAACTTTCTTATTATATGCTTCTTCTGAAATATAAGTAACATCATGAATTGCTGGATTAACTACTTTCTCATGAACTACTTCTTTATGAACATCAACACCATTGACTGATACAGTATTAGTAGTTACTTCTTTTTGGCCATCTTCACCCTTAATAGTGTAAGATTCATCTTTACTTAAGTTTTCATCAATAGTATAGATTGTTTCTTTAGGAATAGTTTCAATGATTGTTTTTGACTCTAATTCCACATTGGAATTAGTCCCATTAGAAATTATTTCTGTTGGAGTATTAACTTCATCAGTTTGCTCTATATTTTTTGTACCAATCTCAATAATTTGTTTTCTTGGTTCTTCATTTTCTTCAAGTGTTTTTACAGATTGAATAAGTTTACCATTTTCATCAAATGAATCAATGAACGTAGAAGTATGTGAACCGTTACTTCCCTCTTGAATTAGATTTACATAATTAGATGGTTTATCATCATTATATTTGATTTCTGTTTCAAAAGGTATAGTTTCATCTTCTACTCTTGTAGAATTTTCTAAGTTTAAAGAGCTTAATTCTACTTTTTTGTCAGACTCAAAAATATTAGAATCAACCGGCCCAATAGGTGAATCTAATATACTTGAGACCTTTTTAGGTAACAAAACTTCTGAAAAAGAATTTAATCCTGTTACATCTTTGTTATTGGATTGTTCTTTCGCTTCTGCTTGAGAATCAATCGCTTGATTGATAACATGATGTCCGACTGTTCCAATCCCACCAATTGTAGCAAGTCCTATTGCAACTTTTGTAGTTGCAGATTGAGATAATAGAAATTTTTTGCTCAATGTTATTCTCCTTTTTTGTAAAAAAATCATAAATCAAAATCGTATATCAAAAACAGAGCTATCGTTGATATAGCAATATTTGAGCAATGTTAAAAAAGTTAATAAAAGGTGATAAAAATAAATATTTTATGAAAAAGTTTCAAGCAATTGGCTAAAATGGAATAATATAACTATAAGGAATGAATTTATTATTATAAGTTCGATACTAACCTAAAAAGAAAAAAGAAAAAAGAAAATATAAGGAAAGGATTTATGGAAAACACTCAATACATTGAACTAATTATGGAACAAGTAGAGCAATTAGATAAGATTGCTGATAACTTAAGTGACAAATACAAAACAGCTAAAAATATTCTAAAGGAATATACTACAAAAGTAAAAGAGAGTCCACGTGGTTCTTTTACAGAAACAATTAACCCTAATAAATTATGTAATAGAAATGAAGCAATTGAATTATTAGTTGAAGAAAATAAAACATTTGAAGTTATTGATGCTGAATATCTCATGAATATTCGTTTTATTAAAACTTTAGTTTTGGCTCATCAAGATACAATTCTTGCTTACAAGATTTCAAAAAGGTTAAAAGCACAAAATGGAAAATAAAATTGATTCAAAATTCGTGCCTGCAATTGTTATTGCTGGTAAAATGGGTTATGGAAAGGATTATGTTGGAAATTTAATTAAAGATAACTTTTTAAACATAGAAAAAATTTCATTTGCTGACGCTTTAAAAGAAGAAGTTGAACATATTATCAATTTAGTGAAATCAAATTATAGCTTAGAAAATATTGCTAAAGAAATGAATGTTACTAAAAATGAAGTGCTACCAATGTATGGAGCAATAGTACAATTTGATAATGTGAATGAGTTAACTGTTAAAAAGAAAAATTCAACTATCCGTTTCATGCTTCAATATTGGGGTACTGATGTAAGAAGAAAGAATAATGAAAATTATTGGGTTCAGAAAACAGTTAATAAAATTTTAGAAATAAATAAATTAGGAAATGTAGCACTTATTACAGACGGTCGCTTTCCCAATGAACTAAAAGGTGTTTCTGAACTTAATGGAATTACTATTCAATTGGATATTTCAAAAGAGAAGCAAATTGAAAATCTTTTAAATCGAGATGGTATCTTACCAAATAAAGAAGCATTTAATCACCCAAGTGAAACAAGCTATTTAGAGTATAAAGATTTCGATTTAATTCTTACTGAAGATGTTTTATCAGATAATGATTTAATCCTTTCTGAAATTAAGAAAACGATTGACAATAAAATGAAAATTTGATAGAATAAGATAAAAATAAAATAGAAAGGTGAATCTTATGAAAGATTTTAAAGCTGTTGTAAGTGACCATTTAACTAAACAACATAGCGAAAAACGTTATGTAGTTGTAAGTAAAGATGGTGATGTGCTAGACACTAATGATGGGCAAGGTTTTATTTCAGAAAATAAAGCTATTGTTGCTTATTCAAAGAAACACGGGATTAAACTTGAAAAAGATTTAGAACGTGTTGAAGATAAAGCTTATCGTCAAGCTCGTAAAATGCTTAAAAAATAGAAAGGAATATAAATAAAATGATTTTTACACGAAAAACAAAACAAACCGAAACTGGAACAAAATATGAAGTTCGTACATTAGGACATAATTTTTGGATTGATGAAAAAGAATTTAAACACCACATGAATGCTGGTAACTTATTCTACAAAGCAAATTATCCAGTAACACATATGCCCAAAACTGCTTAATCATTAAGCTAATAACAAAGATAGGGGTTGTTTCTAATTCCTATCTTTTCTTTTTATCACCAAAAAGAAGAAAAAATAAAGAAAATATTATGGTTTTATTGATATAGGAAACTATAAAAAATTTTTAATAAAGGAGCTCAAATGAAGAAAAACAAACTTTTTAAGAGCGTAGTAATGTTGGCAATGCTCACAACTCTTATGAGTGCAAGTCCAGCATTTGCTAACGAAGCTACAATTGGCGAAGTTGAAGTTTCTGAAGTAACAGCGAATTATTTAAACCAATTGAAATCTCAATTGACTTCAGCAAAGTCTGATTTAGATAAATTAACTAAAGAATCTAAATCACTTCAAGAAGCCTATGACAAACTTAATACTGATTCTGACCAAAGAAAAGATTCAGTTAAAAACGCACATGACAAAACAAAGATTGAACAAGAAAAGTTAAAAGCTATTGGATTGTCAGAAGAAGAAATTAACAAAGATACTGGTAAATTGTTTGAAAATACAAATACTGGTAATCTTTTAGGTAATGAAGATTCAACAGTAGTTAACTATAAATTAGAAGCTGCTAAGGCAAAAGCTAATTTAGATAAATCTACAACAGAAGTTGATAAAGCAAGAGCTCGTTTAGATGAAGCTGTTGCTAAAGAAAAAGGCAAAAAACAAGAAGTAGATAAAATTGAAAAAGAGTATAATAAAGCAGTAGAAGATTCAAAACAAGAAGCTTCTCAATATTATGCTAGAATTTCATATATATCAGGTGGAACAATCTCGGATTTAGTTCCTAATGGTTTTAAATTAAGTAAAGCTATTGATACATCTGGTTATACTTCAGCCACATATCCTTGGGGACAATGTACTTGGTATGTATATAACAGAGCAGCTCAATTTGGCATTTCATTTGACCCATATATGGGGAACGGTGGAGATTGGAGATTTAAAGCTGGATATACAGTTTCAAACAAACCTGAAATTGGGGATGCTGTATCATTTGCACCAGGACAAGCAGGTGGAGCTGAATATTATGGCCATGTTGCTTTTGTTGAAGATGTAAGACCTGATGGTTCTATCTTAATTTCTGAATCTAATTTTAAAGGTTTAGGAGTTGTATCATATAGAGTATTTGACGGTGCTACAGCAAGCCAATTCTCTTATGTTAAAGGACATAGATAACAATGAAAAGTCAGGTAGTATTAACTACTTGACTTTTTTAGCTAGAAAGGAATAATAAAAATAAAGAACAAAAATAGGAAAAATGAATTATGATAAAAATTAACTTTAAATTTGAGCCTATTTATGATGCAGAAGGCATTTTGTATGAAGAAAAAGAAGCTTGGAATATCTTTGGTGATTTTATTTCAAAATCAAAAGTGGAACAAATCTTAGCTTCAGATGATGTAGACTTTAAAGAAATTGTTTTCAAATCTATTTATAGTCTCTATAAACGAACTCAAACAGGGGAAACAAAAAATAAAGATATACCTGAGCGTATTGATAAAGCAATTAACAGAGCTTATAACAAATCAATTAAAAATAAAAAAGAAAGAATTAACTTCTTAGCTCGTATTGATGAAATCTTTTGTTTAGATAGTGTTGATAAATACGGAACATATAATGAAGTTGTTTATAATATTTTTGAAAAATTACTCAAGAATAATATAGTAATACTTGATAAAGAAACTTATTTAGCATTACCAAAGAAATATAAAAAGACAGAATATAGAGTTATTGGTAATATGAGAAGAGCTGAAATTAATCCTCAAAATTATAAAAATGTAAATGTTTATCCTAATCCATTAGCTGCTTTAAAAAATGATACAGAAAAAGAAATCTTTATTATTGGTGGATTAGAATTATTTGAAACATACTATACAAGAGTTACTGATTTATTCTTTATCAAAGAAGAAACACTTTATAATGGGTATGAGTATTTCCCAGAGATTAACATTAGTGATTTTGAACCAAGAGAAAGTACTCATGAAAAGAATTTAGAAAATCCGGATATTGATTTAACTCTAACACATTGGAGAAAAATTAAAAATCGTAAGTTGAGATTGAAACCTAACAAATATTCAACGGGATTGAAGCTGTCAAGTTATTATAGGAATTTTATTTAAGATGAAAAAGATTATTGCAACAATTATTATCTCACTTGCTTTATTAGCAACTGCAGTTACTTCATTTTGGTTTATGATTGATACTAACTTACAATTAAGTGGCGTAAGAGATAGAATAGAAGAAGTAAAACTTTTAATCAATGAGAAACCAGAGAATTTAAAAAACAAAGAAGCTGAATTAGCTAATGAAAGTAAAAAGTATTTTATTATTACTTCTGCAAGCACAACTTTATTTGCTGTTGTTGTAGCTACTTCTTTGGCCATTTATGAAAAGAAAAACGAAAAAGAGTAAATTTTTCATTTACTCTTTTTCTAGTACTGATTTTAAGGGTTGTTATATCGTCATATAGTGAATGCTAATACAGTCAAAACTGCTTTTCGATAAATGTATCGACTTTTAATAAAAACAGCTTAGAAACGCTTATTTTAAAGTTTAAAATAAAAAGAAAAAGAGCTATATTTCATAGCTCTTTTTTATGTTTATTTTGCTTCTGTAGTAGAAGTTGTTTCAGAAGTTTCAGTATTTTTATGATTTAAGTATTGTTCAATAACATTTTTAAATGCTTCATCTTTTACTTCTACTTTATACTCTTTAAGTAATTCTGCCACAACTTGTTTTGCGTAGTTCTTGTCAGAAGCTTTTTTATTGATAATGTAATCTTTTAGGATTGCTTCATAATCTTTCCACGATTCTTTTTTAGCATCTTTTTTAGTTACTTTAACAACGTAATAAACAGTTTCATAAGTTTTACGGTCAGTGATTGCAATTGGTTCTGATACTTTATTAACTTCCATTGGAGTAATTTGAGCAAGCAATTCAGGTTCTACATCTTTAGTAGTAGAATCAAAAGTTAATTCACCAGTTTTTTGGTCGGCTTTTGATAATGTACCATATTTAGCAACAAGTGTATCAACAGCTGTTTCTTTTTTAAGCTCATCTACAACAGTTTTTGCTTCATCTTTTGTCTTTGTTTTAACGAATTTAACTGTCATAGTTGGTGTGTAAGATTTAAAAGCTTCTTCATAGTCAGAGTCTTTTAATTCTTGTTCAGCTGCAGTTTTAACGGCATAATCAAGTAATAGAGTAGAACGTAATTGAGCTTTGTAAGTATTTTCTGTTAACCCAGCAGAAATAAGTGCAGATTGGAATTGGTCTCCATATTGTTCTTTCATTTTTTCGTATTCTTTTTCTACATCATCAGAAGTAACTTTATCACTATATTTATCTTCTAATGCAGTAGAAATAACTTCATTTGAAAGTAAAGTCTGAACTGTTGGATTTGATTTAATTTCTGCAAAGAATTTTTCACTTGTAATGTCACCTGTTTTCATAGATACAAGTACATCTGATTTATGTGAGCAAGCTGCTAATGTTAGAATTGATAACAACGTAGCACCAGCTACAGCAATTTTTTTATTCATTTTCATAAGTATTATATACCTCTTTTCTTGTTTTAGTCTTTATATAAGACCGTATAATAATATTATTCTACAATAAAAGCTTTTAAAAGTCAAATCAAACAAATTTAATAAACAAGTAATATATTTGAAATAAAATAAAAAGAGTAGCATTTCTGCTACTCTTTTAATCTAACTTTTAATTAAGTTTTTATTTGTTACGTTTAGAGCGTAGGAATGATGCGATACCAGCTGTTGAAGCAGAACCTCCAGCAAGCATGATTGATACCAATGCAGCTTCTACACCAGTTGTAGGAATTTTAACAAGTTTACCAGATTTATCTTTTACTTGAATTGAACCATCTGATTTAACTTCTCCACCAACTTTTTCAGGTGCAACAACAGTAGTTTCACCTTTGTCATTAGCAACAATTACTTGTCCTTTGTCAGTAGCACCAACAATTTTATCTCCAGTATTTGTTTCAACTGGCTTTTCAATTGTAGGTTTTACTTCAACAGGTTTTTCTTCTTCTTTTGGCTTGTCAGCAGTTTTTTCTACAGGTTTTAAAGTAGTAGATGGAGTTGTAGTAGTTACATCATCTTTCTTATCTGTTGAAGGTGTTGTTGTTGAAGTACTAGTACTTGGTTCAACATCATCTTTTTTCTTGTCAGTGTTATCTTTTTTATCTTCAGCAGGTTTTTCTTCTTTTGGTTGTTCAGTAGTAGATGGAGTTTCTGCTGTTGTTGATTCGTAGTAGAATGTGATTGTAGGTGTTTCATTACTGAATTTACCTGTTGTTTCACCCTCTACACCAGAATATTTGTAGTTTTCAAGTACTTCTGGGTTGATAACGTAATCTTCTCCAATAACACCTTCTTTATAACCTTTACCAATTTCAGTGTCAGTGCCTTTTACTTTGTAAACGTAATTAACTCGTCCAACATTCTCAGAAGGTTTAGTTTCGACAGGTGTGCTATTATCTACAGTAGTAGGAGTTTCGTCAGCGAAAACAGCGGTTGCTGGAGCAACTGTTGCTAACATACCGAAAGCAGCCATACTAATTTTTTTAAGTTTGTTCATTTAAGTTTTCTCCTAAATTTTTATTTAATAAAGATAGAAAT
>ENA-OWNK01000871-OWNK01000871.1-metagenome-genome-assembly--contig:-NODE-871-length-13777-cov-3.923116_pt1 | contig 13777 bp, 8 predicted proteins | sample MGYA00245343_ERZ651121 | MGnify/ENA primary metagenome ERZ651121 (study PRJEB26857, sample SAMEA4031775) | metagenome | biome: human; feature: oral; material: saliva | place: Philippines | collected 2014 | study... | reverse complement strand
CCGGCCCCCAAAACAGCTCTTGCACAGCCGCGTATGATTGCAGCGGATTCCGGATGCCCCATTGCTCCAGATTGAGCTTCACTCCGTCAGCAGGCGCACCGGAAAACCGGACTTCCCCATTTTCCAAAACAATAAAGGCGTCTGCAAGCGCAAGAATTTTTTCAAGCTAATGAGTCAGGACAATGACGGTAATGCCGCCCGTCTTCAGTTCCCGTAAAATGGCGCACACTTGCTGCACCCCGGGAAAATCAAGATTCGCAAACGGTTCATCGAAAATAATAATTTCCCGTTTCATCGAAAGAATGCCAGCAACGGCAAGTCGGCGCTTTTCCCCTCCAGAAAGCAGCCGTGCCGGAAAATCCTTTTTTTCCGTAAGCCCGCAGCAAGCCAACGTATCATGCAGCCTTTGATTTATTTCCTGCCGCGGAAGACGCATATTCCGTAAACCAAATAAAATATCTTCTTCCGGCGTTTCGCCTAAGCCCAGCATAATGCCCGTTTTGGCCAAAAATCCGGCGGTTGCCACTTCCTGCAAGACGCCCAAACTGTTCTCATACGTCGCCCTGCTGCGGATAGACGGCGTCAGGCGGCGCACGGTTTCCAGATTGTGGCCTACAATGTCCGGCCGCGCCTCCAATACGGTGCGCAGCTCCTCGCCGCGATAGTCGGGAATCAAGACCTCAATCACCACATCCGGATTGGCCGCCCGTATGGCGCGAATCGTTGCAGCCCAGTGGCCCGCCCCCTTGTCCGGGAGGTCATCGCGGTCAACGGAAGTTATCACACAATGCTTAAGCTTCATCAATTGGATGCTGTGTGCCACCTTTTCCGGTTCTTTCGGTTCGGGCGGAAGCGGCCGGCCCGTGAGCGTGGCGCAGAAGCGGCAGGCCCGCGTACAGCGATCGCCGAGAATCATAAACGTAGCCGTGCCACATTTCCAGCAGTGCCCTTTATTCGGACATTTTCCGCTTGAACAAATCGTATGCAGTCCGTTTTCCTCTACCGTTTTTTCGACGAAACTAAACTTTTCTCCGCCTTCTATCTTGCTATAGAGCCAGCGCGGTTTGCGCAGATAGCTCCCGCGTTTTATTTTGTCGTGTTCCATTTTTCGAAGTGTGTTATTGTAAGTTACCAAGGGTTGGTAGTCCTTGCAAAGATATATTATTTTTTACGTTCTGCTCAAGTTTCAGCCTATAAAGTGCGCCATGCCGCTGTAGTCGTCTTATTTCTCTTTTGCTAAAGTCTGTGTTTTTTCTTGCTGAAAGGCTGACGCCGGTTCGCCGCAGGTTCAAGTCTTTATTGTTTGCTCCCGCCAAACGATGGTTTGCTTCCACCAAACGATGGTTTGCTCCCACCAAACGATGGTTTGCTGCCGCCAAACGATAGCCGATAGTGGCATTATATGATAAAAATGAGTCGACAAAATATTTAAAGTGAAGATTGTGCCCTGCCGATCGCCTTGTTTGCCATTTCTGACCGAAGCCACTCTGTCGGAAAAGCCTTCTCGTCGCCCTCAAGCGGACGCCGCTGCGTCATCGCTTCGCTTCGCCCGCCGCCTTGGTGCAAAGAAAAGAGAGAAAGAATTGGTCGTGTTGTGTGCTTTACCTAACTTTGAAGGCTGAATGGCAGACATATTAGCATACGTGTTTTTCAGAAATGCCCTCCTTGGCGGCTTGCTCGTCAGCATCCTTTGCGCGATGGTCGGCACATACGTCGTCACGCGCCGCATGGTGATTGTTGGCGGCGGTATGGCCCATGCTTCGCTCGGCGGAGTGGGCTTGGGAGCTTATTTGGGCTTCTCTCCGTTGCTGGGTGCGGCGCTTTTTGCCGTGTTTTCCGGTTATAGCATCGATTTTCTCAGTCGGCGCAATGTGCGCGAGGACGCGGCCATCGCCATGCTTTGGACGCTTGGGATGAGTTTGGGCATTTTGTTCGCTTATCTCACGCCCGGCTTTATGACCGATTTGCCCTCCTATCTTTTCGGCAATATCCTCTTCATCTCGCGCGAAGATCTCTGGCTTCTGCTCCTGCTCGTGGTTGCCGTAGGCCTGTTCTTCGGCCTCCTGCTTACGCCCATCGTCACCATAGCCTATGATCGCGATTTCGCCGTCACGCAAGGCCTGCCCGTCAGATGGATTGAGGCCCTGATGATCCTGTTTATGGCGCTCACGCTCGTCGTTTCGCTGCGTATGGTTGGGATCGTGTTGGTCATATCTTTGCTGTCAGTGCCGCAACAGACGGCCGCCATCTTCTGCCGCACGTTTCGCAGTATGATGCTTTGCGCCGGTCTCTTTGCCTTTTCCGGTATCGTTTGCGGCTTATGGGTCGCCGCTCTGCAAGATCTGCCCGGCGGGGCGTCTATTACGATCTGTATGATCCTGCAATACGGACTTTGTCGCTTCATCAAAGCAATAAAAACAAGGAAAATAAGTTAGTATAGTCATCAACCCTCGTTGTTCGTAAGGTGAAAAAGATTATAGCGCTCTTGATATTGGTCGTTCTTCTCGTTGGATGCTCAACGAAGGAGAACACGGCAAGCACGCGTTTTTGGCAATCCTTTACGACGAAATACAATACCTATTATAATGGGCACGAAGCCTACAAAGAGGGCTTGCAATCAAAGGAAAATACGAACAAAGACAATTATACCAAACTCCTGCCCGTATTTCTCGTGGGCAATGAAGCCTCGCGAAGTGCCGGGAGCGGGCAGTTTGACGTTACCATTGAGAAGTGCGAAAAAGCGATTCGAACTCATTCGATCAAGCGTAAGCCCGTCTTGAATGCCAACAAGACCCGCTCGCCGGAAATGAAGGCTTACTTGAAGCGCAAGGAGTTTAACCCCTTCCTCAAAAATGCTTGGCTGCTGATGGGCAAGGCGCAGTTTCAGAAAGGCGACTTCCTCGAAGCTGCATCTACCTTCTCTTACATCACACGCTTATACGCAGCTGAACCCATCGTGGCCAACGAAGCCCGCTTATGGATGGCGCGCTGCTATGCCCAACTCGATTGGTTCTATGATGCGGAGGACGCGCTCAATCGCCTGCACCGCGACTCCATACCCGGACGCTTGCAGCGCGAGGTTGAGACGACGCAGGCTGATCTCCTCTTGCGCCAAGCGCGCTATGCGGAGGCCTTGCCGCGACTTCGACTTGCCGCGAAGCGCGAACCGCGCCGCTTACTTAAAGCTCGCCTCTACTATTTGCTGGGCCAACTCTGCCGGCAGCAGGGCCGTAACGACGAAGCCTATAAAGCCTTGGGGCGCTGCATTAGTTTGAGTCCGCCTTACGAATTAGCCTTCAACGCCCGCATTCTACAGACTGAAGTGGTCGCTTTTCAAGCCGTCCCTGTCGGCCAATCGGATTCGCTCCGCAGTCCGTCAGACCGCCTGCCGGCGATTAGTACACGCGCCGCTTCGGAAGGGATGATCAGACGCCTCCGCTCAATGGCGCGGGCCGATAAGAACAAAGATTATCTCGACCAAGTTTATTATGCAATGGGCAATATCTACTTGGCTCGACGCGATACGACAGCTGCGATCACGGCGTATGAACATGGGCGAACGAAAGCGACGAAAGCGGGACCTGAAAAGGGATTGCTCTTGCTGCGACTCGGCGAATTGTATTGGGATCGTGAGCGCTTCGACTTGGCGCAAGGGTGCTACACGGAGGCACTTGCGTTGATAGATAAAAAAGGTGCGGACTACGAACTGACAGAAAAGCGCACGAAGGTTTTGGACAAACTCGTGCCGCATACGAGTGCGATACAGTTGCAGGATAGTTTGCAGGCCTTGGCCGTAGCTCCGGAATCAGAGCGCAATGCTGCGATAGACCGCGTCATAACTGCCTTGAAAAAGAAAGAAGCCGCGGAGCGCCGCGAACAAGCAGAGGCTGAACGGCAGCAGAATGGAGGCGCTGATATAGTGACTGAGACGACGCCGCAGCCGGGCCAAAGACGCTCGACGCAGGATCGAGGCTTCTATTTTTATAACCCGATGCTCGTAGCGCAGGGTAAGCAAGATTTCGCGCGGCAATGGGGCCGGCGCAAGAATGAGGACTACTGGCGCCGCTCGCAAAAGTCCGCCGGTGCTTTCCTTGGGCCCAACGGCGAAGTGAATCCAAATGCCGACAGTTTGAGTCAGGCTGCTGATTCCTTGGCTGCGGATACGGACGAACAAAAACTAAAACCCGAGGACGATCCGCACAATCGGGCGTATTATCTAAAGCAACTTCCTTTCACGGAAGAGGCAAAAGCGGCCTCAAACTTAATATTGCAGAACGCACTCTACAATGCGGGCGTCATTGAGAAGGACGATTTGACCGATTTTCCCTTGGCTGCGCGCACGCTGGAGCGACTTGTGCGCCACTATCCTAAGTTTGACCGCTTGCACGACGCATATTATCAGCTCTATCTCTTGTATATGCGCTGGCAGAAGCCGCTTGAGGCTGAGCAATACAAACGTCTGCTCGTCGAAAACTTCCCTGACAGCACGATAAGCAAGCGCTTGCAAGATCCAAACTATTTGCACGACGCGCAATTTGCGGTGCAGATGGAGGATTCCTTGTATGCCGCTACTTATAATGCGTATCGGAAAGGCGATTTCGCAACAGTCGGCGCCAACTTCGAACGCTCTACGCAGAAATATCCGGATGGGGCAAACCGCGACAAGTTCTTGTTTGTTCAGGCTTTGACGCGCTTGAGCCGAGGCGAGTACAAGCCGGCTGAAGACGCGCTTTCGACGCTCGTCAAGCAGTATCCCAAGAGCGAACTCCAACCTATGGCGGCAGAAATCGTGAAAGGCCTGCAAGCCGGTCGGAAAGCCGGATCCGGCGGTATGGACTTCGGCGGACTATGGGCGCTTCGCAATGCGCAAGGAGACTCTTTGAGTGCGGCGAAAAACGGAAAGGCGCCTACGTTTAATGGGAACCGACGCGCCAACTTCTTGTTCTTTGTGGCTTATGTCAGAGATTCGCTCGACGACAACCGTTTGTTGTACGATTTAGCCCGGTTTAATTTCTCAAATTTCTACGTTCGCAATTTCGATATATCGAAACAAAATATGGCGCTCTACGCCGGCGAGCTCTACAACTTGAAGGGCAAGAACGCGGAGAAAGAACGCAGCCGTGTGCTCAACGTTGTCACCTTCTCCGTAAGCGGATTTAGAAGTTTTGATGAAGCCCATCGCTACGCGCAAAGCGTATTCAAGTCGCCGGCATTGGCCGAGCAGTTGCGTCGTGCCCATGTTTATTTGATTTCAGACGAGAATTTGGCGCTGATACCTCGTGTCTTCAGCTTCGTAGACTATCAGAAATTCTACGACAAGGCCTTTGCGCCGCTTAAGCTCAATACAGATTTGCCGCTGGATGAGAATTATGCGCCCGGCAGTCAGCGTTATGAAGACAAGATCAATCCGATCTATCCTAAAGTCGTGAAACAGACGGACCAAAAAGATAGTTTGCAGACTACAAAACCCGGTTTGCCGACCGAAAAAGTCGATTCCGTTGCGACCAAGCCTGTAATTATCTCCGATACAGATAAGAGTTATCCCGAGAAAGACAACGTTAATTCTCTTGAGAAGGCATCGAAGAAGGAGGCGCGTCAGGTAGAACCTGAGCAGAATCAAACTGAGCCGTCGAAGGATAAGGCTGAGACCACGAAGGATAAGGCCGAACAAAAGCAAGATAAGCAAGAGCCGGCGAAGGATAAGCAAGAGGCCGATCCGAAGGCTGAACCAGCGAAGCAGAAGCAAGAACCGACGCCTCCGCCACCGCCTGTCGTTCCCGAAGATGACGATTCCTATCCCGACGATCTGCCTGCGAAGACCGAGAAACCGGTAAAGCAGGAAGAAGAACAACAACCGGCTAAAGAACCGGCTAAGCAACAGCCGGCGAAGCAGCAAAAGAAGGGCACACCGACAAAGAAGACGCCGGCCAAGACTAAGCCGCAGCAGCCTGCAAAGCAAAAGACGACTGATCCGACGCAAAAGAAAGATACCAAGAACCAAGATAAACAGTCTGAAACGCCGAAAAAGGATACTCCGCAAAAGGAAAATCCACAAAAGCAAGAAGACGATGGCGAATGGTATCCTGCATAGCAATCACAAACTAAAGAGACGAGATATGAATAATCAGTATGTTGTAGGTATGGGTGAAGTTCTTTTCGATCTTCTCCCCGCCGGCGCCGCCTTAGGTGGCGCTCCCGCCAACTTTGCTTACCACGCCCGCCAACTTGGGTTGCGTAGCTGCGTCGTAAGTGCTTTGGGTGATGACGACTTAGGCCGTTTGGCCCAACAACTGTTGGCTGATAAAGGCTTAGAGGTCAGTTTGCAGATCGTACCCTTCCCAACCGGGACGGTCGAGGTCTCGCTGGATGCCGAGGGAGTTCCTTCTTACCAGATCTTTGAGGGTGTTGCGTGGGACAACATCGCCTTTACACCCAGTTTGAAGGAGTTGGCGCGCGATACCGTCGCATTCTGTTTTGGCAGTCTCGCACAGCGTAGCGACGTATCTCGGCGCACGATCAACCGCTTCTTGGAAGAAATGCCTGTGGAGAGTTGCAAAATTTTCGATATCAACCTTCGCCAACACTTCTACAGTGCCGGCGTTATCGAAAGTTCGCTTAGGGCCTGCAATATCTTAAAGATCAACGATGAGGAACTTGAAATCGTGTCCCATTTGTTCCAATTGAAAGGCAGCATGGCTGAACGTTGTCGCCGGTTGGCCGAACATTTCTCTATCAAGATCGTCGTTCTAACTTGCGGCATCCAAGGTAGTTACGTCTTCACGGCCGGCGACGAAAGTTTTCTTCCCACCCCCTACATAGAAGTGGCTGATACGGTAGGCGCCGGCGACTCCTTTACCGCCGCCTTTGTCGCCTCCTTCCTTTGCGGACGCGACATCCATTTCGCCCATCGCTTGGCTGTCGACGTCTCCGCCTTTGTTTGCACGCAGCATGGCGCAATGCCCATTTTGCCGGAGAAGATTCGCACCTGCTTAAAATGAGATACAGCTGCCCTTAGTGGCAAGTTTTTATGCTGCCGACTGCATTTCATCAAGTCGCATCTATGGCGCGCCTCTCGCACACTTTACGCATAATCACCTCTTCGCGTTAGATGATCGCAGCATCGTTAAAGCGGCCTACGTTTCAGTGAAAATGTAGGCCGCTGCTTTGTTCTTGTGTTGCGCCGCTTTGATCTGTACGTGCGCACCTTTGGCTTTTGGCGGTGCAAAGATCGGCTCTGCAGGTTTTCTATCACGAGCGCAAACCTTTTTTGTCGTGAGCGCAAACCTTTTTTCTCACGAGGTGAAGCCCTTTTTATCGTGAGAAAAAACTGCGTGCGCCAACTTTTCGCGTAGTCAATGATGATGTGCAGCGGTATAAAATGGAAATGTTGTACGTTGAAAACCAGTTGGCAGCTTCCCTAAAAAAGACGGAAGCATAGGCCGTTCGTGTTTCGTTGGAAAGTGATGACACTTCGCGGTGGTGCCACCAAGCGGAGGATTCGCCCATCGGGGCAGCCTCTTACTCGATTGGGTTGGGGAGGGGAGTGTGTGGACCGGCTTTGTCGGTAGGCAGGCCTAAGACTTGTCCGATTGATTGCCTGAAGGCGGGAAATCTGCAGCGGTCGGCGCCGATTGAGCCTCAGCAGGCGGTAGAGGCGTTGGCGTGATGGATTGCAAGAAGCGGCGCACGTCGGCTTGCACACGGAGGTAAGCCGGGCAAGTCGTGTAGCCCGCCTGTCGCCTCAGTACCTCTTCAATCGGGAGGATGCTGTGGCGATAACCGGCGAGTTCGTTTTGCTCTTGCGTATAATGTACGGCCAAACGGTGAATTTCGCGCTCCCGCTCCTTGCGTAGTGTGTCGCAAATGCCTTGCAAGAGTGGCGCAACGACACCTTCAAACAAATCGTGGCCACGCATATATAAATATGTATGGTCTTCGTCTAAGCCTAAGCGCTCCAACTCCTCAGATAATGGTTTGTAGGTGGATTTTGCTTCGGGAAACTGCTGCTGCAAACGGGCTATTTTTGCGTTGACTCTGCGACGTAGTGAGGCGATCGTGCGCTCGGGGTGAAAGTAGTCGAGCTGCGTGAGCATCACTATGTGATAGAAATCAAGCATCGAAAACTGTGGATACCGGCCGGTGCGATAGCACCAGATGCTCCATACGAACAAGGGATAAATAGCCCGTGAATAGTCGGCCAGAAAAGCCTCGAAGTCGAAGAGATGGTGGTCGTTGAGTGTTGCCATGACGCAAGCTGCGTGGAGCGAGGGGGCATAACACTGATAGTTTTCAATAGCATAGACGTAGGTATGAAAGACATAAGGATTGGTACACAGGATTCTTGAGGTAAGCGTTGCGCCCTGCAGGGCATAATCATAGTCGGCATCGACGCAGGCTATCATATACTTACCCAATTGCGACCCCAGCTCGTTTTGCAGTACGGTCTTCTTGCCCTTGCGCAAAGAGGAGCGCGAGGGGAGCATAATCTCAAAATAATAATGCTCGCTCTCGAGCGGCTGGAGCAGGTTTCGCCAGAAACTGACATCGTCGAAACTTTCGACATAAGCAATGATTCTGCGCCGGCGGTGCTTGCCGTCGAGCTGATTCATTGCTGCTATGTAGTCGGAATTAAGATTGCGCGAAAGACGTTTGGCCATAAAGCATTCAGTAAGAGGAGTAACAGGACGTGGCGATGGGGTTGTTAATGCTTATGTCCGTTGAGCGTAATGTCGGATACTTCCGTGACGGCGTCTTGCCAACCATCCATGATCACGGCGGGCGAGTGTGTGGTCAGGATAATCTGCGCTCGCGGATTTAGTTCGCGCACGAGGGAGATCAATTGCTTTTGCCACTCGAAGTGTAAACTGGCTTCGGGTTCGTCCATAAAGAACACGTAGGGTTGGCGGTCCTCCGTCAGGGCCGTTAAGAGGATGAGAAGAATCTGCTTTTCGCCACTGGATAAGACGTAGGGCGACAATGTTTCATCGTATTGCTGAAATTGTAGTTCGTTGCTTTGACGGTCTATCGTTTTTCCCGTTTCTGCAAACAAATCATCAATCATGTCGTGGAAGCGCGTCTTGATCTGAGCGGCTTCTTCAGCCTCTTGGCGCGCTTCGGGGCTACCCTTGGTGAGCAAAGCTATCATTCGGTTGCCCACGTTGACTTGGTAGTCGAGATAACGCCGCTGCAAGAGGTATAATTGCCAATCGAGCTCGGTCCACAGCTTTTGGTCGGTGATCTTAGAGAGCGCCTCGCTCTGGACGATCCGGCGATCGAAACTGCGAATCAGGTCATAGCGTACGCAATCGGCATCTTGCGGATGGAAATCAATGCGCACGCCTTGTCGCGTGACGTGTTGTAGTTCGCCCGTTTGCGGCACGTCGCGCAAATAATGTACGAGTTTGTTAAGAATAGTGGTTTTTCCTTCGCCGTTTCTCCCGCTTAGGACGTTTACATCAGGATGTAGGGTCCAGGCAATGTGCTTCCTGCCGCTCCAGAGGCTTGTGATCTCAACTTTATTAATGTATTCGGCGTATTTCATAATAGATCGTGTTGCAGAATCGTGGGTAAATGGCTCTTCAATGTTTGACTTTGAAGATTCAAAGCCGGCTTGCAAGCCCTCAAAGCGAAGATACGAGTTTTTTTCGGCGCTATGAAGTTTTTGATAAGAAAAACGATGAAAGATTTTCCTTCCGTGCTCACTTTGCGTTGTGGCGACGTATTTCTTGCTAAAAAACCGCTGGTTGTGGAAAGTTTTGTATATTTGCGACTTTAACAAGAACTTCTATCTCTTAGCAACATTCAATTAGTCATAATGAAAAGAATTGCTTCCTTGCTTCTGCTGCTTTCTGCCTTCTTTTCGGTGCAGGCGCAGCGCTATCAAGTACAGGGGTCGGTCGAAAATGGGCAGACGATGGCCAAACTCCCTTATGTTTCGATCTCACTTTTGCAACAAAGCGACAGCGCTTTTGTCAGAGGTGCGCTGACTGATAGCCTTGGGCAGTTTGTAATCCATATGGACAAGCCCGGTAGTTATCTTGTGCGGTTTAGTTATACGGGCTACGAAGAGGCGCTTCGCTACATTACGATCAATGATCACAACGAAACGGCTGATTTGGGCATCGTAAGTATGAAGACGGAAGAGAATACGCTCGCAGCGGCCATCGTCTATGGACGCGCAGCGCGAATGCAGCAGGTTGGAGATACGACGCAGTTTAACGCTTCCGCATATCGCACGCCGACAGGCTCGACAGTCGAAGCGCTGATTAAGCAGTTGCCGGGTGTAAGCGTGAGCGACGATGGCACCATCCGATGGAACGGCAAAACGGTCAAACAATTCTTGGTCAATGGTAAAGACTTCTTCAAAGGAGATACCAAAACGGTGATGAAAAACTTGCCGACGGACATCGTAGGCAAGATTAAAGCGTATGACAAAAAGAGCGACTACGCTCAACAGACGGGCATAGACGACGGGGAAGAGGTGACGGTGCTGGATATTTCGACAAAGCAAGCGCTCAATGATTCTTGGATTACAAATATTGACCTCGGAGTCGGCAATAAAGGGCGCTATTCCGATCGTTTGTTTGCTACGCGCTTTACGGATAACAGCCGAATATCGCTCTTTAGCAGCCTGAACAATACAAATGATCAGGGCTTCGGCGGTCCGCACTCGTTTGGCGGAAATAAAGGCTTGACGGCCTCGAAAATGATCGGCCTCGACTTTTACTGGGACAACAAGATTGAGCAACAAAAAGCGGGGCACTTTGAGGTAGAAGGAAATGTACGCTATTCGCATCGCGACGTAGATTTAAATTCTATTTCTTCGACGGAAAATTTCCTGACTTCGGGCGGAACCGGCTCTTTCGCGAACGGAAATCAGCGCAGCTATAGCCATACGAATAGCTTTTGGGCCAATGCTGAGCTGCGTTGGAATCCGGATTCGCTGACGTTTATTGGTATAGAGCCCGGCTTTAGCCATAATGCAACCCGCAACAACGGGAAATCGCGCTCGGCAACGTTCAATCAAAATCCTTATACTTTCGCCGGCGTCGAGAATCCGCTTGATTCTATCTTTAGCGTGCATAATACGCTGCTTACGCCTATCGCTGTCAACCGTAATCTTGCGGAGACGTTCAGCCACGGCAATACAAATTCCGCCAATCTTGAGCTTCATCTCGTTCGGCGTTTTGGTAAAAAAGGCCGCAACGTGAATTTGCGCTTGGATGGTGAATATACGCACGCCAACAACAAGCGATTCAACGTTTCAGGCATTAACTATTATACCGGAAAGCCCGCAAGTTTTCTCAACCAATACGAAACTTCGCCATCCGAGAGCTATGGTTATAGCGCCCGCCTTGGTTACGTAGAGCCTTTGGGTAAGAATTGGTACGCCCAGTTGCGTTACGAGTATTCTTATAAGTATCAAGACGGCCGCAGGTCGCTGTACGATTTAGATAGGCTCGATCCGCTGACATACGGCAACTCTGCAGCTTATCCCCGCCTTGGAACTTTGCCGACCGATGCGCAGATTTTGGAGACTGTGCGCGATTTAGACAACAGCCAATACGCTACCTATCGCTATTTCAACAACAGAGTAGACTTCGATATACGATATGATACGAAGGCAATTCGCTTCAACGCCGGCCTTTCCTTCAATCCGCAGCGCACGAAGATGCAATACACCCGTCCAAGTCAGATCGATACCCTCATAACGCGCTCTGTTTTTAATGTCTCTCCGACTTTGCGCTTCCGCTACCGCATGTCCAAGACCAATTCTCTCGACATTCGTTATCGCGGCACTGCCGGCCAGCCTTCGATGACCAATCTGCTCGACGTCGTCGACAATTCTGACCCGCTCAATATCTCGATGGGTAACCCCGGACTCAAGCCTTCTTGGACCAATAGCTTGCGTGCGTCCTACTATGGTTATAATCCGGCCCGCCAAGCCGGTATTATGGCCCACCTTGCCTTTGCACATACGACCAATTCCATCAGTACACGCGTCATCTACAACGATGCTACGGGGGTGCGATATTCGCGCCCGGAGAACATCAACGGCAATTGGGATTTAGATGGTACGTTTATCTACAACTTTAGTTTTGGTAAGAATAAGCAATTCTCTTTGAGTACTAACACCGACTTCCAATTCCGCAACGACGTGGGCTTCATTAGTCGCATCAGTTCGCCCACTTTAGCGCCCGTATTGTTCCAATCATTGTTGCGTCCGGCTGCTTCTCTCAAAGCCAACCCGCGTGCATCCTATTATAATAGTGTGTTCGACTCCACGCCGGCCATAAAAAATTCCGCTCGGAGCTTAGATCTACGCGAGGACCTCAACCTTACGTATCGCGCTTCCTTCTTTGATGTCGGCCTTCTTGCTTCTATCGACTACGAACATACGCGCAATTCGCTCCAATCTGCCGGCAACCTCAACGCTTGGCAGTATGCTTACGGCCTTTCGGGCAATCTCTCATTGCCTTGGGGTATGACGATCGCTACCGATGTTCAGATGAGCAGCCGTCGCGGCTATGCAGATCGCGCGATGAACACAAACGAATTGTTGTGGAACGCGCAAATCGCGCAAGGCTTCTTACATGATAAGTCCTTGACCTTAAGCGTTCGTTTCTATGACCTACTACATCAGCAGAGCAACGTGAGTCGGAGCGTCACAGCTCAGATGCGGCGCGATTCGTGGACCAATGCCATCAACGCCTACTTCATGATTAATCTCAGTTACCGCCTCAATATCTTAAATGGCAAGGTAGGTAGCCGCGAAAGGGGGGCAGGTGGTCCTCGGCGCGGTGAATTCCCCGACCGACCTTCAGGTGGATTTGGCGGCGGTCCTCGCCATTGATCCTGCTGGCAAACTACCGACATATCATATACAGCAAGGGGCGTCTGCGAGGCGCTCCTTGCTGCATCAAGGCCGAACGCGCCCGCCTCGAATCGGCGCAGAAATTCACTTCGGCGGAAGAATAAATCGCTAAAAATTTCCCTATTCTCAACGAAATTCGTATTTTTGCACCGCTTTTCCCGCGCCCCCTATCCGGAATCAAAGTGGCCGGACACGACGTGTGGAACCGACATATCAACAAACAAAACCACTAAAACAATGGTCGATTTAATTAAAGTTGCAGAAGAAGCTTTTGCTACGCAGCAAGAAAGGCCGACTTTCAAAGCCGGCGACACGATTACCGTAGCATACAAAATTGTCGAGGGTAACAAGGAGCGTATTCAGTTGTATCGCGGTGTTGTTATCAAAATCAAGGGTCACGGCGACAAGAAGCGCTTTACCGTTCGCAAAATGTCAGGCACGGTAGGTGTAGAGCGTATTTTCCCGATGGACTCTCCCAGCATTGACAGCATCGAAGTTAACAAGATTGGTAAAGTTCGCCGCGCGAAACTCTACTATCTCCGCAAACTTACAGGTAAGAAGGCTCGTATCCGCGAAAAGCGCGTCAACCTTTCAGACGTTAAGAAATAAAAGTTTCCAACTACGATTATACAAGCCACGGCATCCGCAAGGATTCAGCCGTGGCTTTGTTCTTTCATGCTTTGCTACTGCCGGCAACCGCCTGCACCCCGCATTTTGCCGGCATACGATGGCTTTCTGTCGTAAAATTCTCCTTCCTGCACAGATTTTTTTTAGGAAATAGTTTGCGCAAAACGGAAAAACCAGTATCTTTGCACTACTTTTCCAAGCGGGAAGAGTTATTATGGTGCATGTAGTTCAGTTGGTTAGAGCGTCAGATTGTGGTTCTGAATGTCGTGGGTTCGA
>ENA-OWNK01000869-OWNK01000869.1-metagenome-genome-assembly--contig:-NODE-869-length-13784-cov-18.048146_pt1 | contig 13784 bp, 19 predicted proteins | sample MGYA00245343_ERZ651121 | MGnify/ENA primary metagenome ERZ651121 (study PRJEB26857, sample SAMEA4031775) | metagenome | biome: human; feature: oral; material: saliva | place: Philippines | collected 2014... | reverse complement strand
GAAAAACAAAAATTTTATCAAAATAGTATTGAAAATCTAATTATTACTTATCATCCTGATAAAAAATTAAATGAATATATTGAATATATTTTTGGAGAATCCGATTGTGAGGTTATAGTTTGCTAATTAAAAATAAATCTATGTGAAACCCCGTAGTAATTTCATTTGATGAGTCCGATGATGAAGGTTTGTCATATATCTACTTTGATTTGGGAAATTTTCATTATTTCACCCTAACCTTCAATCAAGATGAAGATGATCAAATATACCTTGAATTCAATGAACAAACGTTTTCAATTGAAAGCAATAACGTTGCTTATGATTTAAAAGGTAATATTTTATCATTCGATTTCGGAGAAGATATTCAGAAATCTTTGAAAATCGAGAAACATATTGATATTGAAATAAATATAGATACTGATATGGTTTCGTTTAGGAAAACACTAGAAAATATTTTTTTAGCAAAAGACAGAATATAACTTGTATAGGTAAGCTAGCTGTAGCCTGAACAAAAACTTTCAGTCCTAAGGAGTATTTTATGAAAATCAAAGAATTAATTGAAAAATTAGAACAAAAAAGTAGCCATCAATTTTTGAAAGCAGTATCAAAACCAGAATTTACTTTTCCTTTGCCAAAAGATTTAGAATTCTTTTATGAAAATTATGAATATGCTATTCTCAATATTGATACTTCTTGTGAGATAAGAATCAGTTCACTTTCAGAATTGCAACCAACAAACCAAATTTTATATCCAGCTGATGATGTTATTTGGGAGGAGTTGGCAGATGATATCAGTAATGACTGGTTCATGATTGCATCTTCACAAGAGCTAAGTCAATATATCAGTATAGACTTAAACAAAAAAAGATTTGGTTTTTGTTATGATAGTTTTATAGAAACTCATGCTACACCTGATGAGTCTCCCATTATTGCTAAGTCATTTACAGAACTACTGGAGAAATTGGTTTCCAATGAAAAAGAATGGTTTTGGTTAGATTCCTCTTTTCAAAGCTATGGTGATGCTTATGAAGATGAATAAGTAAGTTGTAGCCCGCATGAAACTTCCAATCCTGACGTAGGGCATGTGCGGTACGCACAGGTACACCCCTTTAATATCATGTAAACAACATCCGGAAAGAAATTTAAAATGACTAACTTTATATCAACAGGTAGTACTTATTGGATTTCAGATGAAGAAATTCATATTCTCGAAGAGAACGCCACTAATGGAGATAAAAATTCAGCATTCAAATTATATCAATATCATATGTTTGTATCTTTAGATCAAGATTTGGAATTCAAATGGCTAGAGATAGCGGCAAAAAATGGACATCCAATTGCCCAATCCAATTTAGCCGATTTATTTTTCACACAAGGCAATAAAGAAAAAGCCATATTTTGGGCTAAAAAGGCACATAGAAATGGTGCTAAACTACCAGAAGTAGCCTTGCAGTCAAACCAAAATGAATCACATGACTAATATTGCTCAATTTAAAGTGAAACCAGGAACAACTATTATTGAAGGTAAAGCTGCACCTCAAGGTTTGGGGTTGCCTGGTGGACAAACACAAAAATATATTAATGACTTAGAAAGGTTAATAAGACAATGAATCAGGAGGAATTTATAAAAAAGATTAATATAGTTTTAGTCGAAATTGATAAAATGATTAATAATTGTGATGAATATAGTTATACAAATAAACAGCAGTTGATTTCTATAAAAAATGAACTATATGACATGATTAATTATCTAAATTCAGAAAGTATTTTTCAACAAAAAAAAGGAAAAGAATCTTTATTGTCTCGGATAGTAATTGATTCTTGGCCATTTAATAATGAGGTTGGTAAACTCCTTGTAGAAATAGAAGAAGATTTCAATTCTTTGACAAGAAAAAATATAAAAATGTCTAAGTTAAAAATTTTGAATGAAACTCCTTTAGACTTTCAAGAAAAAAATTTTTTTGACGAATGGGAAGTCAGTTACCTTGATTTGATGGAAGTAAATCAAGGTTCTCCCTTAGTTGGAAGTCTATCCATTAACGGTCAAGTTATTATTAAAGAACAGGGTTTTGGAGGACCGTTGTTGTATTTCAATAGAAAAATATATATTCCAGTTTTCATTAGACGATTTTGCGTTGTTGGATTTAGGCTTGCAACATTAAATTTAGATGATTTATCAATTGAGTATATTGGAGGCATCGAAGACTTGGTTTATCTGAAAGAGATAAAAGATAATAGAATTTATTTCTATACAGATATATATAAAAGCACAGAAAAGAATTTAACTTTATATGAACAAGTATAACTTAAGGATATGCTATAAACATCATAGCCAAGGGACTTTCATATTAATTAAATTTAAAGAATTTATTCAAAAGTATTGGATAAGTATAACAAAGCTCAAACAGATAGATACATGAGTAAGCAATTAACTAGAATTGGTGGTAAGGTTTTTGGAAAATACGGATCACGTAGTAAATGTGCATAGAAACTGATTGATAACAAAAACTTATAAAGGGAAAAATAAAATGAGTATTTTAAGTAATTATATAATTCAAGATTTAATCCAGAATGTATCTAAAGGAGTTACAGAGACGTTTAAATTTGTATTAGAAGAATATAATTCTAATGAAGTTTTTGCCTATACATTATATATTGATGACTATTGTTCATATTTGGGTTGGGCTGCTAACACTATTTCTCACTACGAAATAGAAAAAGTAATCTACTCAAAAGAAGATCAGCCTTTTATTAAATGGTATTACCCTCAATTTGCAATAGGACTTGGAGAGGTTCCTGAGAAAATAGATAGTATATTCAATAATGAGATTCAAAATATTCTTAATGATGCAAATACATTAATATCAGAAGATAATTTTGAGCAATATCAGGCGGAAGTATATGATTCAATTATAGAAGGATTTAAAAAAGCGATAGAAAATATAGATAAGAAAAAAACAAATAATGTCATATTTTTTGTTTCTATTGTAGATAGTGATAATTCTGAGATTATGGAAAATTATTCTGCTGAACAACTAAATTCATATGATAAATTTTTTACGTTCAAAAATAGATTTCAAAGCAAGCCGTAGCCCGTATGAAACCTCCAATCCCGACGTAAAGTGTGCGCGGTACGCACGCAGCTTCTGTTTTTCAGATGACCTCACTACCCTCTTTAAGGTCGTCTGAAATATTGGTTCTTTAACAATCTCATTACCAGTCATTTACAAAATGTAGTTTCTCGGGGTTGCATTACAACTTCTTCATGTATTATGAGCCTGATGTCGGGCTGTTTGTGAATCAGGATCCGATTGGGTTGTTTGGTGATGAGACTACTGCCTGAAGACATACATAACTCTGTAAAATATACAGACAGTGCGGCCCAACATCAAACATGGAAGAGAAAAAGAAGAGGGAAGTGTTAAATAAATTAACCAAGTTAGTAATAGGAGTGATTTAAAGTGAATATTAAATTTAAAAAATTTGGTTTGAGCCCAGATGACATACAACAGATGAAAAATTATGGAATTTTGCCAGATAAGAGGACTTTACAAAGTCTAAGTAGAGCATATAATTCAATCAACCCTAGTATCGAAGATATTATTGAATTTCAAGATAAATTAGGTTTTAAAGTTGATACAGATTATGTTGATTTTTTACTTAAAAATAATGGAGGGGTTCCATCAAAGGTTAGAATAAAAGGTAATAAGATAGTTATTGATCATTTTTTGTCTTTTAAGTCTGATTATAAACTTAACTCGATTATTGATATATATTCCGATTTCCAGCAATATGGATTACCAATTGCAAAAACTCCTTCTGGAGATAGTATTATTTTGTCCTCAGATGGGAAAGTTCGTTTTTTTAATCATAATATTGATTCTATTGATGAAGAAGTTGGTGTGGTTGCAAATAATTTTTTGGAATTGCTTGAGAAATTATATTAGTAAACTTTGGCTTGCTGAAACATTCAATCCTTACATAGAGTGTGTACAGTATGCATGCAGTTTCTGCTTTTCAGACGAGCTCTACCAAATCGCTTCCCCCGACGACGGCTACGGCGATTTGACCGCCGTTTACGAACGCGACGGCAAAAAACTGCGCGGTTTTGCCTACCGCGACCAAATCGGTATCCCTCGAGAGATAACCGATAAAGATGGATCGACCCTAAAGGCTTGGTAGTTTTTGCAATACCCCTTATTGCCCCTGAATTGATTGCGTTAAGTAAAGCTGCGCTTGTAACTTTAGGTATAGGTATTATTTAGAAAAAGGGAAAAAAGCTCTTGATACAGTAATGATGGAAGCAAATGGTAATCAAGTAGATACTGGGATTGCTAATCAAGTTTATGAAAAAATAAATGAGTATTTACAAAGCACGGAAAAAAATAATATGGTAAATGATAGAATTTCAAGTTTTGACGCTTTTTTAGAATGTAAAGATCTATCAATCAATGATTTATTGGAGAAACTACTACATTCTAATACTATTATTCAATATGAAGCAGCAAAAAGACTACAATTTTTTCAGTATAAAGAGATTATTGATATAATCAGAAATATCCTCTTAACAAGTCGATATAGTAAACATAGAGAAATTGCAAATTTTATCTTGGGACAAATGCAAGAAAAACTTAGCACCACAGAACTGAAAGAGATTTTCTCCATATTAATTCACTCTATTCAAAATGATAAAAGTATTAAAGTAAAATCATCTGCAATATCTTCCTTAGGACATCTATTTAGAACATATAATCTAGGAGAAGAAGAATTTCGTACTGTGGAAAATAATATTAGTTCTATTTGGAATATGAATAGATATTCTATAATTATTTCTATTGCATTTAGTTCCGCATATTTCCCAAAAAGAAATTATATAAAAGAATATCTAATAAAAAATCTAAATAGCAAACATCACAAAATTATCTCATGGATATTATATGGATTGAAAGAAAAACATTATAAATCAGAATCAATTGAAAATTTACTAATACATAAGCTAAGCCAATTTGGTGAAAAATCCTATATTTACAATGAAATTATTGCATTTTTAATTTCAATTAATTCTAAAAAAGTTATCCCTTATGTTAAAAAGACACTATTCACTCAAAGTAAAATTGATGATGAAATTTATACTGAACTTAAAAATAATCTGTCGGATGAATTCGCAGGATTGAGAAAAAATTTATTAGAAAAATTTAAATAGTTTCTTGACGTCCGCCTCAAGCGCAAGCCTGCCTTCGTCTATGATATTACTGACCGCCTACTGATCCGAGTCATCGGCTGCGACGGTGGTGGTAGTGATGGTGCTTTTGATTTGAAGGGTTTAAATCCACCGAGGCAAAAGTTGGTGCGTATTAACAATGGAGTAGATCCATAAAGATAGCATCAATCTTGGTTTTAAATATAGGGAGTTAAGAAACAAAATGCTACAGATAGTTATTAATAATTTGGAAGCTTTAAAATTAGATTATTCTCGTTTTAGTGTACAAAAGAATTATTTTAATAGTGAGATAATTTCTATTACTTTAATATGTTCTTTACCCGATAAGATTGGAGAGCTTACCATATGGAATGATTTGAGTAGGGTGAAGGAGTGGATTGATTATGAGACAGAAAAGATAATTTGTTTAGAAAGAAAGGAATTTGATACTTTAGAAAATTTAATAAATGATTTATATCTATTTATTGAGGAATGCTGTTAAACGAACTAGATCTGCCACTTCACTCAAATTGGCAAGTAAGTTAACATAGAAATCGTCTGAAAAACGAGATAAACGTAACGGGAACTGCGCACCAACCCTTCCGATTCCAAAACCGGTATGCCGACCGTGAAACGGAGCTACACTATAACTTCTTCAGGTATTATAAGCCTGATGCGGATCGGTTCGTGAATCAGAATCCGATTGGGTTGTGGGGTGGGTAGAATCTGTATCAGTTTGCGCTAAATGCGCAGGCGTGGATAGATGTTTTGGGACTTGCTAAAAAGGTCCTTTAGGCAATGGTAATCTCGGCAGTACTAGAGCGAACTCACAACAGCTTGGTAGAAATATGATATTGGAAGGTCGGCCAGTTATGTCAGGCCAAGCTGCAGGTCATCCTCGCCCTCATAATGAAATGCATAATAAAAAATTCCATGAAAAGGTATGAGAAAGATTAAAAAATGTAGTAGAAACTATGAAGAATAGAGGACGTAGAAAAAAGCAATTAGACGTGCTTTGAGACGTGCCCTAAGACAGATTGGTAAAAAATGTAATACTTAAGGATTTAGCAAGATGAATTATTTTAATGATATATTTGAAAACTTAGTTGCTACAATCGAAGAAGCAACAAGTCAGGCGGCTATAGATTTGTTCAATTCGACAAATGAAACTTTTTACTTCTTCGTGTTAAGTACCACAGGAGAGGCACTGGCTCCTTTTGTGAGTGCTTGGTCATATGAAGCGCTAAAACAACAAAGCATTGCTCAAAATTGGGATGCTCACGATATTGCAGATTTTAAATGGTCTTCGATAGATAGTCCTTACTTAGAGTTTGGCTCACAATATTTTCATCAAGTAAACCAAGCTTTCTTAGATCGTATTGATATTCACTCATTAAAAACAGAAGTAGAATATGAAAAAGAATTTAATTTTCGGATTAATGCGATGGAGGAAGCACTTCATCGGTGTGACATGAAGGGAATATTCTCCTTAAATCAAGCTCGTTCAGAAATTATGATTAATGTTGAAATATTACCACCTGATTATACAAATACTATTCGTGCGAAAAAATTAAATCCTATTGAATCAATCCAAATTTGGTTAAAAGAAGCTGCTGAACCTGTGGAATAATTAAATTTTCTTGATAGTAAGCAAGCCGTAGCCCTGCACAAAACCTTCGGTCCTGACGTAGGGCGCTGCGATACGCACGTACGTGGGTTCGCCTCTCTAAACCTCACGTCGTTACTTGCTTCAAATTTAAGAGCTTCAGTAATAAATTTTACTAGAAAAAACAACTTATAAGTTTAATACAAAAAAGGAATTAAAAATGACTAAAGCTATTCAAGAAAAAGTTATTATGAACGAGATTAAGGAGATTAGCCTTAATCGAATAGGAGGAAATATTCCTAAATATTTTGATGATAAACAAGATTGTATTTCAGAAATGATATTTTATGGATGTTTTGAACATCCATTAGAAACTAATTTTATATTATCTATTTTCTTGCCTAAAAATCATGATATTATGCTTGATAATAATATCTATCCTAATTGTGCAATAAAAGTTTTTACTCATCCAAAATCTGAGGAAAGTAAAATTACTTCATTTACAAATATGGACTTAAATAGGATTTATTTTGAACCGTATAGGACAGTAAATAGTGATGATTTATCAGGTTTAGTAACAGTAGGAGGAGAATTGCAACTAATTCAAGAAGAAGATTATTTTTATAAAAATCTAGAAGAAGATGGATATTTGTACTTGATGAGTATAGACGAAGATTATTACCCAGATAATCTTCTTAATGGTAATTACCCGTTTGATTATGGAAAATTATATATATATTATAAAGAAAAAGATAATAAAGGTAATATTGATGTAATAGCTGGATTTTGGCAATATTCTTAATTGACCAATAATATAATTTTTATTAGTAACAAGCAGTAGTCATTATGTAACTTTCAATCCTGACGTAGAGCATTGTGGTACGCGCGTACGCGGTTTCGCCTATCGAAACCACATCAACGAAGACGGCGAAAACCGACAAGAAACCCACTACTTCCATTGCGACCAAATCGGGATCCAAAGAGAGATGACCGATAAAGACGGCAACCGCTTGTGGTTCGGGGATTATTATGGTTGGGGACTGTGCCCGGCCAACAAAAATAAACCAAATAAACCTAAACCGCTGTTAAAGAATTTATTCAAACTTTAATTTGAGAGAAGTAATTAGATAACAACATGCAGCGCTTGATCCTTATAGGAATCTAGGAGATTAGCTATGAAAGCAATAGAAATTTTAAAGAATTTTGTGGAAGAGAAATTATCAACTGAAGAATTGGAAATGGCGTTGTCTTCCAATCAAGAATTAATTTCCCTGTTGGAAAATACTAAAGCTAAACCGTATATGAATAGTAACTCTACTTATGAATATTTAATTAGTCAGGATTTGACATCTCTTGATTCAAAGTTAAATTTAATGGATATTTTCAGGGAAATTTTAGATTACAAGCATATCCCGTACTCTTCGAATTCAACGACAGAAAAAAAATTTGATTTGATTTTGGAGGCTATTCCTAACTGGATACCAGCTGATATGGGTTATTTAAATTCCTTGTATGATAAGTATAAACCTAAGACGGCGACCACTTTTAAAAAGATTATTAAGGAACATTTCATTTGTATGGATAAATATCCCAAATGGTTACAGGAGCCTGATTGGCCTATCGTCGATAATATTCCCGCAATGTTTCTAGGGCAGTTAGATATAACGAAGTTGAAGCATGATACTACTTATTTATACATTTTTTGGGATGAAAAATCAGATAGATATATAGAAATAATACAGTCTCTATAAATGAGCAAGCTGTAGCCAATGAAACCTACAATTCCAATGTAGAGTGCGAACGGAACGCACGCACACGGTTTCCGCTTTTCAGACGACCTCAAAGAAGGTATTGAGGTAGTCTGAAAAAGAACGATCGGGTTTATAAGAACGCCCACCAGCCGTTCCGACTGCAAAACCAGTACTTCGATGAAGAAACCGGACTGCACTATAACCTGATGCACTATTACGAGCCAGAGGCGGAGTATTTGTGAATCAGGATCCGATTGGGCTGTTGGGAGAGGAGAATCTTTATTCGTTTGCTCCAAATACCATTATATGGACAGATCAATTGGGTTGGAGTGCTAATAATGGTTTATGGGGGAAAGGATTAAGAAAATTTTCTGAAAAATTTACTCACGGTGGTAAAAAATCTGTTGGTGGATATTGATGAAATAGATTGATAGTTCATTATGTTAAATGAACATTATTTATATAAATAAGAAAGGATATTATATGATTGAAACAACTAAAGATATGATTTCTGTGTGGATGGGAACATCTTTAAAAACATCTGATGAATTTAATAAATATACAGATGGAATGGAGGACTCCGATTCTCATTGCCCAGCTTTTGCAGATTTTGGAGTTTCATTTATTGATTCTGATTTTTTTGTGGCATTTCAGACAGATGATGGAGAAATCGTACCAGTTGAAGTGTTAGCAGAAGAAGTTGGAGCGCACTCCAATAAAGTTATAAAAGATATTGTTAAAGTAGCAAAAGAGAAAGGAATAAATGAAGGCAATTCTTTATACTATTACTCTAATGCAATATTTTATGAAGAAAATCCAGGTAGACTTTACAATGATTTAAAGTTTATAGGAACTTTCAAAGATCCAAGAAAAAAATTTCGCTAGTGATAGTGAAATGATCCAAAACGAACCCACTATCTCAACTGCGACCAAATCGGCATACCGCGCGAGATGACCGACATTCATGGTAATATATTCCAAAAAAATCATGGAGTAACTCAGAAACCTCATATTATCAATGTGCATGGCCACTATATTATTTTTAAAGGAACATTTGAACACACTCCTAGTATGAACATAGCATTTATTCGTTCAAGAGGCATAGCAAACAAATACGATACCCCATTAAACTATGATATTAAAAACATTAATGTTAATAGAGAATGATTGGTGTCAAAATGTCTATGAAAGGAAAATCAAAATGAATATTTTAAGTAATTCTATAATTCAAGATTTAATTCAGAATGTATATAAAGGAGTTACAGAGACATTTAACTATGTATTAGAGAGATATAATTCTAATGATGTTTTTGCTTACTCATTATATATTGATGACTATTGTTCATATCTAGGCTGGGCTGCTAACACTATTTCTCACTACGAAATAGAAAAACTAAACTACCCGAAAGAAGAACATCCTTTTATTAAATGGTATTACCCTCAATTTGCAATAGGGCTTGGCGAGGTTCCTGAGAAAATAGATAGTATATTCAATAATGAGATTCAAAATATTCTTAATGATGCAAATACATTAATATCAGAAGATAATTTTGAGCAATATCAGGCGGAAGTATATGATTCAATTATAGAAGGATTTAAAAAAGCGATAGCAAGTGTAGATAAGGAAAAAACAAAAAATGTAATATTTTTTGTATCTATTGCAGATAGTGATAATACTGAAATTATGGAAAATTATTCTGCTGAGCAATTGAATTCATATGATAAATTTCTTACGTTCAAAAACAGATTTCAAAGCAAGCCGTAGCCTGCACAAAACCTTCACTTCAGTCCTGACGTAGAGCATGCGGTACGCACGTACGCGGTTTCGCCTATCGAAGCCCCATCAAAAGTAAGTCCTACTGGTAGGGCTGTAATGCGGTGCACAAAATCGAAGTAGATATGATAGGGATAAATCAATTGGACCTAGACCGAAATCTGATTATGGTCATAATTGACATAGAAAATTTACATTTAATATCGTTTAACTTTATTGAGGAGTTGTATGCTATGAATTTAGATGCAGTTAACCCAGAATTAGAATCAAAAATTAATGATTTAGTTTGCGAAGCTTATAATAAATCTTTTTTGGAACAAGAAAAATTACTAAAAGAAGCATTTGAGCTAATACCCAAGCCAGTAACTCAATGGGCGCATCCAACTACAATGGTTGCGATTGCCTTATTCGACTTATATTATAAAAATCAGAAATATGAACAGGCTGAAGAATGGTTGACTATTGCTTTAAGTGTTGCTGATTTAGGAACAACTAATGCAGGAACATATCTATTAGGCGGTCTTTTTTATTATGATATTGAAAAATATGATGATGCTTATAAATATTTCGATATTGCTTATAATGATGCCGGGTATTATCCATTTAGCATAGAAGACAAAAAATATTGGGAATTTTATAAGCAACGTAAAGAAGAATTAAATCCTAAGAAAAAAATAAAAAGTAAGATTTGATATTTTCAGACGACCTCTACCAAATTGCCACACCCCACAGCGGTGCACGGCTACTGTTTGCCAAAGTCGATTCTGGCAAACGGCGATTTGACCGCCGTTTATGGACGTGACGGCAAAAAAAATTAGCGGTTTCACCTACCGCAACCATATCATGGTCGATTACAGACACAAGTGAGACGGTGTGTACGAGATTTACAAGAAAGGTTAAAAAAACGTTTGAGTAAGTCCCTATCTGTTGGAGTATGTTCATCTACCAACTCACCAAAACGATTAGATTAGGAGTATATTATGAAGAAATTACTAGTATGGGGATATGCCCTACAAAGTTTAGATGAGTTAGCGAAAAGAAAAGTGCCTAAGGTTTCCTTAGGGGAAGTAGGGATATCAGAGGAATTCAACCCTAAAAAAACGCATCCTGATTTTGACTTTCCATGGAGTTGGTTCGTAAAGGGACAAGAAATTCCTCCAATGCCTGAAAAGGTTTATGTCTGCTTAAAGAAAGCAAGAGGTGTTACTTTTGATTTTCTTCCATATAATGATTTCTTTATCATGTCAGCGCGTTTTTTGGAATTTATTAAAAAATACGGGTTTGATCATGATTTTGGTATGAGCAAGGTAATTATTGTCAATACAAAAGGGGAGCTATTGACGAATGAAATCTATTATTTGGTAAGAATAGTTGATTGGGAAATTGAGGATGAAATTATTTATCCTGATCTAGAAATGGATGAAGAAGGTTTTTCGCTAGAGGCATATACTAATTCAGATAAGGATATTTTGTTGTCTTCCAATTATAATTATTCAAGAGCATTTATGGTGTCAGAAAATTTAAAAGATAAAATATTGGAAAACTTTTCTTTGCCTTTTCTTTATTCTTTGGAAGAGTGGAAGGAATTGAACAATTTAGACAGCTTTTGGGATTAATATAAATCAAAAAAGTGTTGGATGAACTTTTTTCCATCCCAACATCTACTCCCTCTCCCGTGGGAGAAGGCTGGGGAGAGGGCAAAACGACTGCCTCAACCGACTGACCGCCCACATCGACGGACTCGGTGCCAAAACCGCCTACGAACTCGCAGTGGACGGACTACCGCTCAAACGCACCCACTTCGTCTGGGGCGTAACACGATTACTTCAGGAGTACACCTACAAAGGCAGCTACACCTATATCTATATCTACACCGACCAAGACAGCTACGAACCGCTGGCTCAAGTCTTTCACAACAACCAAGACGAAGTACAATACCTTAGCTATTTCCACAACGACCAAATCGACATACCGAGGGAGATGACCGACATTCATGGCAATCTGGTTTGGCTTGGGCTGCATTTTGATCCGGATCTATTGAATAGAATTACAAGAGTCATGGGGGCAATGTCTGAAGGTGTCAGAAAGGAGCTAGAAAGATGGGAATTTTGTGTAGAGTAATTACTTCTTTAAAAAGATAGGAGTTGAATCAATGGAGCCTAAAGAATTAACATCTGAAATTTTACTCGAAAGTGTTTTAGAATGTACAAATTTTGTAGTAAATGAGGTGCCAAATTTATACAGTGCAGTAATGGAAAGACAAAAAAAAGACGATGAATTATTTTTCATGAATTTTGTTGAAGATGAGAATGAGCAGAATGATTACTATGGATATGTTTATAATAAAACGGATAGCAAAATATACGAATATGCGTTCCATGATGACAAATTAGTGAAAAATAGGAAGTTGTCTCTTATTGAAAAGAAAATTGGAGAGTTAACAACGAAAGATATTCTTGAATTATCTATAATCAATTTACTGTAATCTCTAAATATAGCTATGATTGCTCTTGTACTTTTATGTAAGTGAGCAGAAGCAAGTCCTAGTTTGTATGAAATTCCTAATCCTGACGTAGATTTGTGTGTAGAAGAGGTACGTGGTTTCTGTTGTTCAGACGACCTCGAAAACCGAACCCGCTTCGTTTGGGACGGCAGCCACCTCTTGCAGGAAGTCCAACAGGACGGCAGATATACCTACATTCACACCAATCTGAGCCGCTAGGAACCCCTGGCACAGCTACATAATCGGACTAACGAAGACGGAGAAGGCGGCCAACAAGCCCACTACTTCCACTGCGATCAAATCGGCATCCCAAGAGAACTGACCGATAAGAACGGCAACCTCTTGTAGTACTTCAACTATACCGGCTGGGGTCGTCTCAAAAAGGACGGGCAGTTTGTGAATCAGGATCCGATTGGGTTGGATGGTGGAGTTAATTTTTAGCAATTTGCCAGCAATGCTCAAATTTGGTTAGATCTATTGGGATTAAAAAATATTCTATTTATGGATTGTATAGGCTAGGAGATAGTAAAACATGGAATACTGACAGGAAAAAACCTAAAAAAGGTCAGAAAAGTAATTTTAATCCTAAAAGAACTAAAACCAGAGGAAATAAATGTCATTCATTTGTTGATAATAAGACACGTGATGCCAAAAGACAGAAAGCAATAGTTAAAGGAAAAGTATTATGAAAATATTTAATTGGGAAAAAAACAAGACTTTATATAGATATCTTAAGAATGGTGATTTATTTTGTTTTAAAATAGCCGATAAATTATTCGGTTACGGTAGAATAATCGCTAAAAATAAACTGGGTGCCACTGTAGGAATTTTTGATTTGTTTACTTCAAGCCCAGTTGAGCCATTTGATTATAAAAATGCTGGAAATTACCCAATCCTATTCAAAACCGTTTTAGACTGTCATACCTTATTTGAATCAAAGCTAGAGTCAG
>ENA-OWNK01000868-OWNK01000868.1-metagenome-genome-assembly--contig:-NODE-868-length-13787-cov-11.164506_pt1 | contig 13787 bp, 19 predicted proteins | sample MGYA00245343_ERZ651121 | MGnify/ENA primary metagenome ERZ651121 (study PRJEB26857, sample SAMEA4031775) | metagenome | biome: human; feature: oral; material: saliva | place: Philippines | collected 2014... | reverse complement strand
TATGAAAAAGAGAGCATTATGCCCCCTTTCAGGAGTACATTTGACCATTAAGCCATAGATTTCTTAAAAAAAGTATTTACTTTCGTCAATTTCTATATAACTTTGCACAAAAAATAGATAAAGAATTTAAAATAATGAAGAAAAGTTTAGGGATTATAATCCTCTTATTTGTATTTACATTAAATTTGTCAGCACAACAACAGATTGAAAACATTAAATTTATGGTAGACAACGCAGAGACAATGCGAGTGTTAGAGAAAATGTTTGGTGTTCCCTATCTATTGAGTAACGAGAAAGCTATTTATAAAAATGTTGCGTTTGATGGCGAAAAATATAATGAGGCGGAATGTTTTTTTAATAAAGATGGAAAATTTAATCAGTTGCGTCTAACAACCTATTGCAAAAGTAAAGACAATGCAATAACACGGATGAATAATTTATCAAGAAAATATGAAGGACGTTATAATATAACCAATTCAGAAAATTTAGACGATGGAAAATTTGTAGTAGGATATAATAGTAAAAACAGAACAATGATAATGATTTCTACGTATAAAAACAATTGCGATGTAAGTTTTTCGCTCTTCTAATAAGCGATATAATAAATACACATTTTTTTATTACAATTTAAAATATAAGGTCCAATTATCTAAATACAAAGCATCGTAGTATTATTAACACATTATTCTATGTAAACTTAATATGAAAAGAATATTTTTGACCCTAATGATAACTTTCAATCTCATTGCAGTAAACGCACAAGAAATGCGTCAGCTTTGGATTGAAATGCCAGATTCTATTGTGCCATATCTCAATAAAAGTTTAAGAACAGAATTAGCAGACTATGTTACAATGAAAATGAAACCAGAGGTTGTGAATAGTTTGCAAGATACAACACGTATAGAGAAATTTACCAACAATTATATTCGTGTACAGTTAAACAATGCATCTAAATTAGAAATAAAGAGTTTAGATAATTCAACTATAGCACTAGTACAAACATGGAATGGACCAATTGCAGAAAGTAAATTAATGCTATTTTCAAAAGAATGGAAGTTGAAACCTTTTGAAATAGACCTTACTCCTGTATTTGAAAAGCCCGATTCTATGTTACAACAACGCTATGAAGACTTATTGAGTATGGCAAATATTACACTTTGTGAGTTTAAATTGTCAGAGTCAGACAATAGTTTAACCATAAAATTCACAGTTCCGTTACTTTCGTCTAACGATAAAACAGATATGAGCAACATTTTAAAACAAAGAAAACTTAATTGGAATGGGGCTTTATTTAAATAATATTAATTTATAACAGATTGCAATGGCAAAACTTTATGGTATGATAAATTCTGCTTAACTTTGCAATGTGTTTTTCATGGTATTAGATTATTAAGGTTAATAAAAAGATTGATTGTCGTGAGACAATCAATTTTTTTTGCCCCATATTGTATCTTTAATATAAATACTTAACTTTACTTTGGTAGTTTCTGATAAAAGCTGTACTTTTGTTGCCAAACAAAGTTCTAAAAGATGAGTTTAAAGATACGTTTAGCACTAATGAACTTCTTAGAGTTCGCAGTGTGGGGAGCATATTTAACGTCAATGGGACGTTATCTTGGAAATATAGGTATTGGTGAAAATATCGGATTGTTCTATTCTATGCAAGGTATTGTTTCTATTTTTATGCCAGCATTAATGGGAATTGTGGCAGATAGATGGATACCTGCACAACGCTTATTAGGATATTGCCACCTATTAGCAGGCCTATTTATGTTTGGTACAGCATTTTATGGAATGAGTGCAGGGACAAATGTAAACTTTAGTATAATTTTTACACTTTATTCTATGTCGGTTGCTTTTTATATGCCAACTATTGCCTTAGCTAATTCTGTTGCTTATTCAGCATTATCACAAGCAGGAATGGATACTGTAAAAGACTTTCCGCCCATTCGAGTTTTTGGGACAATAGGATTTATATTTACAATGTTGCTGGTAGACATTATAGGATTTCAAAGCAATCAAAACCAATTCCTTACTTCTGGTATTGTGAGTATTATACTTTTCCTTTATACATTTACATTACCAAGTTGTGAAATATCTGTAGGAAATGAGAAAAAGAGTTTGGTTGATGCTTTTGGATTAAAAGCTTTCTCGTTGTTTAAACAAAAAGAAATGGCAATCTTCTTTATTTTCTCAATGTTATTAGGCGTAAGTTTGCAAATAACAAATAGTTTTGCAAATCCTTTTTTGTTTAGTTTTGCTGCACAACCCGAATTTACAAACGCATTTGGTGTGCAACATGCAAATATACTTATAAGTCTTTCACAATTAAGCGAAACTTGCTGCATTCTACTTATTCCATTCTTTATGCGTCGCTATGGAATTAAGAATGTAATGTTGATAGCAATGTTAGGTTGGGTTTTACGTTTTGGACTTTTCGGTTTAGGAAATCCAGGAATGCCAGGTGTTTTATTATTTGTTTTATCGATGATAGTCTATGGAATAGCCTTTGATTTCTTTAATATATCAGGTTCTCTTTTTGTAGACAAAAACACAAATCCCTCAATACGTTCTTCAGCACAAGGCTTGTTTATGTTAATGACTAATGGTATTGGCGCAACAATAGGAACACTTGCGGCTCAAGCTATAATTAATAACTATACCGAATTGAAACAATTTGGCGATAATATACTAACAGTAGGCGACTGGAAAACGTGTTGGTTTATATTTGCTGGTTATGCTCTAGTTGTTGCAATAAGTTTTGCCGTCATATTCCACCCGAAAGAAAAGTAATGAACAAGATACAAATCTTTTTTAAAGGAATAACAGAAATAGTTGGTGGCTCTAATATGGGTCTTTTAGTACTTACTAACCAATTAGAAGATAAACAAATAGCCATTGTTTGCGATAAAATAATGGTGCATGAACTGAATATTAGAATAGGAGATAACCCAATTCGTCATAGTCTTCTGCCTGAAGTGCTTTGTTGGTTAAATTCAAATATAGATTCTGAACATTACGAAATATTGTTTAATTCTATATCTGATGGTCAATATAAAGTAGTAATAATAAATAAAATTACGTACGAAATGGTTCCTATTCGTGCCTCAGATGCAATACTTTTATCGAAAATTGCCAACATAGATATTTATATGGAGGAAAAGCTTTTTATAAGACAAAGTGTTCCTTATGAGTCGGGAAAAAGTAAGGTTGCACTTCCTTTAAATGCATTAACATTAGAAATGTTAGAAAAGGCTTTACGAAAAGCAATAAAAGACGAAAATTATGAGTTAGCTTCTAGTATTCGCGATGAATTGAACAGGCGCAAGAATAGTGAAGAAAGAAAAAAGTAAGACTATCCAACAATGAAAGAAGCACGATACTTTTATGTCCCTAACGCAACCGAAGATAATGAATTGCCAACTGACGAAGCAATTCATGCAATTCGTGTGTTACGATTAAAAATAGGTGATGATATTTTTTTGATAGATGGTAAAGGAACTTTCTACGAAGCAGTGGTAACTTTAGCAAATTCAAAACACTGTCTTTACAAAATAACTCAAACGTTGGTTCAAAACAAAACTTGGAAAGGACATATACATTTAGCAATTGCTCCAACAAAAGACATAAGCCGTATAGAATGGCTTGTAGAAAAAGCAACAGAGATAGGCTTCGATGAAATATCTTTCTTAAATTGTCAGTTCTCCGAACGCAAAGATCTACGCATAGATAGGATAGAACGTATTGTTATATCGGCAATGAAACAAAGTAGAAAAGCGTGGAAACCCATTGTAAACAATATACTTTCATTCGAAGATTTTATGCAGAAAGAAGTAACTGGACAAAAATTTATTTGCCATTGTTATAACGAAATAGAAAAAACAGACTTCTTTTCCAATATAAATAATTCAGGTCTATTCGAAGACATAACAGTATTAATAGGTCCTGAAGGCGATTTTTCCATCAACGAAGTACACCAAGCTTTGCAACAACAATATAAAAGTACAACATTAGGAAATAGTCGTTTGCGAACAGAAACAGCAGGATTAGCGGCTGTATTAATGGCAAATTTGGCAAATCGAATCTAACTTTCTTGTTAAGGACTAAGTTTTTAACAGCATTACTAACTGAGTTTTGGCAAATTTTAATTATATTTGCACCATAATTTTATAACGTTATTAAATATTAACATCAAGTTATTATGCAAAAAAGATTGCTTTCTCTTGTTGTAACACTGCTTGTTATATCCGTTTCGGCTATGGCACAGATAACAACATCAGGTATTAGTGGTAGAGTAACATCAAATGGCGAAGAAGTTATTGGTGCTACAGTAACTGCAACACACCAACCTTCGGGTACTATTTATCGAGCTTTGACCAATATAGATGGTCGTTTTACAATTCAAGGTATGCGTGTTGGTGGACCTTATAAAGTAGAAATTTCCTACATTGGTAATCAAACAAAGGTATTCCAAGACGTAACTTTACGCTTAGGAGAGGTAGAAGATTTGTCGTGTAAACTACAAACAGATTCAAAAGAACTGCAAGAAGTTGTTGTTGTAGGAAAGGCTGGAATAAATGGAACGAAGACAGGAGCAGCTCAAAGTCTTTCAGCAAAGCAAATTGCCGAAATTCCAAGTATAACTCACGGTATTGCCGATGTAGCACGATTGAATCCACAACTAACAACATCAAGTAATGGAGCAATGTCGTTCGCTGGAACAAGTAACCGTTATAATTCATTTATGATAGACGGTGCTATGAATAACGATGTATTTGGCCTTACTGCCGATGGATCTAATGGTGGACAGGCTGGTACACAACCAGTCTCTATGGAAACTATTGAGCAAATTCAAATAAATGTAGCCCCATTCGATGTTCGTCAGAGTGGTTTTACAGGCGGTGCAATCAATGCTATTACCAAATCCGGAACAAATAAATTCCACGGAAGTGTTTATGGCTTTGGAAACAATCAGAATCTTATTGGTAACCATTATCCTTATTCCGATGGAACAGGTTATGCACCTAAATATCAAAAACAGCAAGAATATCAATGGGGAATCACATTTGGCGGACCTATTATAAAGGATAAATTATTCTTCTTTGTGAATTATGAAGATGTATGGGGCACAGAACGAAGCGTATAAAATGAGTTGAAGACAAAAACGGCTTATTGCTTTATGTTTCAAAGAGTTATGTGGATTGATAGAATATTGGTCTGTAAAACGAAACGTTTACATTAGTTTAATTTTGGTTTACATGGAAGGGCTGTTGAGGCTCGTAAGATAGGCAGAAGGTTTACATAGGGGTACAAAAGGTTTACATAAGATTGAAAAAAGGTTTGAGAGGGCTATTGAGGGTTCTCTTTTGTTGTTTATATATGATTGAAATTGCGGTAATTAAGCGATATACGTGGGCTTTTTGGTTCTTCCGAAGGATAATGTGGAAATGGGGATAAAACGGCGTTAGAATATCATAAGAATGATATTTTGTGGGTGGTAAAATCGGACTGGTTTTATCACCCTTTTTTCGTGCTTTTGGAGGGCAATTTTAGGGACTGTTATTAGTGGTGGTATTAAAAAGTGGTATTAGTTTTTGTAACAACTGGTATTAGTAAAGTAGGTTTTGAGGGGGTGCGATACAATAGGGGTAAGATACTACTTTTTTAATAATATGCACATTTTTCGTACTGATAGCCCCCCCCTAAATGCCCCCAATATCTTTTAATACCCCTTATTATATTATAGTATATCAGGCTCTTTGCAAAGATTTTGAATGTAAAAAGGAGGGGGAACATCTTTTAGGAGGAGAAAGGAAAAACTGTAGGGTACATTCGGTACAAGAAAGGCCGTTTAGACAAGACGGACAAGACCGATAATGGTACTGAGAGAGCGAATATCTGACTTTGGAAGTTGAAATGGCTTAAAACGTGGGTTTTCGGATATGCAGAGAATGCAATCTTCGTCGTTTTCACACTCTTCTACACGTTTTACGAGAGCACCTTGACTGGTGTCAAGCACATATATACCACCCCACTGAAAGAAGAGAATATTAGGAATTTTGCGGCAGGCAATAATATCTCCATTGTTATAAAGAGGTATCATAGAATCGCCTGATACCCGAATAAGGAAGTTTGCCCCCTTTGCTTCGAATTCAGGAATTGTGTAATGTTCACAGTCTTCTAGATACACTCCCTCGCTGTCGGCCACAGGAAACCCCGCCACTGCTTCAAGAGGGATTAGAGGAATGCCCTTTGGGGACTTTCTCAACTTTTTTTCTTGTTGGATTGTTATTTTCTTTGTATCTTTGGAGATAGAAAGAGACAGATCTTCAGTAGATGGAATACTCGGAGTCCCTTTCGTTTTGAGCATTGAACCATGACCCGTGAGAAGCCATTCAGGATTAACATCGGGAGCGTATGCAAGAAATCTCGATATGTTATCTTCGCTTATCCCATTGTTTTGCCCCAATATCCCCCGTGTAGTTCCTGACAATTTATAGTACTCGTACTCTGAAACTCCCTTTTTTGCTAAATAAAGCGAGATATTTTGCTTTATTTGCGATTTTATTTGTTTATTTTCTTGCATAATCGAAATATCTTGTTTATCTTTGCAACGTATTCCATTTGGAAGTGCGCCCAAAGATACGAAAAAGGGGTGAAAATAACAAACTTTTAAAATTAAAGATTATGAACGACAAAGTTATTATAGCCAAGGCAAGTGATGCGACAGCAGAATGCTTGTATCGATTTGTAAAGAAGATTAATGATAATACAAGTATCAGGGCATATCCTAATTTTGACAACGAGGCGGTATTCTTTCCAGTGGATAAATACGATATGAATTTTATAAAAGGTATCCTCTCCGAGAAAGGGTTTGAGGTCAAGATAGAAAATGCTATCAAATAAATACGTGAGATTATGGAAGTTCTTGAATTGGCCAGTCGTCAGGTAGAGGCAAGAGTTCTACGCTATAATGGCGGTTTAATGCCGCAAGGTCGGAAAGTATATGGAGCCACAGAAGCTGTTTATGTTCGGATAGACCTGATAAGTCGAATGCGTAAGAATCCTCGGTTGGCAGGTTTTGCAATACCGACCGTCGAATTTGAGCAATTCTGCAAAACGAAATTAGGTTACGCTTATATTTCTGCACATCAGTGGAAGAAGTGCAATCTACTATCATTACTCGGATAATGTATTTCATACTATTTGGAATTTGGCTATAAAGTTAGTAAAAATAAACCAATAAAATAAGTGAGATTATGAAAAAGTACATTCACATTCAGAAAGAAGACCGCAAGTTTATTGCCAAGGCATTTGGGATTACCGAACGTACCATCTTCAACGCCATTCACTTTGAAGATATGAACGAGGGCAATGACCTCGCCAAAAAGATACGCTCGGTTGCGTTACAGCGTGGTGGTATCGTAATGGTGGAGGCACCTGAAATGGAAACCCTGCATGATGCGGATGGCTATATGAGACAATACCTCGGTGAAGTGTTGTTGGAGTTTTCGAAGACGGAGCCTGTGTGCGACGTGTATCAGAGGGGTAAAAAGGTGCGCCACTTTGATAACGTGATGACGAGCGACATTCAGGGCATTCAAGACTGGGCAGTAACATTGCGATAAGGAGGCTATATGGAGTATTACGGTAACAAACTTTGCATATCCTACCACGAGCTTGTGGACAGCGGCATTATGACTAATTCCAACTATTGTTACAAGGCTTGGAAAGGCCAGATAGACGTTGTCCGTCGTGGAGGTGGTGCGAATGGCTGTTGTGCTCTGATTGCCATCGACAGTTTGCCGAGTAAGTACAAGGAGGCTGTCGAGGAAATGTATCCCGGTGGCGACGAAGTGCGCATCAAGACTTGGATATTGTCCAATTATGAGATGGATCAGGCTGCCGTTGCCTTTTTCTATGACCGCAGCAAAACAGGCATCGACCTTGACGAGAAAAAGAAACGTGAGTACATCACCAATGCCTCAGTACTGAACTGCTGCATCAAACTCTATGAGCGAGCAAGAGACAGCCAACGCCTCTTCGGTGGTAAATACAATTGGGATATGATGACCAAGACCATTGAAACCCTACGTGAGGAACTGGGGCACACGCTCCCTGCGAGTACTCTGCGCTTCAGGAAGAAGGTAAACGACTACAAGCGTAACGGCTACGGCAGCCTGATAAGTGGCAAGTTCGGTAATCAGAGTGCAAGAAAAGTGGACTACAAGACCAAGCTGTTGGTTCGTGGTTTGGTGGTTCTACCAAACAAGCCTTACAACAGCAACGTACATGAGATGTATATCAGCTTTGTATGTGGTGAGCTTGATGTTTACAACCCGAAGACCGGCGAGCTGTTCAATCCCGACGATTTCACGGACAAGAACGGAGACCCGAAGTATCTCAGCGAAAGCACCATCAACAATATACTGAACGAACCCGCAACCAAGATGCTGATAGAGAAGTCGCTGTCGAGCTGGAGCACCTTCATGCACGAGCAAATGCCTTATATGCACCGCCATAACGGACGCTTTTCGCTGAGCCAAATCACAATGGACGACGTGGACTTGACGCGCAAGCTGAAGGACACGAAGCAGCGTGTTCATGCCTACTATGCCTACGATGTGGTAAGCCAGTGCGTGATTGGCGCAAGCTATGCGAGGAAGAAGGATGAGAGGCTTGTGGTAGATTGTTTTCGCGACATGTTCCGGCTGATAGCCCGCCACGGCTGGGGTATTCCTGCTGGTATCGAAGTTGAGAACCACCTGATGAGCCAGTACAAGGAGGGCTTCTTGAAAGCTGAGACGGTATTCCAGTTCGTGCGTTTCTGCGCCCCCCTGAACTCACAGGAGAAATACGCTGAACCATTGAACGGTGCGAAGAAGCGCAGCGTGATACACAAGAACCACGAAGGCATCGGCCGTTTCTACGGCAAGGGCAAGTGGCGTCAGGAGTATCAGAAAATCAGTGACGAGACCAATGAACTGTACGAGGACAAGGAATATTTCACTTGGGAGCAGTTGGTTGCCGATGACCGTAAGGACAATGAAGAGTGGAACAATATGCTGCACCCCAACCAGAAGATGTATCCGGGAATGACGCGCTGGCAGGTGCTGGAGGCAAACATCAACCCGAACCTGCTGCCATACGATGCGAGAACGCTTGCCTATCATATCGGTGAAAGAGTGGAAACGAGTATTCGCAGAAATTCGACCGTAAGGGTGGCACACGAAGACTGGTGGCTGAGCAGCACGAGCGTACTGGAACGGCTGGAACCGAACAATTATAAGGTAACGGCCTGTTATCTTCCCGATGATGAAGGCGCACCACAGGAGGTGTTTATCTATCAGAAAGGCAAATACATCGACACCGTGGAGAAAGTGAATACTTACAGCCGTGTTATGGCCGAACAGACGGAAGAAGACCAAGCTGCATTCGTGGAACAGCAGAAAAAGATAGCGAAGTTCAACAAATATGTTGAGGACAACGCCATCGACAGACTGGGAATACTGAAGCCGAGCCAACAGGCACAGCAGGAGGTACTGGAATTGAAATCCCCCGCTCCTCTGAAATATGAGCCAAAAATGCCATTGCCAAGCGCATCGGACAGAGCGGTCGCAGACATATAGAATAACGTTAAAATGCCATTAGAATATGATTAGTGAGACTCAAAAACAGCGGATACTGGAGGCGATAGCAGCCAACCGCAAGAACTATCCGAGTGATGCGAAGCACGCATCGGCACTGGGTATCTCTCCAAGTGTCTATAACGGCTTGAAAAAAGGCCAGACGGAGAAAGCGCTGAGTGATGCCAACTGGGTAAACATTGCCCGGAGGCTGGACGTGAACCTCCGAGAGACGATAGAATGGAAAGGGGCACAGACGGAAACCTTCAGGTATATCAGCCTGCAGATGGAGGCGTGTCAGGAACGCAGTCTGAGCGTGATACTCTGCGACCTGCCCAACATCGGCAAGACCTATACGGCACGCTGGTATGTACACGAACACCGCAATGCCGTGTATGTGGACTGCTCACAAGTAAAGACGAAGCGTGCATTGGTCAAGAAGATAGCACAGGAGTTTGGTGTCGGCATCAGCGGCAAGTATCAGGACACCTACGAGGATCTCGTGTATTACCTGCGCTCCATGGAGCGGCCGTTGGTAGTGTTGGACGAAGCCGGGGATTTGCAGTACGAGGCATTTTTGGAACTGAAGGCATTGTGGAACGCAACGGAAATGTGCTGTGGCTGGTATATGATGGGAGCAGACGGACTGCGTGCCAAGATAAACAGGATGGTGGAACATCAGAAGGTGGGCTATGCCGAGATATTCTCACGCTATGGCGGTAAATACAGCCGTGTAACGCCTGACCAAGAAGATGACCGTAGGGAGTTCCTGCTGGAGCAAGCCCGTGCCGTGGCCAGCGTGAACGCACCGAAAGGCACGGACACTGGTCAGATAGTACGCAAGAGCGGTGGCGGTCTGAGGCGAGTTTATACGGAAATTGAAAAACTAAAGAGAGGAGCATAATTATGATGACAAAGATAGAAATGGAAGCAATGGAAGCCGTTATCGGTATACGAAAAGAATTGGCAAAGGCTAATGAGATAGACTGGGAACAGCGCAGATATGAAATCGCCAAGGAATGTCTTCCAACGGTTTATCAGATGGCACTTGAGATCGCCAAGAAAACAGGTGTTATTGAGAAACCGAAAAACATCGTTGCTGTTGCAGTAGACCTTGCAGACTTGCTGATTGAAAATCTGAAAAAAGACAAGGAGTAATGGTCAAACGAGCGTACAGTCCGAAAGACATTGCCGCCAAGAAATGGGTAACCCTACCGTGGGGTGAGAAATGGAGTGAACCGTTCGGTTTCCCAGCTGAGAATGCTTCGTGGTTCATTAGCGGAGCCAGTGCACAGGGAAAAAGCTCGTTTGTGATGCAGTTGGGAAAGGAACTATGCAAATACGGTCCTGTGCTCTATATGAGCTACGAGGAACGTGTAAACCAGAGTTTTCAACGCCGAATGGACTATCTAAAGATGAATGAGGTGCAAGGACGCTTCCGCGTGGTAACCGATGAATCGATAGCCGAGCTTACAACACGGCTTGCCAAACCAAAGTCGCCAAAGTTCATTATAGTTGATTCTTTCCAAGTAGGCTGCGACGATTTCAAGTGGACTTATCCTGCAGCTGTGGCTCTTATGAAACGTTTCAACAGGAAATGCTTTATCTTCATCAGCCAAGAGGATAAAAGCGAACCAACAGGTAAGCCAGCCCGCCGACTAAAATACATTTGCGATATGAAGATACGTGTAATGGGCTACAAAGCCTACTGCTTGGGACGAAGCGTCGGTTCGGCAGGTACCCACTATGTTGTGTGGAAAGAAGGGATACTAAAGACGAGTAACAATATATAATATGAAAAGAACAGCAAACGATGGCAGTTTCAAGAAAGGGAATGTGCCGTACAATAAGGGAACAAACATATCCTCACGAAAGCATCATACACGGAAAGGTGTGCAGGGGTTCTTGAAGCGGGCGGTACTGATGATAGCGCAGGACGGAAGTGTCGTCCGAGAGTTTGAAAGCGTAGCTGAATGTCAGAAATATTTGGGATTAAAAGACCGCCATTCCATATCGTGCGCCATAAAAAAACAGCAGCTGTGCGCTGGACACAAATTGTTGTACGAAGATGACTGGTCTCCTCTTGGAGATTACAGGTGGCGGCCGACAATAGGAAGGAATATTGATGGCTCCCTGAAAAAAGGACACCCTTGGTCTTCGCTTTATAATTCAAGAATGAGCGAGGAAATGAAAGAGAAAAGGCGAAAGGCATCGAGCGAGCAAAGCAAGCGTATGGCAGACGACCCGAACAGCAAATGGGGAAAAGGCGTTCAGAAGCCTATCTTATGCATAACTACCGGTATCAGGTATGAATCCATCAAGCAAGCTTCCAACCTGTTGAATATTCCTGCGAACTATATCAGTGCGGCTATATTGAGGTTTGGAACGACAAAAGGCTTGAAATTTAGAAACATTTAAAGTGTTTAATGGTATGGCAAGTAAACGAAACAACCTACTCTATCGGTTACGGAAGAAAGGTGTGAGAGTGATAACACATGAGCGCACAATATTTTTCCCATACGATGGCGAACCATTCAAGACAATACAGGTGAAACGGCTTTGCAAGGAATTTCACTTCCACGTACAATTAGAAATACAATAGGATATGAGTAGAGAAAAAAGAATTGTGGAAATAACGCCAGGGCGAATGATTCCAGGTGGTCGCATGACAGAGTGCCTCGAAAGCCAAGGACATAGTTGCCCATATTGCCAAGGAAATGGGTACCACTGGCAAGAGGACGAGTATCAAGAGCGGTATAAAAAGGAATGCCCGATATGCAAGGGCAGCGGTAAGCTCAATGCCGTTGTAACTATTGAGTGGAAAGCAAAAGAGTAATATATGGACGTTTTAAGTTACAAGTCGATAATTCCGAACGATAAGCCCGAATGGCTACTTCGATTGCAAATGGAAATCAGTCAGTCCTATGCGTTGAGAGGTATGGAAGACACCCCCGAAGAATGGCAAGAACTGAAAGACTTCATAGATGATTTTATCAACAAGCTCTACGTTCGCAAAGATGTAAAGATAAGAAGCGTGATAACCTCCTATCTTATGAAAGAAGATGGACAGACGCAGCTCCTTATCAAGAGAAATGGCAAATTACTTCAGAGTTATTACATTAAAAAACAGGCGTAATGGACATGCCAAGCGACATGAACAAAACAGGAACTGAAGCTGCAACGGAATTGATTAATGGTATGGATGAACGCAAAAGCGATGTAACAAATAAAGCAAGTGAAATATCCAAAGGCGCAAAAGATTCAGCAGATGCGGAAGCAGCGAAAGCATATGACACAGGCGCACTATTTGGCGGCAAATACATAGAAGGCATAGATGCAACAAATTATGTAGCAAATATTGCGGGTCAAAGATTAGGGGGTGCCGGAAGAACAGGCGCTGAAGCTATAAGCTTATATGATGCGGGATATAACGCGGGCGCGGGTTTTGCGAGTGGTTTAAGTAACGCAATGTGGCTTGCGACAAATGCAGCGAGAAGCATAGCAGAGCAAGCGCTATATGCTGCAAAACGAAGGTTAGACGAACACTCACCTTCAAGGGAATTTGCAAAGATTGGTAAATTTGGTGGAGAAGGTTTTGCAATTGGACTTGAAGCAACCGGAAAAGACGTTGCGAAAGCATCGGAAGAATTAGGCGAAATTGCACTGATAAATGCACAAGATAAGCTGAGTAAGATTGGCGCAATAAATTCTAAACTTGCGGGCATTACATCAACAAGGACAGCGGGCTTTGCTTTTAAGCCGCTAAGTCAAACACAACAGACACCGGACACAAAGCAAAGCGAAGGAATCACATATAAGCAAATGGCAGAACTAATGGGATTGCTGATAAGCGCTATAAATAATAAAGATTCAAATGTAGTTATTGATGTTAATGCTATTGCAGACTTTGCAACACAAAGAATCAATAAGAATATGGGGATAATATCCGAACGCGAAAGAAGGCAATAAGAATGTATAAAGTGATGATAAACGGCATAGATCTACAATTAAAATACGATGCATATTTGGAAGGGCGCGAAATCACCGCGCCCCAAATGCGCAGAGTAACGGAAACTATACCGGGGCGAAATGGGGTTCTTGATTATACATCAGCAATAACAGGTTATCCAACATATGACAACCGAACAATACGGCTCACAG
>ENA-OWNK01000867-OWNK01000867.1-metagenome-genome-assembly--contig:-NODE-867-length-13811-cov-8.818407_pt1 | contig 13811 bp, 10 predicted proteins | sample MGYA00245343_ERZ651121 | MGnify/ENA primary metagenome ERZ651121 (study PRJEB26857, sample SAMEA4031775) | metagenome | biome: human; feature: oral; material: saliva | place: Philippines | collected 2014... | reverse complement strand
CGGATGTCTTCAACCCTTATTTTTGCCCTACAAGCACTGTCGGGGTCATATCCCTCACGTGCTTTTCGCCAGGAATATTCGCCATGTGAAAGCGTACTTAAGCTCCATGAGTCTTTCGGTGCATAGGAAGAGAAGACCTTATCAAATACCTTTTTGTACTTTCCGATAGCCTCTTCACTGAGCATTTCACCATGAAGTTTGTCAGTTTGGAATGCTTTATGAACAGAATAGAGCACTGGACCATATTTCCAAGCCTCGAATTGATCCTCAAATAGAGGCTCTCCTGTCTCAATGATAGCCTCACGTTGGGTGAGATAAAGTAGCTTATGCAACTTCATCTCATCAATCTGTCTGCCATATTCTTTCTCATATCGCTGACTGATATAGGATGCTATCTGCTGTACATCTTCCATTCTTCTGCCTTTCTTTGCTGCAAATTTATGATTATTTCCCTAATGAAACAAATAAATGAGTGGGTTTCTTGGGGTTTGTACCTTGACCTTTGAGGTTGGGAAAGATACTAAGGGGTATAAAAAAAAGAAACGGCTGAGCAATTGCCCTTCCGTTATCTCCGAATAATTACCGTCTCCCGACGTCAATCTTTCTACAATCTTTACCTAAAATATAACTAAAAACCTAAATCTATTACTAACCTAAACAAATCTCTTATCGAATAATCCTGAGCAATCTTTAATACCCTTTGAAGGTGTAATACCTTATTGTGTGTATTTGATTCTCTTGAATTGCGATGCAAAGGTACGGATAACTAAACATCTAAACAAGAGAAACATTAAATAATATCTTAGGTTTAAAGTTTTTTTGATTTAGGTCAAATATATTTCAGATTCATTACATTTCTCACCACAAATGGCGTCTTCTGCCTCTGCGAATCTCAAGTCGCATGGGGTCGGATATCTCTGCCTGCGTGATGAGGTTGCAGTAACGGTGGGTCAATGGACTTGACTTGACGTTCTTGCGCGACCTCACTTCCGAGACGACACATGACGGATTGCAGGGTTCATTGACGTGAAGCACCCTGCAGATGTGGTGAACAATGGATTTGAAACACATTGGATTGCCATTCATTTCCAGTATCTGACCGCTCTCCCATACGATGTGAGCCAGTTCAATAAGGTCGCGTTGTGTTCCTGTCCAGTATAATTCTTCCTCTTCGCTGCGGTTAAGTAGTTCGCGGAAGTTGTCGATAATAATAGATTTGAGTTTATGCTCATCGTCTTTTGTCCACTCTTCGGACGCTCTCAAAACAATGTTTTTCTTCATTTTCATAGGACTCTTCTACGTTAATTGCTTTTCTTTTTATGATAATGTGTGCATCATGCTGCCTTCACTCAGTTGTCAGATTGGGGCCAGTAGGAGAAGTTACGGGCGACAGCAGGGGTGATATGCTGAAGAGCTTGCTGGGGAAATGCTACTTCAAATATCGCTGCAAATATACAAAACAGTTGTGCACAGGAAGTTCAATCACAAAAAATTTTTTATTAAATAAACGTAAACCCAAGTCCGCTTTACGTGTTTTGGGCTTGTACTAATGTGTAGAAGCGGTGTTCACCGGCTCTTATTCTGATCAGCAAGGGTGGTGGGGGAGGTGGTGGTAGGGCGGATAATGCCTGTCATGAAACAATCTTACGAAAAACAAAGGACTATTGATGCTAAAACAAACGATAATGGTGAAAAACAGCCTTTGTAACTTATCGTATATCAATGGGTTACAAAACGCGAAGGAGATGGGGAAGTTTTATTGTAAAACAAATTCACGATTGGAAAACAGAAGACGCCCTTTCGCATGGTAAAAGACGCCCTTTTACACATCAAAAGATGCCCTTTTACCATGCAAAAGGGCGTCTTTTACAACGCAAAAGGGCATCTTTTACAACCCTCTTCATAACCTCTTGTATTCCAAAAGGTTACAAATTCGAAAATAACACACAATCACTTATATGGCAGTAAACCATCAAAGAAAAACCGTAAAGATATTTCGTACGCCCACATTCCCCCTCCAACCCATCGCAGAAACAGCCCACCCAAAACCGCATCCGCTCACCTGTCCCAACTCACTGACCCCGTTACACTTTCCGCTTAACAGTCAGCTAACCTATAAAGGATAACATTATTCAGCAGAAACCATCATAAAAAATTAGATAAAAGCTTGTTTTATCACCAAAATTACCTATCTTTGTAGTCGGAAAAATATGCAATAATTCCGACCAAAAAAAAAGTTAAAAAGATAATGCAAAGTACTGTTATAGATAGAGTTAAGAGCAGAATATCTCACAGTAAGTTCGGAGAAGTCTTCTTCGTATCATCTTTTCCTGAATATGATGTAGAATATGTTACGAAACTTTTGTCTATTCTTGAAAAGGAAGGAACAATCACTCGCATATCCAAAGGAGTGTATGTCAAGGCTCGCAAGACCCGCTTTGGCACCCTCTACCCGTCTGCTTCTGAGTTAGTAAGAGAGATAGCAAAAAGGGATAAAGCCGCTGTAATAGCAACTGGCGATACTGCTGCAAACCAATTAGGATTGTCCACACAAGTACCAATGAACAGTACTTTCTTGACTACAGGGTCCAGTAGGAAACTGACATTAGGCAAACGTACGGTCACATTAAAGCATGGAGCACCAAAGAATTTTGCGTTCAAAGGCAAGTTAATACAGGACATTGTCCAAGCATTACGCAGTATTGGAGAGCAGAATTTAACACCTGAGAATGAGAAACAGATAGCGAAGTTGTTAGCAGAATCCTCTGAAAAAGAGACCATAGAACATGACTTACGCCTCGCACCTGTATGGATGAGAAATATCATTAACCGAAACAAACCAAAAGAATATCATGACTAAATGGACTGATTTTACCGTAGATGAGCGCAAAGCTATGATTCAAACGGTAAGTGAGACCAAGCAAATTGACGAGCCTTCTGCTGAAAAAGACTGGTGGGTAACGGCTGTTCTCTATGCTATGTTTCACACAAGTATTAGTGATTACCTGCTTTTCAAAGGAGGTACAAGCCTTAGTAAAGGGTGGAATATCATACACCGCTTCAGTGAAGACATTGACCTTGCACTAAGTAGGGACTATTTTTTAAACGTAAAACAACTTCCTTGTGCCCATTGTAAGACTAACACTCAGATTCATGATTTGAGGGAAAAAGCACAGGATTTCTTCTTTGGAGAATTTAAAAAGGAGCTGGATGAAAAGCTAAAAGAGTTAGGACTTAATGTTACTGTCGTTGCTGACAATGAAGTATTAGACGGAGAAGGACAGCCCCAGAAAGTCCCACATGACAAAGACCCGTCGGTGATATACGTACATTATCCAACACTTTACACTGACAATTCTTCTTATACTGTCCCGACAATCAAGATTGAAATTAGTGTATTATCTATGGATGAACCTTTTGAACCGAGAAGAATCTCCTCTTTAATAGAAGAGGTTTACTCGGATGAAGATGTTGATTCTGATTTCATACAAACCATTCGAACGGTCAGTCCTGCCAGAACTTTATTGGAAAAAGCATTCCTATTATGTGAAGAATATCAGAAACCTAAACCAAGAACCCACCGCATGTCACGTCATTTTTATGACCTTGAGAAGCTGATGCATACCCGTTATGTAGACATAGCACTCAAAGATCTTGCTTTATACCGTGATATTGTAGAGCATAGACGGTACTTCTATCATGTAGGATCTGTTGATTATAACAAGGAATTACCAGACAAAATACAGATCATTCCAGATGAAAAACTCCTCTCAGACTTCGAAACTGATTACAACAATATGAAGAAAGGTTTTATCTATGGCACTCCATTGGACTTCAAAGAACTAATGAAAAAGATAAAGGAACTGCAAGATCGCTTCCGCTCATTGGCTCAGATTGCAACCTGAGAATTAAAAAACAGAAATTAAAAGCCTATCTAATTAATATGAATTTCCTCATATCTTATATCCACATACGGTTGATATAGATGGCTTTTCATCACGATAGAGAGAAGTGAAGAGCTTTACAAAGAAAAGATTTTCTACTCTTTCAAACTTCCAAAGAGTGAAAACGACACTTTAAAATGCTTGCAACCACAGGTAGAAAGACAACGAAAAAGCCCCTAAGCCATTATGACTTAGGGGCTTCATACACCACATTTCGCGGAAAGAGGGGGATTCGAACCCCCGAAACGCTTTAGGCGTTTACACGCTTTCCAGGCGTGCCTCTTCAACCACTCGAGCATCTTTCCTTATAGATTCCCATGCAGTAAGGACTGCGAGAGGCTCTAAAAAGTTGTACAAAATTAGTTCTTTCCTTTTATAATTCAGTAGTAACGCAACAGATTTTAAACTTCTTTAAGGAACACCCTTGCCACATTTTCATTCGTCCGTCGTGCTATTTCAGCCTCATCAACACCGTAGCTTTGGGCAAGTGTGCGCATCACTTCAACAATGAAAGCACTCTCATTGCGCTTCCCACGATGAGGGACGGGCGCCATATAAGGGCTGTCTGTCTCAAGAACAATACGGTCTAAGGGTACTGCTGCAGGCAGATCTTCGCGCAGATGACTGCTCTTAAACGTTGAGACACCACCTATTCCGAGGCAGAATCGGTCGAAACGGAGGAAGGCTTCTGCCTCCTTTTGGTTGCCCGTAAAGCAATGGAACACACCGCCAGGCAGCTCTTTCTCATACGGACGCATGATGTGTAGCATCTCATTCTGTGCCTTCCGACAGTGTATCATCAGTGGTAATCGGGTCTCAACGCTCCACTTTACCGCCTCTTCAAAGGCTGCCAGCTGCTCCTTTTCATACTCACGTGACCAATAAAAGTCGAGCCCCACCTCGCCAATAGCAATGAAAGTCTCACCCGGTTGGGCTATTCCTTCACGCTTACGTGCGATGGATTCCATCAGTCGACGGTGCATCTCGGCAAGCACTTCCTGCCAGTCGGCACGTACTTCTTCGGGCTGTAAGCCAATCATTGGGTAACAGGTGTCGGGAAAACGGCGACATACTGCCAGCACCGTGTCCACAGAAGGGAGGTCGATAGCAGGTATAAATATCTTCTCAACCCCTGCTTCTCGGGCACGGGTGATCACTTCTGGAAGATCTTCCTTGAAGTCTTCAACATCTAAATGTGCGTGTGTGTCGATTATCATTGTTATAAAAAGAGAGCCAGAAGGGGACTGGGTAAGCTTTTTTTAGCGTTGTCTGTTCAGCAATCTGACGGCATAAGCCTTCATTTCTGCCTTGCGTTCTTCGGGTAAACTGACGTCATTAAGATACTTACTTGCCACCTCAAAGTAATGATTTATCTTATCCTGTGCCAGCTTATCTACACCTATCTTATTATATAAAGCCGTCACTGCAGCCACCTTTTCATCACGGTTGAAGTTCTCACATGCCACCCATCGCTCCAGTTCTTTGCGCTGTTTAGCATCCGCTTTGTTAAAGGCATTGATGAGCATGTAGGTCTTTTTGTTCGAAGTAATGTCTCCTCCAATCTTCTTTCCGAACACTTTCGGATCACCATAGACGTCAAGATAATCATCTTGAAGCTGGAAAGCAAGACCTATTTGTTCACCAAACTTATATAATTTGTCGGCATCTTCCTTCGGTGCATCAGCCAGAATAGCTCCGATTTTCATAGCACATGCCAGCAGAACACTCGTCTTGAGGCGTATCATCTCAATGTATTCCTCTTCCCGAACATCGTTTCTGTGCTCGAACTCCATGTCATATTGCTGTCCTTCACCTATCTCTAACGCCGTCTCAGCAAACAAACTCAACACCTCATGCAGGTGTTTATCACCGCAACGTGCCATGCGTTCGAATGCCAAAACAAGCATAGAATCACCTGAAAGGATGGCAGTATTAGCATCCCAACGCACATGAACAGTCTGCTGACCACGCCTAAGTGGTGCGTCATCCATGAGATCATCGTGCAGAAGTGTGTAGTTATGATAGGTCTCAAGGGCACATGCCGGAGAGAGAATGGTCTCTGGATCGTCCTTAAAGAGGTTGTATGAGAGTAGCATCAGCGTTGGTCGGATGCGCTTTCCACCCAGTTCCAACACGTATTTGATGGGTTCATACAGGCTTTGTGGCTTACGATCGTAAGTCAGATTATTGATGTATGCGTTTACTTTCGCGAGTATTTCGTCAGCAGTATACATTGATAAAAGTGCTAAAAGATTGTTTTATTCGTTCGTTATTATCCCCACAGACATCGTCTATGAGAGCTTGAAGACCACCGGTATCTCCACCATTGAGCGGCAAGGCTTGTTCTTTGCGATGCCAGGTTTCCATGTTCCCATTGTCTTCAGTACGCGAAGTACCTCGGCATTGAGCACCGGTACCTTCCCACTTCGGATGGTAACGTCACTCACAGAGCCATCAACATTGATGATAAAGGTGATGTTCACCGTACCAGAAAGTTGGTTTTCCTTCGCAGAAGCAGGGTATTGCAGGGTCTTTGTGAGCCATTTCATGAACTCAACCCAGCCCCCTGGAGGTGTAGGAGTCTCTGAAAGAATACGCTTACTGACCTTGTCATCATAGCGTTCCACCTCCACTTGCGACGGGTCATCAGTCATTTTCTCCGTCACTTTCTTCCCATCTTCTTTCACTTTAGGCGGATCTGGCAGCGTATTGATGGTCGGCATGATGATAGGGACATCACTAACCTGTGGCGCAGCAGTCTTCTTATCATTCGAATTCATGCTTCCTGCATCGTGCGGAGTAACCTTATTCGGTGTGTCACTACGCTTAAGATTCAGCATATCATCCACCGTTGGCTTCTTCTCATCCTTCGTTTTGGCAAGGTTCTGCTGGTCAATGGCAGGCAACATCTCCATGTCGTGGAGTGTGACATCATGCAATGAACGCTTCGTATTGCTGTCATCATCAGTCCCAGAGCTGTTATATTCCATCGCAACAAAGAAGATAGACAGTGCCAGAATGACTCCCAAGAGGAAGCCAACCCACCGTTTATTCTCCAAGTCTGCCCTATTTGACTTCTTTATTTCCAATATAAGATACTAAACAATAGCAAATACCGTTATACTAATCACTGTGACTTATCAGACAAAAGACCGTCTGATGCACAGAACTTCAGAAGACAAAAGTAATAAGATATTCGGAAAAAGATGTATCTTTGCCGAGAAATTAATTTAGATTAGATGAAAAAAGTCGTTTTAACCCTCCTCACTCTGTTGCTCGTTATGGGCACAAAAGCACAGGAGAGTCAGACTGAATATAATTTTCTTCGCCTCCCTGTGAGTGCGCATGCGGCAGCTTTGGGTGGTGAAAACATTACGATTATTGAGGATGACCCTGCCCTTATGTTCTCTAATCCAGCCCTTGCATCGTCCGTAAGTGACAATACTGTGGGGCTGAACTATATGAATTACATGCACGGAGCCAACTACATGGGTGCTTCTTACACCAAAGCGCTTGGCGAAAAGGCCACGATTGCGGGCGGAATACTGTACATGAACTATGGAAAGATGAAGCAGGTGGATGAGAATAACGTACAGACGGGAACGTTCAACGCCAGCGATATTGCTCTGGAAGGAATCTTTTCGTATGAGCTGGCACGCAATCTCGTGGGTGGTATCACGGCAAAATTCATTACTTCTTACATCGGAAACTACAACTCAATGGCTGTTGGTGTAGACCTCGGATTGAACTGGTATGAGCCTGAACGCCAATGGTCAGTGTCTGTTGTAGCAAAGAATCTCGGTGGACAGGTCAAGGCTTACGAGGAAGATTACGGTAAGATGCCGTTCGATCTGCAACTTGGTGTGAGCAAAACCTTTGCTGCTCTGCCCGTCAGAGTGTCTGCAACACTCGTTGATATGACGCATTACAACTATCGTTTCATCAATCATCTCAACCTTGGAGCTGATGTTTTGCTCTCTGATAACATATGGATTGGTGGCGGATACAACTTCCGTAAGTCCGACGAGATGACCATTGGTAAGGGCGATGACGCCGGTGCCCACGGGGCAGGACTGAGTCTTGGAGCCGGTATCAACCTTGAACGCTTCAAGCTCAACCTCGCTTACGGAAAGTATCATGCGACAAGCAGTTCGATATTGGTCAACTTAGCCTATTCATTTTAGCATCTTTCAGAACTTTCGAAATTTACTGTAATATTACAATAAATTTCGAAAGTTCTTTTATTCTACCCCTTCTCAGTCTGCATTCTGTTTTTTTTTACTAACTTTGTGGTCATCCTAAAGAAGATGACATATAACATACTATATTAATAAGGTATACAGAATGAAGAAAATAACCATAGCCATTGACGGCTTTTCATCATGTGGTAAGAGTACGATGGCAAAGGATCTTGCCAAGGAAATAGGCTATATCTATGTTGACACGGGTGCTATGTACCGCTCGGTAACGCTCTATGCACTGCGTCATAACCTCTTCAATGCCGACGGAAGCATACGGGAAGAAGAGTTGAAGGCACAGATGAAGAATATAAACATCAGCTTCCAACTGAACAAAACGACAGGTAAACCCGACACTCTCCTCAATGGTGAGAACGTGGAAAAGGACATCCGAAGCATGGAGGTATCGTCACACGTCAGCCCCATCGCCACCTTACCTTTCGTCCGTGCAGCCCTCGTGGCACAACAACAGCGCATGGGAGCAGGGAAAGGAATCGTCATGGACGGTCGAGACATTGGTACGGTGGTCTTCCCAGATGCTGAACTGAAGATCTTCGTAACGGCATCTGCCGAGGTGCGTGCCCAACGTCGGTATGACGAACTGAAGGCAAAAGGAATGGAAGCGGACTTTAATGACATTCTGAAGAACGTTGAGGAACGCGACTATATCGACTCTCATCGCGCCACTTCTCCACTCCGCAAAGCACCTGATGCCATCGAACTCGATAACAGCAACCTCACCATTGCGCAGCAACAGCAGTGGCTTTACGAGCAATATCGTAAGGTGGCAGAATAAGCCATTAGCCTTTTTGCAGGTCCAATTATCTTAACCCTTCAGACGTTTCATCTCCTTATCAAAGTCTGAAAGGTATTCAATATCTTGTTTACGGCGGAATGTTTCATACTCACATTCCGCCTTTATCTTTGCTTCTAATGCTGAAACACTCCCCGGACCATCTAATATTGGTCTGCCAGCAACCGTTAAAAAGCCATCCAAAAGATTACTCCAATCCTTCATTGTCATGACAATTTGCTGCTCTGCACGGTCTTCAGCCAAGTCAAGATAAGCAGAAACGAGTCTATTGATAGCTGTCATATGCTTTTGATTGAGGTAGTTCTTAGCTATAACTACGTCTGATTTCATTATTTTACCGTCAGGTGCATGTCTCCATGTCGTCAATCCCATATGTGGTTGGCTGGCATCAGCGTTGTCATATATAATCTCAGCTGCCGTCTTACCAGATATAGCCCAGTGTAATTTATTCTGTACTGATGCAAAGAAACGTTTTGTTTCTAGTGCATGTTTGTCATAATCTACAGACAAAGCATAAATATCTGTGATTTTTTGATAGAACCGGCGCTCACTGGCACGTATCTCTCTGATATCTTCAAGTAAATCTTTAAAGTAGTCATGTCCAAACTTTTCGCCTTGTCTCAACCTTTCCTTGTCAAGGACATAACCTTTGGTAATAAATGTATCAAGTGTCTTTGTTGCCCATTGACGAAATCTTGTAGCCTGCTCAGAGTTAACTCGATAGCCTACAGCAATGATGGCTTCCAAAGCATAAAAAGCTACATTGCGCTCCACTTGTCGGTTTCCTTCTGTTTGAACTATCCGAATTTTCCGGATAGTTCCCTCTTCAGAGAGTTCTTTTGAGCGGAAAATATTCTTTAGATGCTCATTTATTGTACGAACATCTACAGAGAATAGCTCTGCCATTCGCTTCTGAGTCAACCAAAATGTACCATCTTCATAGCGCACTTGAATACTGACCTTACCATGATCGTTACTGTATAATAAGATATTACTTTCCATAATCTTTTAGATATTATCATAACACTATCATATCTAACCATAGTGTCCTAAGTTATGCTTGTCATGCGTTCTTTTATCATTTGGCTAATTAGGAAGTTTCAATATTCAAATGACTTCAACTATAGACAGCCTTCAAGGAATATGCAAAGATAAGTAAAAGTCTCTATATCTGTATTTTTTTAGTGATTATTTCTCCTTATTCCACCTGTTTTTATGTCGTTATATGAATATTGATTCTTACAACCCTCGATAACAGCAACCTCACCATTGCGCAGCAACAGCAGTGGCTTTACGAGCAATATCGTAAGGTGGCAGAATGAGGAAGAATAGGTAATATTGTAAAAGAATATATAAAACGCAATTCAAAAGACGTTCTTTTGGATTGTAAGAGACGCCCTTTTGCGTTGTAAAAGATGCCCTTTTACCATGCGAAAGGGCGTCTTTTGTTTTCTAATAGTGAATTTGTTTCACAATAAAACTTCCCCATCTCCTTTGCAGGGGGTGGGGAAGCAGGGTTAAGTTTTTAATGGTCAATCGGTTTTTTGGCTATGTCTGATTATTTAATAATCGTTTTCTTACCATTGATAACATAGATGCCTTTGGCAAGTTTCTGTAGGCTTCGTGCAGCCTTCAGTACTTGTTTGCCATCGAGGGTATAGACATCATAAGTAACGGGAGAGGTGCCATCGACGTTCTGGATACCCGTGGTGACGGTGAGCATAACGGGCTCTGACTCAGCGCCATCAGCATAAACGGCAGTCACACTGTACTGATGATTCTGTCCGTCGTTGGCTATCTCGTTGCTAAGGGTGGTGTAGGTTTTGCCTACATAGGTGCCATCCCGATAGATATTGTACAAGATTGGACCTGTACCCGACTCAAAAGTGGCATCGTCAACCATGAAGACAAAGACGTTATCTTTCTTTGTTATGTGGTGAATAGCAAAGAACTTTGTACCCTCAGGAACGGTCACTGCCACCTCAGTCCATTTACCTGAACCTTGTACATGTGTGTCTCCGACCTTCTTGAAGGCAGTAATCTCGTTGTTCGTCATTGAGGTAAGCACATCGAAACTTTCCGTTCCGTAGTTTCCGTCTTGTGCTGGAAGATTGTTCACCCAGAAGTGTATGGTCTGCGCTTTTCCTGACAGTTGCGGACTGATGAGCCAGTTGTCAGCATCAATATAGTCGTTACCCATGTTGTCAACCTGGTAGATTGCGGCTGCAGCCTTCTCTCCTGAGTGTGGCAGAACATTGCTGTCAGCTCCCTCGAAGATGTCAGCTGGTTCCCAATTGATGAATGCGAACGCCTCACCTTGGTGGTTATACTGTACTCCATCGACGAGATTTCCTGCGAAACCATGGTCGTTATCAACCGTTGTCCATGCACCAAAGCTGGTTCCCCAAGCCTCATATTGTTCGAAGTCATCGTTAACATCGGTTGTTGATGAGGATGGTGCATCCCATGAAAGCTTCATAGTTGCGGCTGTATTGTCCACAACACGCAGGTTCTGAGGCGTAAGTACGTCGGCTTTCTCCAGTTTCATACTCTCTTCAGCAGTGTTGTTTTCTGGGTCATAGTCGTCCTCATAGTCAACAGTTGCCTTGATATTCAGATTGTCCGAAGCCTCAAGACTCGTTGTTTTGTAGTCTACGTTGAAGGTCTCATCTTGTAGGAGAGAGAGCGTTTTCGCGAGTTCTAACCCCATGATAACCTTATCATTGGCAGTCAAAGTGACCTTTGCATGTTCCATTTTCTCCATTCCAAGGTTGGTAACCTTGACCGTTAGATGAGCCGTCTGTCCCTTTTTCACCTTCTCAGGCACTGACAAATCAATGCTTGCATCCCTCTCTAATGGGTCAGCAATGTTGATATTGTCAATGAATACGGGGTCGTCCGTGATGACATCAGCCTTTCCGATGATGCACATGAGTACGTAATCTTCACCTATCAGTTCGGTAGGAATGTCGACAACCTGGGTTTTCCATGTCCCATTTGTTGATGGAACGGTATTCGTCCATAGTGGTTCTGTGACTTCACCGTCCTTCTTTTCGAATCGTATTTCCACCTTTTCCTTTGGCGTTCCATCACCTCTATAGTCGAAGATGAGCTTCGGACTCGTTGCCCCTTGTAGGTTCATCTTACCACAAAGGATGGTTGAGACGCCTGGTACAGAGGGTCGGAAGAGGAGTGAACCGAAGTCGTTATCGGATGAGACATCGTTGGTTACGGTCCATGAAGCATTCTTGTCAGACCGTTCCAGACCTATGAACAGGTTCTCGATGGTACCATTCTTGAAACTGTTATGGTACGGAATGGAGTAAGGAGTACCCACAAGTACGGTTCCAGCAACCCAGTTACTGAGTCCGGAAGGGTTCTCTGCGATGATAGCCCAGCGCTGATAGCGTTGTTCACCCTTGTTAGTATTGAGTCCGGTGATGGTGAATTCGGTCTTACCCTTTACCGATCCGATCTCTTGATCAACCCTTCCTTCCTCGGTGATGTTGTGGATTCGGTACGTAATCTGCTCTGGAAGGATGACGCCATTGTGCACACCAGCTGGCACATCCCACCTCAATTGAACAGAAGTAGTCTGATCCTTAGCTTTTACTTTGCCCATTACAGGCACGTCTTGTCCCACATAAACCGTGACAGAAGCCTTCTCTCCGAAGTCGAAACTGTTGTAGGCTATGATGTCATAGGTGTTCTCTCCGTTTGCAGCAGCATCATCCGTAACCGTCAGAACACTGCCTGGTGCGGGGTTCTCGATGGTCTTTACGGTGCGTTTGCCATTGAGAACAACCATCTTAGTGATGTTTGTCAGTGCCGAACCATCGATGGCTTTCGTTGGAGCATGGAATGAAATGGTAGCCTTAAGCGCTGCTGTTGCGTCTGGGGTAGCCGTCAGCTGGGTAGCGGCAGCAGGTGCTTTCGCCTCTGCAGCCCCCTCAACAGAGATGGAGTCGAGGACAATCATGTATCTGTCTGGAGCCGAAAGGGCATGGAAACCGATGCAATAATCACCGTCAGCAGTGGGCTTTAAGGTACCGGAATAAGTCTTGAGGTCAGCCCCTTTGATATCAGTAGCAGGAAGAAGCACGCTCTTCATGGCATCAATCGTCTTCCCTTTGCCCCATAGAACCTCCATACGTTCATCGAAATCCTTCAACCCTGCGGCAGCTTTGAACGATACTTTGTAGGTCTTTCCTTGCTTCATTTGTATTGGAGGAGTCATCAACCAGTCGTCAGCAGTATTCTCTTTGCTGAAGTTATATTGGTATTGTCCACCTTTGGCAGCGCTCCATTTCCAGGTGCTCTGGTCCTTGTTGTTATCTATAACGGTGTAGAGGTCGGCACTGTTAGCCGTCGACAGGTCATCGAAGAACGGCACATTGAGCGCATTACCAAACACTTCACCATTGGTTGTCACCTTAACGCTGCGCTTATCTCTATTGATTGCCTGCACAGAATACGAATAAGCTGACAGTGAATCCTTGTGAATCACTTCGTGGAAGGTTGTTGCTGACAGTCCTTCAGCCACTGTCTTGCTCTGTCCGTTGACATTCCGGATGACGTCATAGGTGAGTGTTCCGAGGTAACCCTTGTGTGTTCCTTGCAGCGGCTTGTCCCACTTGAGGCTGACATTCCCCGTCTCGTCAAGGTTGAACGACATGTTCCTGACTGCCTCTGGGGTGTCATAGCCAACGTAGGTAGTAATCTTACTGCGCGGACCAGTGCCTGCCTCGTTTGCCAGAAGGACCACGAAATTGTTAAGACCTTCGCCGACTGTGATGTCGAGTGTGGCTTGTTTGC
>ENA-OWNK01000866-OWNK01000866.1-metagenome-genome-assembly--contig:-NODE-866-length-13826-cov-6.079805_pt1 | contig 13826 bp, 18 predicted proteins | sample MGYA00245343_ERZ651121 | MGnify/ENA primary metagenome ERZ651121 (study PRJEB26857, sample SAMEA4031775) | metagenome | biome: human; feature: oral; material: saliva | place: Philippines | collected 2014... | reverse complement strand
AGGCCAAGTCAGGAAGATTGTTTGAGCTCAGGAGTTTGGGGCCGCGGGGAAATGAACAGTTTGGATTGATCGGTTTTTGTGTCGCGGCCGGGGTGTGGTATCATGGAGTCATGTTCGGTAATGAGTCAATCGTAAAATCCATTGTTCGTAGTGTTTTCCCCGGCATGAGCAAGTTCTCTGACGGTGTGGCCAAGTTTGGCCAGTGGAGTATGTACCTCACTGTGGCTGATAAGGCCACCTGGTTGACTGTTAAGCTCGGCCTCGACGTGTTGTTTCAAATCGAGGCCCAGAACGGGCATGTGAAGGCCAGGTATGCACTTCCCATTGTCGTATCGCAGGCGAACGGAGAAAAGAGGTACAGTACCGCGTGGGCCAGTTCCTGCAACTGGTATGTGGATGAATGGTCTGATGTTCCTCAGGTGGCGGCTGATATTCAGAGGTTTTTCAATGATACCGATGGCCTTTTCAAGAAGGAAGATGAGAAAGCGCACAAAGTTCTTGAGGAAACAAATAACTACACTAATAAGGTAGGTGTACTCGATAACAATGATTAGTTTGTGCCGTGTTTCCATTAACATGATGAGCGAATATGTCTTAACCGGGTTGAGGGTGGCCTAGGGGCTGGGCGGTATAGCCGTGGCAGCTCAAAAGCCCAGTATCTGTTCGACAGAGCGAGCTGTTCTGTTTAACGGAGATAATAATTTGTATATTCAGGAGACAGATAAGCGTAGAGGAATATGAGCAACGTCTTCGTATATCCGTAACGGAGGCCAAGGATGGTTGATTTTATATATAAAACCCCGGATCCTAGTGACCGGGTGTGTGGATGGGTCGACGAGCTGTGCCAGGCATGGGGCAGTCGCTATCTTGTATCTCGGGATGACGATACTAGGTTGTGGGTTGTCCTGAGTGATGGCGAGCGCGTGGAGGTTGATGACTTCGGTGATAATGTGTTTGAGTTCCGAAAGATAATTGAGAAGGTAATAGGGTGAAGTTCGTTTACTACTCAGCAGAATGGTGTTTGCCGTGTGGACGGGTATGGCCGTGGGTTCAGCGGGCAGCCGAGAAAGTCGGAGCCGACGTGGAAAAGGTGGATGTGAATAATGATGGTGTGACAGGGATTCTTAGCGTACCAACACTTGATATTATAGTTGGCGGAGAAACATTGAAGCGGATTGTCCGGTGGTCCGGGCCGAAGGCACTCGCGCGAGAGATTGAGGAGTTGTTGTGAGATTTTTGCTACATGGAGGGTCAGCCGAAGAGGTTGCGGCCCTGAAGGGTTTTGCCGAGCTACTTGGGGCCAGCTTCACAGCTTGTGATGGGCTGCCGGGGGAGGAACCGCTGCTTGTGGTTCAGTGTCTTCCACGGAAGCTTGGTTTGTTGGAGTCCATTGAGCAGGTAACCCGGCGGCTCAATGGAGCCCCCATTGAGAAGGGGGCTCCTGGTGCGCAAAACCCCCTCCCTGGTTTGGATACCCCCCCATGCCAATGACCCCCCCCTCTCGATGCCCCCACTGCCATAATTTGCTCCCATCAGGCAGGGGGGCTGAGTGGTGTGAGTGCGCAGTCGGCCGGGCCAGGAGGGAACGACGTAAGGGCTGGCGTGGCGCAGGATGGGACGAGGTTCCATCAGCATGGAGACGGGCATGGAAACGTGTTCGCGATGCATGGATTGCAGAGCATCCATTCTGTGCAATGTGCGGTTGTGTTGGTACGGAAGTCGATCATATAAAAGGGAAAATTGCATTGAAAACAATAGAAAATCTATTGGACACAAATGCGATTCAAACTCTTTGTAGGAATTGCCACAAAAGGAAAACTTATGCAACAAGGGTAAGGGGGTCGAAATCACAAAAATGAATTGAGAGCTCTAAACCGCGGCAACGCTTTATCCAATATGGATGAATTTTCGATTAAGTGAGGAAATAGATGAGAATTATTGAAGACAACAATAATTTGGCAAGCACAAGTGTTGAAAAGGCTATTCCGGGCCCTGAAATGCCGGTTATGATCAAACAAAGCCCGGTATTGGCGGAACTTTGGGAACAGTTTATGCTTACGTTGTCAGAAGAAAGCGTTGAGAATCTGACACTTGCGGATTCGTGGGCTCTGGAAATGCTTATTCGTCATCTGCATATCATTCGCGTGGCGTCCAATGACATTGTTGAGGCTGGTACGGTGAATGTTCATGATGGGGGCCATAACCGATTGGCTAAGAACCCGGCCGAGAGTACAATGAGGTTTCACTCTAGCGCGGCGTTGGCCATACTGAAAGAGCTGAGGCTGACCCCAAAGTCGAGAGTTGGCAGGAGATCAGATGACGAAGAATACAACCCATTCATCGGATAAGTACTTCGCGGCCCCGCTTGAGGAGGAGATTACATGGTACCTCAAAAGTAGAGGCATGCAGGGGCGGGTCAAGCCGCCTCTGTGGCGTACCCCCAATCCGCCCGAGGAGGTTGACGGGCAGCCCGTCAGGTTCGACCCGGCAGCCGTGGATCGAGCCCTCAAGGTAATTGGGTGCCTCAAGCACACCAAGGGCCGATGGGCGGGTAAGCCGCTGGAGCTGGCCGCCACTCAGGTTGCGTATATCATTGCGCCGCTGTTTGGTTGGCAGGTGTGGTCGGGGCTGGCCAGCCGGTGGATTCGGCTGCGACGGGAAACATTCATCGAAATGCCACGAAAGGGGGCAAAATCGACTCTTGCCAGTGCTATCGCAATGATGATGGCATTTGGTGACGGGGAGGGTGGCGCCGAGGTCATCATCGGCGCTGCTTCCCGAGATCAGGCAAAGGCCTGCTTCACGCCGATCCATGACCTGGCTACGTACTCACCTTTGCTGCAAAAAGCGGGGGTGAAGACCGTCACAAATGAGATTCGCCAGCCCCGGACCTCCTCCACCATTCGGGCTGTGAGTTCAAGGGGCGAGTTGGCACATGGCACTAATCCACACGCGTCTATCTGTGACGAGCTGCATGTCCACAAGGACGGTACTCTGTTGGAGGCGCTAGAGTCAGGTTCTGGCGCCCGTCTCCAGCCGCTCTCAATGATCATCACGACAGCCGACGAGGGGCGTATTCACACACCATATGACAAACGCCGATCGATGGTTGAGGGGGTGTCTCGCGGAGACTTTTCCGCTCCGCGGTTTTACGGGGTGGTGTGGGCCGCCCCAGATGACGCAGATATCTATGATGAGGCGGTGTGGGACGCGGCCAACCCCCTCTACCCAGAAACACCCAGCCCGGATTTCATGCGTGCTCAAGCCGATAAAGCTAGAGCCAACGCAGCGGACCGGGCTACCTTTAAACGGCTACATCTGGGTATTCGAGCCAATCAGAAGGAGGCGTATATCTCCATCAAAGACTGGGATAAGGCTGCCGGTAAAAGGGACTGGGACCCAGAGAGCATGGCTGGAGCCGCAGTATACGGAGGAATGGACCTGGCAGCTGTGTCAGACCTCTGCGCCTTGATGTACATGTGTCCACAGGATGACGGAACCAGCCGAGTGTGGGGGCACTACTGGATCCCCGAAGCTGCTCTGGACCGACTCGACCATATGACCGAGCTAGCATCTACCGATTGGATACGCCAGGGGTGGATAACAGTAACTCCCGGAAATGTCACGGATTATGATTTCATCCGTGAGCGTATTCGGGAGGACGCTGAGAAATACAAAATCATTAGTGTAGGTTTCGACCCGTGGAACTCCACCCACTTGGCAAACCAGCTCACAGAAGCCGGTCTGGTGATGGAGAAGGTCCGGCAGGGTGCTGTGACGCTTTCGGCGCCCCTCAAAGAGCTGAAACGTATGACAATGGCTGACCCGCCGCTGATTGACCACCGCGGGGACCCTGTGCTGCGGTGGATGATTTCATGCCTAGTGCCGTATACGGACGCGGCCGGAAATGTTAAGCCGGACAAGCAGAGGTCTCGTGGGAAAATTGACGGGGTCAGCGCACTCGTCACAGCGTTGTACGTTCAAATGATGTATAATGAAGTTAGTTCACAATATGAAGGAGGAGGCAGAGTGGAGTCGATTTAGTGGGTTGGTTGGACAAGCTGAAGAAGCGCCTCGGGTCGCGCGGAACGCCGGTGTACATCGGCGGGGTGTCGTATGATCTTGACGAGGCGCTTCATCATGTCCGCGGAATGACCGCGTCCCAGATGTACAAAACCCAGCCCCATCTTCGCACAGTTGTGGCCTTCTTGGGCCGTAATATTGCCCATCTCGGCCTTCATGCGTACCGTCGGATCAACACAACAGACAGGGAGCGAGACACCACCTCTGGTGTGGGGGCGTGGCTTTCCAGCCGTCGGGCCAACCCAACGATGACTCTGTATGACCTGGTCTATGCGGCTGTTGTAGACTTGGCCCTGTATGACAGAGCCTATATGCTCCCCTATGAGGGACCAGACGGCTGGGAAGTATACAGAGTTCCTCCGGTGTGGGTTACTCCGCATAAAAAGGACGCCCTAGGAATCTCTGAGTACAACATTGGCTGGGGTGATTCCGGTGGCACTGTTGTTGACCGTTCACGGATTGTAGCAATCGAGGGTTACAGCCCATCTAGTGTAATAGGTGTTAGTCCTGCTCTGGATGCTCTTCGGGATGTCTTGGCAGAGCAGATTCAGGCGATGAAATACCGACGCCAGCTGTGGGCTCGAGGCGGCCGTGTGTCGGCTGTTTTGGAGCGACCGGCTGGGGCTCCAAGATGGTCAGACGCGGCCCGCGAGACCTTCCGTGAGGACTGGTATGCCAAATACACCGGGTCCGGTTCCCACGCGGGTGGTACACCGATCCTCGAGGATGGCATGACCCTCAATAGGGTCGATTATTCCGCGACGGACCAACAGTACATCGAGGGAGTCCAGCTGTCGTTTACGACAGTTGCGAGTGTTTTTCACATTAATCCGACAATGGTCGGCGTTTTGGATAATGCGAACTACTCGAATGTTCGTGAATTCCGCAAGATGCTTTATGGCGACACCCTTGGTCCGCTTATTGCGCAGCTGGAGTCAGCGCTAAATGCCTGGCTGCTGCCGATAATGGGGAGCGGGGAAGGCGTCTATGTGGAGTTCAACGTCGCGGAGAAACTCCAAGGTGATTTTGAAGCACAGTCTCAGTTCTTCCAGTCGGCTGTAGGGCGGCCATATATGAGCGCGAATGAAGCTCGGGCTAGGCTCAATCTGCGAGCTGTGGATGGCGGAGATGATCTTGTTACGCCGCTGAATGTTCTGGTTGGTGGCCAGGCCAACCCTCAGGATTCCGTACCCTCCGACTCCGGGGTACGGTCAAAGTCCGGGCGGGCTCTTCCGGACTGGGTGGCTGGTGTCGCCAGAGAGTATATGGGGGTGCTCTCTGGTGGCACCAAGGACGCTGGGCGGGCGCGACGGTTGAAAGCCATCAGTCTTGGCGCAACGGCTCGAGCTGGTCGGGGTGCGGTGCGGGAGCACGGCTCCGGGGAGTACGACCCGGACAGGACTGAGGACTACCTTGAGGCGCGTGCCGAGGGGGTGGAGCAGGCTTGGGAGGACGCCCCGGATCACGGGGATGAGGCCGCCAAGGCGTTCGGCCGCGGCTTGGCGCTGTGGGATTATTCTTGGGGTCGTTTGGAGGCTGGTCGTCAGAACGGCGCGGCTACTAAAACGTGGGTTGTGACGAGTAGTAACCCCAGAGCTGCACATGCCGCCATGAATGGCGAGACTGTTGGGCTGGATGACGAATTTTCCAACGGGCTCCGATGGCCGGGTGACTCGGCTTCTGGTGACGCTGCTGAAGTAGCCAATTGTAATTGTGAAGTGACGGTGAACTGGTGAAGACGAAGTATTTTGAACTTCAGGTAAAAGCAGCTGAAGAGGGGGAGGGCCGCATTTCTGGGTATGCCTCAGTATTCGGCAACAAAGACTCCTACGGCGATGTCGTTGTTAAAGGAGCATTTAGCTCATTCCTGCGCAAGATTAGTTCGAGCAGGAAAGTTGTGCCGGTGTTTTACGGGCACAACATGGAGGACCCCAAAGCCAATATCGGGTGGGTTTTGTCTCTTGCCGAGGACGACTATGGGTTGAAGTTTGACGCCCAACTGGACCTCTCCGGGGATACTTACGGCCGGATTGTTTACGAACAATTGAAGGACGGCCGGCTCAATTCGATGAGCTTTGGGTACCAGGTTCTGGACTACTCGATGGATAAGGACATTACCGAGCTGAGGGAGCTCGAGTTGTTCGAGATATCGGTAGTTCCTATTCCGGCCAACCCGGCTGCGCTTGTGACCGAGGTCAAGGCTGGTAGGGCTATTTCAGCCAAGAACATGGATTTGATAAAAAGGGCCTATGAGGCTCTTGGGGAACTTCTCGACGCATACGGAGATGCCCCTGAAATTGTTGATGACAGTGGCCAGAAGGGCGTTCCCCTGGCCGAAATCATGGCCCTGCTGGGTGTAGAGGAGGATCAGTGAGTATTGAGGCACTGAAGGCCTATATTAAGAGCCTTAATGAGAAGTTGGAAAAGGCTACGGCAGAAGCAGCTGAGAATGGCGGTTTCGGGGACCGTGTGGCCGAGGTGAAGGCGCTGGCTGCTGAGCTGGCGGCTTCCCGTGAGACCCTGAGCAGTCTGCTGGAGTCCAGGAGCATTATGGACTCCATCAAGGGAATCGACGTGGCCGAAGAGCAGGCCCCCGATAAGGCTGCGGCCCAGACTCTTGGCGAGTTCGTGGTCAAGGCTGTTGGCCCGCGTCTGGCGCAGATCAAGGGCATGCGCGGTGCGAGTGTGGCTACCCCCGAGTGGCTGGGTCGCAAGGACAATACCGATGTCCAGAAGAGCCCCGCGAGTGCCATGCCGTGGGCTACGGAGTTCGTGCCCGGTTTGGTCACTGCTCGCCGTCGTCTGCAGGTTGCAGACCTGTTCTCACAGGGTACTACTGACACGGCTGCCGTTTCGTGGCTCGTCGAGGGTGCCTTGGAAGGTGACGTCGGTTTCAAAACTGAAGGTGAGGAAAAGCCACAGTTCCATATTGGTGACCCTACAGCTATTACCAGCCCGTACAAGAAGATCTGCGGGTTTGTCCAGTATTCGGACGAAATGCTGGAGGATTTCGCTTTCCTGGTATCCGAGATTAATGGCCGCGGCGTGTACCAGCTGCAGTTGGCCGAGGAGAGCGCCCTGCTGAACGGCGACGGTTCCGGCGCCAACATGCGGGGTGTGCTGAAGACCAGCGGTGTGCATGCCCTGACCAAGGGTACCGACACCGAGGCAGATGCCATCTTCAAGGGTATTTCCGCCATTGGCCGCAGCTCGGGCTACACCGCCGATGCCATCGTGCTCAGCCCCGCGGTTTTCGAGAAGCTGCGCCTGTCGAAGGACCAGAACGGCCAGTACTACGGTGGTGGTATGTTCTCCGGCCAGTACGGCCAGGACGGTTTGATCCTGTACCCGAACCTGTGGGGCCTGACTACTGTGGTCACTCCGGCTATGGGAGACAGTACGGCACTTGTGGGTGCCTTCAGGAGTGCCGCTACCCTGTACCGTCGCGGCGGTGTGCGCGTGGAGACCACGACCTCTCATGCTGACAATTTCGTTAAGGACGTTGTCACGACGCGTCTTGAGGTCCGTGAGCTGCTCGCGGTGCGCCAGCCGCTGGCCTTCGCCGCCATTGATCTGTCTAAGTGAGACACCATGGATATCTACGAAGTCTTGCTACACGGTGACCCGGTGACAATTCAGCTGTCTGCTGAGGACGCTGAGCGTCTCGGGGTCGCCCCTCAGCACGCAGCAGAAGAGGCTGACGAGGAGGACAAGCCGCGTGGCAAGTAGCCTGATCACTCCGGCCCAGCTGGCAGAAGCCAGTCTGGGCCGGGTGCCTGAATCCAGCCCGGGACTCTCGGGCTGGATTCAGCGTGCCTCTGACGTGGTCCGTGACGTGTGTGGTTGGCATATCGCTGGGGTTGAAACCCATGCGGTGATCATGGATACACATGGAGGTAATACGCTGGTCCTGCCCACTCTGAGGCTTGTCGTGCCACCTGTGGTAGCCGCGGGGGATAAGGAGTACGAGCTGGATGGCTGGTCTCCACGAGGTATGGTGCAGACCAAGAAGGAGCTGCCGTGTCGGCTGGGGGCTGTAACGGTCGTGATGACACATGGATACGAGCAGGTTCCAGGGGCTGTGGCGTCGGCTGTGGCGTCGATTGTGTTGGCATCGTGGGCTAGCCCGCTGGGGCGGACTCAGGAAGCCGTGGGCTCGATTTCTGCGTCCTACAGTACCGCCGGGGGTCAGCTGGCTGTTAGTGAGCAGGTGCGGCGTGTGCTGGGCCCGTATACCCTTAGTGGGCGGCCATGAGTATTGTTTCACATATGACCCAGACCATCATCGTGGGGGTCCCAGAACGGAAGCTGAATCCTCGCGGCGAGTGGGAGTATGGGAAGGTCACGACTCGCGGGGTTACCCCGGGTTGCTCGGTCCAGCCCGGTTTGATGGACGGCCTGGAAGGGCCCTACCAGGGTGACGGAAAGGTCGCCTATACGGTGTGGGCACCGGCAGGGACGTCCGTTTTTCGGTGGGACCTTGTGGTGGTTTTGACCGCCGATGTCGTGGCTCGCTACAAGGGTGTTTATGACGGTATTTGGGAGGATGAGGCTGTGCCCAAGTACAGGGTGGATGCACACCCTCAGGTGTGGGATTCTGGGACCATCTTGGATCATACGTGCTTGTTCTTGGTGGGGGCGGACTGACATGGCTGGTGGTTTGACGAGGCTTGAATTCCATTATGAGGCTTTTGACGCTATTCGTAAGAGTGACGGCGTGAAGGCCAAGCTTCGCTCATGGGGTGAACAGATGGTAAACCAGGCCGGCTCGGACGATTTCGAGTATTCGGAGTACGAGGGTGCACGGCGGGCCCGTGTTACGGTACGTCCGAAAACTCGCAAGGGTGCTAAAATGGAAGCAGTTGACAAAGTTTTGACCACAGCTTTCGGGGGTCTCTCATGAGTGTTACTGTTCGCCCCGATGTCGAGACTGCGGTTATTCGGTATCTGAACTCCAAGGATGGCATCCGCGCCGCGAGTAAGGCCGACCGTATTGGCAAAACTCCATGCGTTGTAGTGCGGGCTACCGGTGGGGAGGTCCTAGACCCACGCAGGTCGGTGCATCAGATATCGTTTTCATGCTGGGGGATCAGCCCGCAGGATGACTATCGGGCTTTCCAGCTGGCCATAAAGGTGCTGCAGCTGCTGGAGGAGCTGCCAGTTAGCGGCTGGGTGGGTGTCTATCCATGCCACAACTGTCGGGTGGTTGTGGCCCCGTACCCGGACCCCGACCCTAATACCGGGGTATCTCGTTATTCATTTGCTATTCGGCTGTATGTGGCCGGTGTTGCCATCTAGGAGGGAAAGTAATGGCAGTTAATAATTTGAACATTTTTGCCGGCCGGCCTGATCAGGCTGTTACCGGTGCTATTTTGGCGTCTCCCAAGCTTCAGGAGACTGCCCCTACTTATGCGGGGGACACGATTCCACCGGAGGCTGTGGACGCGGGGTATGTGTCTGAGGATGGCCTTGAACTGACTGTGGATCGGTCGACAAATGACATCAAGGACTGGTCTGGGACGGTCGTGAAGAAGATTCTCGAGACGTTTTCGGGTGAACTGAAGTGGACTCAGCTTGAGACCAATGAACAGTCGTTGAAGAATTTCGCTGGTGAGGCGAATGTGGAGGTTACCAGGGCAACCTCGTCTGCGGGCACTCGGACCACGGTTAAGATCAAGGCTGATGAACTGCCGCACAAATCTTGGTACTTCAAAATGAAGGACGGAAAGGCACGTATCTTGATCTTCGTTCCGGATGGTCAGGTGACTTCAACGGATACCATTACATTCAGCGCCACGGATGCCATTAAGTGGCCGGTGGTTTTGTCGTGCTATCCGGACAAACACGGCAACTCGATCTATATTCTTCTGGACGATGGAGTGTTCTCAGCATGAGTGATGTTTTTGAGCTTGGTAAGGTTGATATTAGTCAGTCCGAGAAATTCCGATTCCGAGTTCCGGGCGAGAAAAAGATTCGTGAGCTTCCGAATATGAACCGGCTGCCAATTGGGGCACGTTTGGGTCTGGTTGAAGTGGCAAAGCCTCTGGCCAAGGCACAGAAGCGCGGCAAGGACCCGCACCCGGAGGATGTGGCCGCTGCGGCAGAGGCCCAGGTGAAGCTGCTTGAGCGCTTTTCTCCGGGTATCCTGGAGTTGATCGACGAGACTCAGGCGGCGGAACTTATGAAAGCTTGGGCCGAGCACTCCGGTATTTCTGCGGGGGAATAACGGGGCTTCTTGCGATTGTGATGGCTCACCATATGGCTGTGGAGGGTGAGCTCATCCGCAGGGGCCTGAGGCTTAGGGATGTGGGGTCGGACCGCTGCACGTGGTCCGACCTCAGAGCCGTAATATACACAGCTGAGCCGGGGTCTTACCTGGCTGCGGTATTAGGCGCCCCATGGGCTGCCACGGAATACATGCTGGCTAATGTTGTGGATCTCCTCAGCGCCGGCAACTGGCAGCGGGGCGGGGACAAGAATGCTCGCAGGCCAAAGCCAATGCCAAGGCCGGGAGATAATGATGAATCGACTCAGAGGTTTGGGGCAGACCCGGTAGCCCCGGGAGATTTCGAGGATTGGTGGGAAAATGGGTAGTGTTGAGCTGGCCACAGGCTATTTTCAACTTGTTCCCTCCATGCAGGGCTCTGAGAAGAAAATCACAGACGAAATATCGAGCGCTGTGGCGGGCGCCTCAGATAGCGCGGGGTCTGAGGGTGGCAAGAGGCTTTCCGAGAAGCTCGCCGAGGGACTCAAGGGCTGGGCACTTCCAGCCCTTGCTGGGGGCATGCTGGCGGGTCTCGGGAAGGGCTTGTACGAGGTCGGTAATGTCTTTGACAATGTCAACGACACCATCCGTGTAGGCACCGGTGCTTCTGGTGAGTCCCTTCAGAGCATGGTGGACATAGCTAAGCGGATCGGTAGGAGCGTCCCGGAGGAGTATTCTAAGATCGGCTCCACTGTGGCTGATCTGAACACTCGTTTGGGCCTTTCCGGGGAGACCCTGGAAAAGGTTGCCTCCCAGTACCTGGAGGCCGGCCGCCTGCTCGGGCAGGATGTGGACATCAACAAAACCACGGCGGCCTTTTCGGCCTTTGGGCTGAAGGGCGACGAGGTTTCAGCCGCAATGGATAACCTGTTCCGGGTGGCTCAGGCCACCGGTGTGGGCATGAATGAGCTGGCCCAAGTGGCACAGACAGCGGCCCCAAGCATGAAAGCACTCGGGTTTAGCTTTGAAGACACCATTTCGATGGTGGGTGCATTTGACAAGGCTGGCTTGAATTCTGGTGCTGTTATGTCAGCCTTGGGTAAGGGCCTTGTCAATTTGGCGAAGAAGGGCGAGGACCCGAAGCAGGCCTTTCAGCGTGTCACCAGTGAAATTCAAGGATTCATTAACAAGGGAGACGAGGCCTCAGCGCTTGAGCTTGCGTCAAAGATTTTTGGCACCCGCGGTGCGCAGCAGTTTGTGGAGGCCATGAAAACCGGTCAGCTCTCGGCCGGGGATATGATGAGCTCCATCGGGGCCACGGACGACTCCATTCTCGGCCTGGCCGAGGAGACCATGGATTTCGCCGAGCAGTGGCAGCTGCTGAAGAACCGGGCGCTGGAAGCACTTGAGCCTTTGGGTTCTGCGGTGTTCACGTGGCTGGGTGACACCGTTGCGGAGTTGATCCCGAAATTCCAAGATCTTTGTAACTGGGTGAAGCAGAATACTTGGGTTTTCGGGGTTCTGGCGACTATGTTGACAGGGCTGCTGCTTGTGGGCATCTACCAGGTGACAGCGGCTATTTGGGCAGCCACGGCGGCTATGTTGGCCAACCCGATTACGTGGATTGTAACTGGCATTGGTCTCCTGGCGGCCGCGCTGTACCTGCTTATCACCAATTGGGACGCGGTGGTTCAGTGGCTGAATGGTGTGTGGAAGGGCTGCCTCGATTGGCTGGCCAGTGGTTGGGAAGGTGTCAAGCAGGCCTTTGCTGGGTTCGGTGAATGGCTCGCCGGCCTGTGGCAGAAAATCATTGACGGATTCAATGCTTTCGTGGAGTATATCGTCACGATGAAATGGGCTGAGGACTTTTCGAATGCCGCCATCAAGGGGTTTGAGCTTCTCGGTGAATTCATTGGTAATCTGCCCGGAATGATCTTGGATGGTCTGGCCTTCCTTGGGGATTTGTGGCTGAAGGCTGTCGAGTGGTTCGGCGCCTTTGTCAAGGCCGGAATCGACGCCTTTCTGGGGTATGTGAAATGGCTGACGGAGCTGCCGGGTAAAATCGTTGCGGCTATCGCGGATCTTGGCCCCAAGCTGTGGGATGGCGCGGTCGAATGGACTGGCCGGTTCCTGGAGGGCGCCAAGGGTGTGTGGAACAATGTGGTAGAGTTCGTGTCTGGCATCCCGGGTGCTATCATGCGGGCTCTCGGCGACATGGGCAGCTTCCTACTGCGGTCTGGCGAAGCTCTAGTGAATGGGTTTCTGCGGGGTATCCAGAACTCTTGGAACAAGCTGACCAGTTGGGTGTCCGATGGCATGTCCAAGCTTCGCGGTCTGTGGCCGTTCTCTCCGGCCAAGTGGGGCCCTTTCTCGGGCCATGGGTATGTGACCTATTCCGGTGAGGCCATTGTCCGGGATTTCGCGGATTCTATTGCTGGGCAGCAGGGCTATCTCGAAAGTCGCGCCAGTGGCATTGCTGAGACTGCCCGGAATGTCATCCCGGATGGGCCGGGGTCGACTCCGGTGGCTGCTCCGGCCCGGGCTAGTAACGCCACAATCAATACGTACAATGTCGACCCGTATTCCACCGCCGTGGCGGTGTCTCAGGCGTTGAGGAGGCTAATGTGACCAGAAGTGTGATGATTCGCGGGCTGGACCTCAATGACGGTGACAAGTGGGTGACCACGGAAGTGTCCCTGTGGGGCCTCCCCGCACCGGTGTATACGTCTGGCCAGCGGACCCAGCTGGATGGCGTGTGGATGACCGACCCATATAGCGGGGCTATGTCTGGGGGTATTTCTGGGCACTACATAGGGAGCTCCCCTGAGGATGCTCAAGGGGCTCTCCGACTGCTGAGGAAGACACTGAGAAATGGCGACTGCTGGCTGTCCGTGCGGACAGCTGCGGGATGGCAGTCTGTTATGATGCGTCGTAGTGGTGAGCTCAAGATTAGCTTTTCCAATGAGGCAAAGGTCTTCCGCTGGGAGACTCAGCTCACCGCGGCCGATCCCGTCTGGTTTCGGGGCGGGCAGGGGCCTGATGGTCAGCTGGACTCTAGCGGGTATGCTAGGCATGAGCTCCGACTGCACAAGGTTAGCGGTGGGCTTGTGTTTCCGTGGCGGTTTCCGCTTCGTTGGTCTACCACTACTACGCAGGGCGAAGTCACTGTGTACGTGCCGTACTCGGCCCGGCTTGTGGCCGAGGTTTCGGGGCCTGTGGTGTCGCCGTCGCTTCTCTTCACCGGGGCGTCACGGTCATATATTCTGACATGGGACGGCCTTACGCTAGGGTATGGTGAAAGGCTGGTCGTGGACCCTCTTCGGAGGTCAGCCCTGCTTGGCGGGGATGTTCCATCTATTCCGTCCATTCGGGAGTGGCCGGAGTCGCTGAGTGACGGCTATTGGACCATTCGATACTCGGCAGCCGAGTATAATCAAACCAGTACCACAGTAATTACGATAAAGGAGCTTGTGTAATGGGGTTTGACCCGGTTCTTCCGATAGGTAATAATGTTGCTGTTCAGCCGGCGGATTTTCGC
>ENA-OWNK01000865-OWNK01000865.1-metagenome-genome-assembly--contig:-NODE-865-length-13828-cov-4.683293_pt1 | contig 13828 bp, 10 predicted proteins | sample MGYA00245343_ERZ651121 | MGnify/ENA primary metagenome ERZ651121 (study PRJEB26857, sample SAMEA4031775) | metagenome | biome: human; feature: oral; material: saliva | place: Philippines | collected 2014... | reverse complement strand
TTGAAAGCGAAAGTGCTTTTTTGTTCAATTCCAACTCATATTCTTTGCAGAAATCATCTGCAATACAATAGATTTCCGTAACTTTGCAAATAAGTTTCATAGAGATTTTTATATGTTTAGTTAGCTTCATATCTGTATCAAAGGTTGCTTTCTGCGTACAATATTTAGTCATGCAAAGGTGGTTGTTTTGTTAGCGATAATTGAGATTCATTTATTTCGAGGATTTTCAACTGTGCAAGTCTGTTGATTTCTAACAAGACTACTTCTGTTCTTTTAGTCATGAGGTGTTAATAATACCCCTTGTATAAAGAGAAATACAGACCAGACAATTGTTCTGGCTCTTTGTCTAAGAATGGAATACAATGAAATTTGTTGCTTACAGCAGTTCTAATCGCAGAAAGTTATATCTGGTAAAATGTGCAGCAATTAAGCCTTCTTGATGAACCGTTATTCAATTAAAGCCTTCATTTTAGAGGTGTTACAATAAATTTAAAATGCATATGAAGAAATTTCCTTTTATACTGCTTCTATGTAGTGTGGTACTGCTCTTTTGCAGTTGCAAGAAGAAAAATTACAGTGTAGATGTAAGCGATGGCACTGTTTGGGTTAAAATGCGCAGTCCTACTATTGGAATTGTGGGAATAAATGAAGTAGACTATGATGGCTTTACTTATGAAGATGTAGAAGAAGAAGTTTTTGATAAAATAAGAAACAGAAACTTCTATGGGGATTACTCTGTGATTGTTACTTTGGAATTTCAGGATTCCTATGGTAATTATTACGATGGTCCGCCTGTAACCGTCGGTTCTCTAAATGGAGCTGAAGTCAAGCGCTATGCTTCTTATGGATATTTCAAAGGTTCTTCTCATATTGCTGATGCCTTCCCTTGGAATCACAAGTATTAGAAGATTGCTAGCATAACTAATCCCTAAGTGAGACGTAGACAGATGAAAAGATTTAGTCTGCTGTTTCTTTTCTTTATCATAATGGTTACATTTTCGCAATATGGCTGGATAGCACTACGCTGAATTAAAGCCTTCTTAAACCGAATTGTGGTTCTTAGGTGGGAATTTTTACAAGGCTTAGTGCTTTTCGTTCGCTGCGGCGGAAGAAAGAAAAAAAATCCGTGTCGTGCATTCGACAAGCCTATGCACGACACGGAGGAATAAGTTCGAAATAATCAGCGCAGGGCATCCCGGCTGCAAGGGCTAAGGATGCAAGCGAACGGCGCCGATTTAATATTTGTGGTCAGTATCTTTTAACTCTTTACGCGTCAGCGACTTTTTGTCGAGCGCGCGCCAAGCGTAGAAAATGTAGGCCAACACGAAGGGGATCAACAAAGATACGTAAGCCATTGTGCGGAGCGTAAACTCTGTTGAACAACTATTCATAATCGTCAGCGAACTCTGTATGTCGGCCGAACTCGGATAGTAGCACGTATTATTATAGCCCGCCAAGAGCAACAAAGCCAGTACGGTGAGCACCACGCCTACGCCCGCCGGCCAAATGCCTCTGCGAGAAGTTTTTTTAAAGATGCCGGTCAGCACACCATAGAGCACGAGCACCACGCCTACCAAGAACGTGCCAAGCACGGCAGGCATTGCCAAGAGATTGTGGAGATACTTATAGGCTTCCGGCGCTACTGTTCCTGTCGCAGGGTCAACGGCCAAACCGGTAGCCGTCAAGAGATAGCCTACAAAAGCCAAGAAGAAAAGCAAGAAGGGCACCGTATCGATCAAAATCTGACGGCGAATGCGCGGCTGCAAGTCGGCATCGTCGATGTTGTTCAAAAGATAGAGCGAGCCCAATACGCGTGCCAAGAAGAATACGGCAAAACCAAGCACCCAGTTCCACACATTAAACAAGGCATCGAGGCCGTGCCAACCATTCGCCCACCGACTGATGACCGGAACGAGCGATTTTGCGTCCATCGCGCTATGATCTACGACGAAAGCAGAGCCCGTAAAGAACGTAGCAACGGCTGCGCCAACGAGGAAAGGCCCTGCAAAGCCGTTGAAGACCAAGAAGCGGCGGAAGACGTTGCGGCCGTAAACGTTGCCTGGTTTATTTTGATATTCGTAAGCTACGGCTTGCAAGACGAAGCTTGCGAGAATCAGCATCCAAACCCAATAGGCGCCGCCAAAACTCGTACTGTAAAAGAGGGGAAACGAGGCAAAGAAAGCGCCGCCAAAGGTTACGAGCGTCGTAAAGGTAAATTCCCATTTACGGCCCGTGGAATTTATAATCAGGGAGCGCTCTTCCTCTGTCCGCCCCAAGCGAAAGATTAACGTGTTAGCCCCTTGCACGAAAAAGAGAAAAACGAGGAGTCCCCCGAGCAGAGCTACGAGCAGCCACCAATAGTGTTGTAAGAAATCGTAAGTTATCATAGGTCTTTGCATCCTTTATCCCGGCACGCCACCAGCAGACATATATATAATATATATAGCGCCTTGCGGCAACGAATCGGGCTTCAGGAATGTTTATGTCTGTTTATGAATTGCTTTTGAATGTATTTCGGTGAGCTTCGCCCCTCAACAGCGGCGCAAGGTCGGCAGTTGCGACCGCGATGCGCTATAGCTGAAAACCAAGGCTAAGCATTCGCACCGTTTTAATCGGGAATTTCCTCCTGCGTGCGCACAGCCTTCGTCATAATGCTTATTTCCGCGATGAGCAGCACGGTAAAGATCACCAAGAAGAGGAAGAAAGTCGTCATCACGCTACCCACGGAGAGATCCGACAAGGCGGCACTGACGGGCAACAAGTCTTGGATAGCCCACGGTTGTCGGCCCAGTTCGGCCACAATCCAACCGGCTTGACTCGCAATGAAGACTGCCGGAATGCTCCATACGCCTATGCGATGCAACCACGTCTTCTTCGCCAGCGTACCCTTGCGCTCAAACCACCAAACAAGGATCAAGACGAGCATCAAAGCCATACCCAGACCGACCATCACGCGGAAACTCCAGAAGACGAGGCCCACGGGCGGGATCAACTCGGCTTTGTCGTTGATGTAGCCGTAGCCGAAATAGTCTACGTTCTTCATCAGCGAGTCGCGCGCTACTTGTGCGCCGACCGAGTCGGTCTTCATCTTGCTGCGGAACGTCGTAAAATCAGCCAAAGCCTTTTTGCCGCGCGCCATCTTCTCGGCAGCGCCCATCACCTTTTGGCCATCGGGCGTCGTGTAGCCGTCAATGATGTCCTGCATACCGGGCACGAAGCCGTCGATATCGTGTGTTGCTAAGATCGACAATACGCCGGGCACTTTCACACCGGGCACGATCGAGAAGGCTGCACGCGTGCCGCCCTTTTCCAAGCCTTCGGCTGCGGCGAGCTTCATCGGTTGATGCTTCGCCATCTCTATGCCCGACACGTCGCCGGTAATAATCGTCAATATCGTAGCACTAATGCCGACCAGCGCAGCTACGCGGATGCTGCGCAAAGCAAGCTGTTGGTTGCGCTTGCGGAGCAAGAACCAGCAACTTACGCCCACGGCGAAGACGGCACCTACCATCCAAGAGGACGTCACGGTATGCACAAACTTCGTCACGGCTGCGCCGGAGAGTGCCACGTCGGAGAAACTAACCATCTCGTTGCGCACCGTTTCGGGGTTAAAGCGCATACCTACGGGGTGCTGCATCCAAGCGTTGGCCACGAGAATCCACCAAGCGGAAATAGTGGCGCCGAGGCCGGTAAGCCACGTAGACGCCAGGTGAAACTTGCGACCTACTTTGTTCCAACCGAAGAACATCACGGCAATAAACGTAGCCTCCATAAAGAAGGCAAAAATGCCCTCGATAGCGAGCGGAGCGCCGAAGATGTCGCCCACAAACCACGAGTAGTTGCTCCAGTTGGTGCCAAATTCAAATTCGAGGATCAAGCCCGTAGCCACGCCGATGGCGAAGTTGATGCCGAAGAGCTTCATCCAAAATTGCGCAGTGCGCTTCCAGACTTCTCCGCCTTTCACGACGTAGATCGTCTCCATAATTCCCATAATCACGGCGAGGCCGAGCGTTAGCGGCACAAAAAGCCAGTGATAGCAGGCCGTAAGCGCAAACTGCGCCCGCGACCAGTCAAGTAGAGCTGTTAATGGTTCCATATATTCAATGTGTTTTATCTGTTGACTTATTCACTAAATTGCTGCCCACGACTTCTTCCTTTTGCTGCTCGTCGAGTCCGCCCAATGCGGGGCGAAAGAAAAACAAGCGCAAAACGACAAACATCAGAAAGAGTTTGAGCAAAATAATACCCCAAAGCACGCGACCCCAAGTCATCTGTCGGAAACCGTCTATATAAAGATGAAAGAAGCTGTTTAGGGCTTTACCTATACGTTTCATAGCGCAAAAGTACTTAAAAATAGCAAATCAAGAAATTTAGAAATTAAGAAAACAGCCCATTATGGTGCTGAATCGTCGCTTATTACGTTTTATTTTGCCGCAATTTACAATGCAGACGCCTAATATAGAAATTGTTGCACTTAGATAATCTGTAAAGTTGTATCAATTACAAAACTTGATTTTTTATATAAAATTAAAGATTCACGGCATTTTAGGCGCAAAAATCACCTTTGATGCAGTCGGCGATCAGCTAGACGAAGCGACCGACAAAATTGCGGTTGCCTCGCGGGCGATGGGTACTGACACAGTGGGCGTTTTGCTCCGTTTGTATCCTGTCTTTTCGGCATCGACCTATTGATTTGCTTACGGTAAGCTTGACGCAGATAGCTTGCGCTCGTGAGCGTAAACCTTTTTTATCGTGAGCGCAAGTACTTTTCATCACGAGCGCAAACCTTTGTTGTCGTGATAAAAAACGGCGGACGTTAATGTTGCGTAGGCTAAAGTACTGATGGAGATGGCGTTTGGCGGTTTGTCGGTGGTTTGTTTTTGCTGTGTGCTTAAAAAATGGTAGGCAATTATCGTCGTCATTGCTGCGCTTGGCGGCCTTCAGATGGAGGGTTTTGGTCTGCAAACGGAGCGGAAGCATAGGGAAAGGGGAGCGGGTAGAGCTTACAATCGAGTTTGAAAGCAAGCGCTTTAGTAAAAGAATTTATAACTTTGCATCTGCATAGTCCTAAAGGCCGCTTTGGCAAGCAGCGATCTTGCCGGAAGCAAGGGATAGGGCGAGATGAGGCCGAAGCGATAGGAGCGGCACGGCGAAAATGGGCGCTACTGTGCGGCTAACGTAAGATATGCGACTGCGCAAGGGCTACTTCAGAAAGAAAAAACCGATAAGCGGGGCTACGGATAAACTTGTAAAAGCTACATCATGATGAAAATACTGATTCTTAACGGACCTAACCTGAACTTACTGGGCACGCGAGAACCGAATATTTATGGTACGACGTCGATGGAAGCGTGTTGTGCGCAGTTGCGCGCCAACTTTCCTTCGCTTTCGTTGGTCTATGATCAAAACAATTCGGAGGGTGCCTTGATCGATCGCCTCCAACTGGCGGCGAAGGATGGCACTTTTGGGGTTGTTTTCAATGCCGGCGCTTACACGCATACGTCCTTGGCTTTGGCCGATTGCATACGGGCCATCGGTTTGCCCGTTGTAGAGGTGCACATTAGCAACGTGGCCGCTCGCGAACCTATTCGCCGCCAATCGTTGATGGCTGAAGCGTGCGCCGGAACAATATCGGGCTTCGGCATCGACGTCTACCGCCTCGGCATAGAAGCGCTGCTCGGCATGAAGCAAACTGACACTACTCAATCAGAATAATTAAAACGTAAGTTATGTATAAGAAGACAAAGATCGTTGCGACGATCTCCGATGCGCGCTGCGACGTCGGGATGATTCAGCAATTATATGATGAGGGCATGAACGTCGTGCGGCTCAACACGGCGCACCAAGGGCCGGAAGGTATGAAGCGTGTGATTGATAATGTGCGCCAAGTATCAAGTCATATTGCCATTTTGGTCGATACGAAAGGACCTGAGGTGCGAACTACCGTTTGCTCGGCGCCCATTCCTTTTAAGGAGGGCGATAAAGTCTGCATCGTGGGCGATCCTACACTGGAGACAACGCGCGAATGTATTGCCGTATCTTATCCGGACTTTGTCAAAGACGTGCCGGTCGGGGCGCATGTCTTGATCGATGACGGCGATCTGGGACTGACGGTCGATGATCGGAAAGACGGAAAACTCTATTGCACGATCGAAAACAACGCTACGCTCGGTGCGCGCAAGAGCGTGAACGTGCCGGGCAGCAGGATCAATCTGCCGGCCTTGACGGAAAAGGATAAGAGCAACATTCGCTTTGCCATTGATTATGACGTAGACTTTATCGCTCACTCTTTCGTGCGCTCGAAGGCGGACATCTTAGAGGTGCGCCGGATGCTCGACGAGGCGGGCAGCGACATACACATCATAGCGAAAATAGAAAACGAAGAGGGTGTTGACAATATCGACGAAATACTTAATGCGGCCGATGGGGTGATGGTGGCGCGCGGCGACTTGGGCATCGAAGTGGCGCAGGAGCGCATACCGGGCATTCAGCGCCACATCATTCAGCGCGCCATTAGCTTTCATAAGCCGGTCATCGTGGCCACGCAGATGCTGCAAAGTATGATTCATAATCCGAGACCAACTCGTACGGAAGTGACCGACATCGCTAATGCTGTATATAGCCACGCTGATGCGGTGATGCTGAGCGGGGAGACGGCTTATGGCGAATATCCGGTGGAAGCGCTGCACGCTATGGCTACCATTGCGCGACAGGCGGAACAGGATATGGAGAAGTTCTCGCTGAGCGAGGTGGAGATTCCGCTCTCAAAGAACCCGGACGCGACGGAATTTTTTGCGAAAGAGGCTGTATCGGCAACGCACAAGATGAATTTGCGGGCTATTATTATGGATAGTTATACGGGACGCACGGCACGCTTGGTTTCGAGTTTCCGCCCGACGACGCACGTGCTCGCCATTGCTTACAAAGCCAACACCGTCCGCCACTTGGCGGTCTGCTACGGCGTCTACGCCATTTATATGCCGATGAAGAGCTACGGCCACGAGTTTTTACTGGCTGCATTGCGCAAGCTGCTTACGGATAGGATGATCCACGATCAAGATCGCATTTGCTATCTCGGCAGTCAGCGAAAGGAACAGAGTACGAGCTTTATGGAAATGAATATTGTGGGCAACTTGTTTGAAAAAGAAGGGCCTGAAAAACTGAAGAATTAAATGGTGCGGCGCTTCCGCCCGACTTTCGCGAGGAGGGAAAGGTGAAGCGTCGGACACAATATAATAACAGCGTGGCCGCAAAGAGGAGTTTGTCTCTTTTTGCGGCCACGCTTTGCGTATGATCCTTATGCGGCGGCTTATTTTATGAGCTTTTTCGTATGCTCAATAAGCCATCGGCGGTCTTCACCCTTTTCGAGGAGGGGAAGTAAGCGGTTTCTGACTTCTTCATGATAAGCGTTGAGCCAATTGATCTCAGAATTGTTGAGCATCGAGAAGTCGATTGGGCGGATATCAATCGGACATAGCGTAAGGGGTTCGAACTTGAGGAACTTCCCAAAAGCATTTTTGCGGGCCTTAACGGCGAGCAAGACGTTTTCAATTCTTACGCCAAAACTGCCGGCTATGTAGAGTCCCGGCTCGTCGGTGATGGTCATACCCTCTTGAAAGCCAATCAGGGTATCGGCACGCTTGTTCTTGCGAATTTGCATCGGGCCTTCGTGGACGTTGAGGAAGCTGCCGACGCCGTGGCCTGTGCCGTGGCCGAAATCGTAGCCTTCTTTCCACATCGCCAAGCGGGCTGCGGTGTCGAGTTGGAGGCCCGTGATGCCTTCAGGAAAGTGCATATCGCTCAGCGCTATGTGTCCTTTTAATACTAATGTGTACACGCGGCGCTCTTCTTGCGTGAGCGGGCCGAGGGCGATGGTGCGTGTGATGTCGGTTGTGCCGTCTTGATATTGCGCACCGGAATCAAGCAGCAAAAGTCCTTTAGGCTGAATCGGGGAAGCGGTCTCTTTTTCGGCTTCGTAATGAACAATGGCGCCGTTAGGGCCATATCCGGCAATGGTAGCAAAACTTAGGCCGCGAAATTTTTCTCCTTCGGCGCGAAACTCGGCTAATTTCTCGCCGATGGTCCACTCCGTTTCGCCGCCTTTCGGCACGGCTGTTTCCAACCAACGCAGGAAGCGGACCAAAGCCACGCCATCGCGCTCCATCGCCGCACGGAAACCTTTGCGTTCGGCTTGGTTCTTGAGCGCACGCATCATTGCAACGGGCGAATCTACGATGGTATAATGGGTGAGCGTCTCCTTGGCCGCACGCATCACTTTGCAGTTGACGCCGGAAAAGAAAACGACATTCTTTTGCGCTATCTCCGCCAAAAAATCTCTCCATTTATCATAAGGAGCTACGTCAATGTCGGCTTCTTCCAAAACCTTCCGCGCTTTTGTGGATAGGGAGTCGGCCGCAACGAAGAGCATCGAACGCCCCGTCCGCGACAGCATTAAATAGGCGTAGAACACAGGATTGTAGGCTATGTCTGCGCCGCGCAAATTGAGCGTCCAAGCGATTTCAGATAAGTCGGAAAGGAAAAGATAATCGTATGCGCCCATTTTATTTTGCATACTGCTGTGAATGCGCTCGATTTTCTCGATCGCAGATTCGCCTGCCAGTTTCAGCGGTTGGGCTTCGATGGGCGCGGCGGGCATCGCGGGGCGCTCCGTCCACACTTCATCAAAACAATCTTCGCTCAAACCAAAATCTATCAGGCCTTCGGTGGCGAAAATCGCCTTATGAAGGCTTTCGGGCATCATTTCTTCTACGTAGCAAACTTTACTTCCTTCGGGTAAACGGGACAACCATTCGCAAGGCGTCGGCGTTTCGGCTTCTCCATCGCGCATCAGTTGGAAAGGCGTGCCGGCAAGTTCGTGCTCCGCTTGCAGGAAATAGCGTGAATCGGTCCAAAGCGCGCCATCGGTAAGCGTCAAGACAGCCAAACCGGCCGATCCGGTAAATCCTGTGAGCCATTCGCGGCATTTCCAGCGCTCGGCGATGTATTCACTATCGTGTGGGTCGCTCGTAGGAACGACAAGGGCAGCCGCACCAAGTTCGCGCATTTTCTGTCGCACGATTTCCACACGTTTTGAGATGATGTTGTTCTCCATAACGAATGATTTCTTAAAGATAGTAGTAACGAAAAGGCCGAAATCTGCGCCCTTCGTTCTTTATAATACCATTTATGATTTTGTCCGCCGCTCCTAAATCTGCTCAAACAGACAGAGCGGCGGAATTATTTTTTACTTGATCGTCAATTTCAAAGTCTCCGTCCGGTTATTCTTGAATCGGCAAACCAGCAGAAAAACCTTATTGCGTTCAAACGGATAGCGGAAAGTTAACGAGCGAGCATTAAGATCCGTCTTGCGCAACTTCAAACGGCCGTCAGTCGAATAAAGACTCACGGACAACAATGGTTGATTCGCAGAAACCTCGCATAGTGTTCCGTTTATCTTCGCCTGAATCTCCATCTGCTGCGCCATGGTCGGCGCTTCTTGGATATGCGTGTCGATAAAGAAGTTCGGATAAGGGTAACCATCGTTGATTTTAGCGTCAATCAACCAATGAGAGGCAAAATTCCAGCCCGCGTAAGTCGCGGCTTGCTTCATTTCGGCCGTCGTCTTACCTTCGCAGTTGACGCTTTCGTGCGAGTAGCCGCCTACAGCCGACAATTCGGGCACTAATTCTTTATCGTAATAACAAGAATCAACGCTCCCGCTATACGATTTCGTGCCGATGAACCCGCCGGCCAAATCCTTCTGTTCAGCTTTTACCGCGCAAGCCGCATAAGAGCGAACGACGCGCGTATCCGTATAATCCGAAGATCCGATTAAGCCGCCCACGGAAGCGCTACCCTCAACCGAAATATGGCTAAAGCAATCCGAAACCGGCGTATCTTCATTCTTACCTACCAAACCGCCGACATAAGTTTGCCCTTTTATCGTCTTTTGTTCGTCAGTAGTCGGACTATCTCCATAAGATACAAAGCTATCACTGATTTTGCTGTGTGTAGCATCGCCAACCAAGCCACCTACCTGGTTTCCGCCGTCGACGTTGCCCCAAAAACCGGAGAACTCAATACGACTACTGTTGAGATAAGCTACCAAGCCGCCTGCCATACGACCCATTTCTCCGTTATCAGGATTTACAATGTTCTTCACGTCAGCGTAAGCACGACAATTGCCAATTAATCCATCGAGGCACCAGCCTACCAAGCCACCGACATAATCAACGCCCGCAACCTTTCCAACCAAGCGACAATTGTCGACGCCCCCACCATTCATATAGCCGATCGCGCCACCGACAAAGAAGTGCGAAGCCTTCACGTCAGCCGCTTCGATCTGTACGTTTTCGATATGGCTTTCAAACGTATAGCCCGACAAAGCGCCCACGTTCTCACTACCTTCCACATCGAAAGTACGGAGATGCAAGTTCTTCATCGTAGCATTATCCGTATAACCAAAAAGTCCTTGGTAATCGGCATCCGGACGGCTACAATGCAAGTTTGAAAAAACATGGTTATTACCTGCTAAATGGCCGCGAAAGGCCAACTTTTTAGCAATACCATTTTTCATAAACATGCCGCCTATGGCTCTCCAGCCGTGGCCGTTGTCCCAATTTTTAGTATCGCTGAAATCAATATCTTGCGTCACCGAAAAATATTCATTGCGCAAGTCGTTGCCCGAATTTACCTGCTGTGCAATCCAGAGGAAATGCTCCGTAGAAAACACTTTGTAAGGATTTGCTTCCGTTCCGGCTCCTTCCGGGCATTGTGCAGCGTCATAATAACCCTGCGCGCTCACAATCGAAGTGCCCGCCGCAAAAAATAAGCAGAGCAACAGCCAAGCACCACTTCGACGAAGCGCCTTATTCATTCGCTTCATCATTATTTAAAGACTACATTAAACGATTTTTCAGCCGTGCGCACAATCAGCGTTTCGCCGCGCATTGAAGCCGGTACGCTAATCTCCGCCTTTTGATCCTTTACGGCTTGCATGGCGAGCAACTTACCTGCTACATTATATACGAATACGTTCTTTGCCGTCGTCGTCACATTGATTTTTCCGGCAGTAGCATCCGTTACAATGCTTGTTTCAACGGGCGTTGCCACGCTTTGAATCGCATCTGTATATTCTTCCATCGGCACAACTTTCACGTCCAAATTGCTAATGGCCATCAAGGTCAACGAATTGTCTACATAAAAGTCACCATCCGACAAGCGATATTCCTCTCCGTTTACCAACCAATGGTGCAATTCTACTTTACCATCCGGATTTCCTTCCGGAGCCACCTCAAAGAGAATGTGATCACCCGGTGTGCAGGTCTCTCCGGAAGCCAATTCCGGACTGTCGTCCAAGTTTCTGTTCTTGCAAGTCAAGACAGCCGTCTTCGGTTGTTCATACGTTACGGTGCGCGTTTCGCCATCTTTATAAAACAGTACGGTTAAGAAGAAATCTTCAGGCACATTATTTTTATAGAATTGGTCCGGACGTGCCGGAAAATAAGCACCTTCGCCAAAACTCCAAGCCAAAATGTTGTAACCATCTTTAATGCAAGGATCAAAGTAAGCGCCGCGATTCTCGGGTAGCAGATAGGTCTTACCGTCGCTCTCGGCTTTAATGACACGACCAAAGTCTCCCTGCTCTTCCACGTTGACTTCCGGCCCATTAGTACCTTCTTCCGGCACAATAAAGGTGACGGGCACGAGCTTAACGACGTCAACAACGAGCGCCAAGTTCTTCGTCACATTCTCAAAGGTCTGTTCCGTCAAACTATAAGACTCTTTGATTTCCTCCATACTTGCATCGCCAAGTTTCGATTTCCATACATAGACCACGTAGTTTTGTTCCGGCACGACGCTCACTCTCAATTTGCAGCCCGAATCAATGATATAAGATCCGGTATCCTCTTCCGGCATCACTTCCTTTTCAGGATCTGAGCCAAGCGTCGTATAAACGTGGACATTGGAATTGAGTACTTCCGACTCAAAACTAAGCGTCACTTTACTTTGTGCCGCAAGATTCAAACTCATGCAAAACAACGCCATAAAGGCCATGCATTTAGCGTAGATTAGTTTCATATTATTAAGATTAATGGGTAATAAGCGCAAAAATACAAAACTATCTCTGATTTCCTCCACCAAGCTTCGAAATTTTAAGGCCGTAGCAATCGTTTGCTCGATTTTTCCGACCGGCCCGCAACATCGACAAGCAATATTCTATCTATCAAATCAATAAAAGCTCTTCCCACAAACCTTCCCCTTTGCTTTGAGTTTACACTATCTTTGCATATAAATAGCAGCACAATTGATGGAATTGATCGACAAATACAAGACCTACATCCTGCTCGAGCAAGGTTTGTCTGATAATACGCGCAATGCTTACATGCACGACGTGGAAAAACTAATCGATTTTTTACAACAAGAGGGTATAGAAATTTTAAATGTAAAACTCGCCGACCTGCACCGCTTCACGGAAGCACTCACCGACATCGGCATCACGGCGCGTTCCATCAATCGCATCCTATCGGGCGTGCGCTCTTTCTATCATTTTCTCCTACTTGAAGGCTATTTGGAGGTAGATCCTACCCAACTCCTCGAATCGCCTAAGATAGGCACTCATTTACCTACAGTTCTTACACTCGAAGAGGTTGATGCCCTGCTGGCAGTCATTGATCAGAGTACCACGGAAGGCGCTCGCGACCACGCCATCATCGAAATACTCTACAGTTGCGGCTTGCGCGTATCCGAATTGTGCTTTCTGCTGCTTTCCGACCTCTATCTTGACGAAGGTTTTATCCGCATTACGGGTAAGGGCAACAAGCAACGCATTGTGCCCATATCGCCCCGTGCAGTCAAAGAATTGAAAAACTGGCTACTTATCCGCCACGAAATTAATATAAAAAAAGGCGAGGAAGATTACGTCTTTGTAAGTGCCCGCCGCGGCAAGCATTTATCGCGCATTACCGTCTTCTACAACTTAAAGATATACGCAGCCGAAGCCGGCATCACGAAAAACATTAGTCCGCACACGCTTCGCCACACCTTTGCCACCCATTTGCTCGAAGGCGGCGCTAACCTCAGAGCCATTCAGATGATGCTGGGCCATACGGATCTCTCCACGACGCAAGTCTACACCAACATTGACCGCCGCTTTATCCGGCAGCAGATCCTCGACCACTTTCCGCGCAACAAGCATTGACTTATCCACAGATCTTTCTTCCTGCATATATAACAATACATGTTTTCTATTTTATCTTTTAAAAAGAAGGAGAGAAATCCATGATGTACATGATAGACTGTGGAAACTGTTAATAATTTTTTGACTTGGAATTTGCTCATTTCGTTGTCCACATTTTTATTTCACTTATCCACGTTATTATCCACAGACTAAAACCTTTGAAGAAACCCTTTCTTAAAAGCATTTCCCGAAGATTGATTGCCGGTTTATTCACAAGCTGTGGATAACTTTCAATGTTGAAAAATAAAAGTTAAAAGTACGGTTAAAAACCACTCAAAATCCTATGGATAAGTGCTGCAAAACGGCTTTAATTTGTGGAAAACTGAAAGCGCATTGAGACCATCCGAAACCGTAGTTTTTCCAACCTTTATACAAGTCTTTTCAACGGGTTTTACACCTACTTATCCACAGATTTCTGACAACGATCTATTCGTTTTTCGGCCACTCAAATAGCCACTATTTTGTTTCACCTCACGATAAAAAAGGTTTGCGCTCGTGAGAAAAAGAGCTTCATCTCACGACAACAAAGGTCTACGCTCGTGATGAAAAAACACGCAAGGCAATGTTCGGCCTTATTTAATTAGCTAA
>ENA-OWNK01000855-OWNK01000855.1-metagenome-genome-assembly--contig:-NODE-855-length-13916-cov-4.575283_pt1 | contig 13916 bp, 10 predicted proteins | sample MGYA00245343_ERZ651121 | MGnify/ENA primary metagenome ERZ651121 (study PRJEB26857, sample SAMEA4031775) | metagenome | biome: human; feature: oral; material: saliva | place: Philippines | collected 2014... | reverse complement strand
GGTATGGTGTTGCATCACAATATGGAGCGTCTATTATTTGTGATTCAAACGGTGCAGATTCTGAACACGTGCAGCTCTTCAAAGTCTTCAATCAACAGATCGGGGCTTTCAATGTATTCATGAGGTACAATCACTTTAATCCCTATGAAGATTTCACCTTCTACTCCCACCCAAAGGACGAGAATAAAGATTACACCACCAAACTGCCTATTGCAAATGAAACCACCCTCAACAAGGATTTCCTATTCTCACATAACGTTTCAGCGCCTTGTGAATATGAGACACAAGAGATAAAAAAGGAGGAGTTTGGCAATGTACCAAAATCTGTATCGCTCAAAAAGGCATTCATATTCCACACAGCATTTGGCAACCAAGGAAACAAAGAATTAGTTCTCGACACATCAGAAACAAAAGATTGGACGGCAATAAACCAAACAATCGACCAAGTATTATTTTCTCATCGCATTGCACACGTTACAACAAACAACAATCCAAACGGAAATATAGTCAATGTGAACTTCAACTTCTCTTGTTATTGGGGCTCTTATATGCCTTGTAAGAAGCGACAAAAGAATGATTATAAAGAACTATATTACCGACTGCGCTTTGCGGGCAAGTACTACAATGATAAAGAAAACACATGGCAAAATAAGCCTTTTAATTGCACAGTGCAATATGATGATGGAGGTAATCTAATTGTTCCAAACTCAAACACGGATTGGAAGCAGTCGTTGATATATGGAGAACATAAGGGCATAAACGTTCCACTCCCACCAAACCAAACGGGAAACGTTTATTTTGAATTCATGCGCCCCTTTACTGCAATGAAAACCGATTACAAGATTGTGAGTGGTGCTTTATTTGATAGTAAAGTTCCGATTTACATAAGGTCAACAGAAGGCTGCAACCTGATAACGGATTATGAAGCAACAATCTATGGACTAAGCCACAGCACCGATGATTCAGAAACACAATATGAGAATCAGCTATCAGATAATAAGTTCATTGAAGAGGCAAGCGATATTGAATTGAAGGTTTGCACCTATGATGGGAAGGCAACATCATATTCATCACCTTACTTCTATTCACAAGAAAAGGGCGTGGAAATGCTTAGATCATTAGATTATGGCCTATTTATTGGAAGCCCTGAGGAGAACCTAATAACAAGAGCAATCAACCAATATCAAAAGCCACAATTAAAGATGGAAATCACCCTCAATAGAGAGATAGGATTTAATAGCTCAATCACAAGCTCTTGGTTTCCTGATAAGAAGTTCATCGTTACCTCATACTCATTTGAACCACAGCAGATGAATTATACTTATAGCTTTGTAGAATTGAAGGATATAAGCACCTTTCAACCAATCGTGAAGAAGGATAAGGAAAGAAAGCAGAAACGCAATGGGGATTTGATTTATCATGAAAATAATAGTCCACGGCCTGTTGAACACAACTTCAACTTAGACGTTCTGAATAACATAAAGCCAACCAACTTCACCCTAAATAACGGAAACATCATCATGACAATATGATTATCAACCCATATAGACTAATGAAATTCTTTATTGATAAAGAATCGGGCATGCTCAAACTTTATGTGCCCGATATTATCAAGGATGTAGAAGCAGAAATCGATTATTACGACCTAATTATAACAATCAAATAATAGAACAAGATATGGCACAATTCCCAATTGGCAAAGTCATTCCCAATTATTGCGGGCGATATAAAAAGGAATCAAGTTATGAAGAGCTTGACATTGTTGCACACAATAACGGAACATGGGTATCAATGACCAATAACAACACAACAGAACCAAGTGAAGATAACACCAAGTGGAGATTGGTTTGCGATAATAGCAATCAGTTAGTAGAAGACAACCTAAAAACGTTTGGCTTGGCTCTTGAAGTAATTGGAAAACGGCTTGAAGACTTAACCAACAAGATCGACCAAAATCAGAAGGACATCGCAGAACAACACGGATTGGTTTTGGATTCAATCAATTCAACCGCGTTTGTTAGAACCAAGCTCAATGAGTTTGGCACTCGATTATCCAAGATTGAAAAGAAACTCGGAATCTGAGAACACACAACATAAACATCATAACACCAAACACCTATGAACTTCCTTGACCTTAACAACGACGGCAAACGTGATACCAAAGACGGGCAAATTATATTGGCCTACATCTTTGCAGCAGTAGGGATTTTCTTGCTTGTGACCGCGTTCTTCTACAATCCAATCGCGATCATAGATATAACCATTCAAACAAGTGCAGGCATGCTATTCTCATTTTGCGCCGCGTTACTCGGTTTAGACATACATTATCGACACCTATTGCAGCAGAGCATTGCAGACATGCAGAAGAAGAAAGAAGAAGAATGAAATGCTTTTTTATTTGTCATGATATGATAGAGCAGATGAGATAATATCTTGTCTGTTCTTTTTTTGTTCCCAATGTTACCTTGCAGCAGATACAGCATTCATTTGACGTGTAAGCGCGTTTCTTGTTGATGGTGGACGCTTGTACAGCAATGAAAGGGATAATGCAGCAGAGGGTAAATAAACAAGGGAATTGGAGGTTGTGAGAGGTTGAATTTAGGGGGGGAGGGGTCAATTTTGAGGTTTGGGCAGAAAATCACACGCCCCCCCTTTTTATTCCACACGGGAAAAGTTTGAAACTAAATTTCCAATGGAAAATGGTGCTATTTTGCAAGATTAGAGATTACAAAACCATAGTGTGTATAGGTTTTATTAACGGTGATACATTGAATTTCTGTGTACAGATTTTGCCACCTAAAAATAACCGATTACCTTTGCGGAAACAGATTTCTATGCACTGCTAAGAATGAGCGTTGAATGAAATCACCTAACAATCTCAGAATGAGATTGATATAAAACTTGAACTTATTGTCCGGTCAAAAACAAGGGGACTTTTGAAGATTTCATCCCAATGTTTTCTAGGTACGAGCGTTCTTTGCCGCTACAACCGATTGAAAGCCGCTGCTTCCTGTCCCCACCTCGGGGTAGGGTGAAGCACCGGCTGGGTGAAGGAGCGTTCACGTGCACGCACGCGCGTTACGCGCACACAGCAGGTTTTCGTTTTTCATGTTCACCCTTCACCGGTGGGGCGGAATCGGCTGATTGAAAGGCCGATCGAGGTGAAGGCTTTGCACGCTGTGGCGGATGAGACGGCCGGTGAAGGTGAATTTCAAAAGCCTTCACCCTTATTGAGTTGACTCACAGTTGTTTGCAACAGGTGGGTGAAGGAGTGAAGGTGAAAAACGAAAACTGCCTGACGCGCGCACGCGCGAGGAAAAGCACGATTGGGGGCAATTTTGTGCGGGCAAAGGGTGCGCCGTTTGTCCCCTCGGGGTCAATGGGCAGATTCGCAAAAAGCGATCAGTTCGCGGAAGAGGGGCACGCGCTCCAACAAGGGCCGGTAGCCCACGATGAGCATGCGTTCTCGTGCACGCGTCAGCGCCACGTTCAGTTTGCGGTCGACCCATTGTCCGCATTCGTCTTCAAACTGTGTGCTGCACAGAAAGGTCAGTTGCGAGGCGCGCGTCACGGTGAAACCGTAGATGATGGTGTTGCACTCCGAACCTTGGAAACGTTCGACGGTGTCGATGGTCACTTCGGCCAGTTCGGGATGAGGCGATTGCAGGAGGGCATTGCGCACCAAAGCGATCTGCCGGCGATAGGGCACGATGATGCCCAGATCTTTGATCGGATCGAAGCCCCCACGTTGTGCCACGAAGCGTGCATATTCCTCGACGGCCAGTTGGGCGATGCGTCGGGCCTCCGCCGGGTTGCCCTTGGGCGAGTGTCCGAGTTCCAGGGTGTCGGGCACGCAATCGTAGAACGCCAGGCGCGGCACGCCGATGGCCTCCTCTTGGTGGGGCAGGGGAATGGGGCAGAGCTTGCCCTCGTAGAATTGTCGGCTGGGGAAGTCGGCCACTGCGGGGTGCATGCGCCCTTGACGGGTGAGGTCGTGGCGACATTCGGCGGGAATGCGTTCGATGAAGCGTTCGAAAAAGGAGCGTCGGCAGTCGGTCAATCCCAGTGCGCAGAGTTCGGCTTCGGTGACGAGACTTTCGCTCGCCGGCTGCTGCACCACGGCGGAGAGTTGACGGTGGTCGCCGATGAGCACGAAACGGTCGATGAGCGGACGGCTGTCGGTGTGTGCCATCAGGAGCGGGAGCAAGTGCGGTTCGAGCAGTTGTGAAGCCTCGTCCACAATGGCCAGGGAGAAGTGCTTGTCGGCCATCAGCGCCACCGTGCCGGCCAGCGAGTGGGTGGTGCCCACCACCACGCGCACCTCGCGCACCAGTTGTTTCACCTCGTCGAGTTGTTTGAGGGCCCGGGTTTTGGCATCGAGCAGATGGTCGCGATAGCGCGGGTCGCAGCTCATCTCGTTGCCCACGCGCACAAAATCGATGCCGGCCTGCACCAATTTGCCACAAATCTCATCGACCGCGCGATTGGTGAAGGCGCCGAGCAACACTTGCGTGTCGGGGTCGGCGAGTTCCTCGAGGAGCAGGCACATCAGGCCCTTGGAGGTCTTCCCGGTGCCCGGAGGACCCACCAGCAGAAAGAGGTCGCGGGCGGCTTTGGCCTTGCGCACCAGTTGGGTGAGTTCGGCATTTTCGGGAGTGGTGAGCAGCTCCACGTGTGTCGCGGTGGTGGGCGGTCGCTGTCCGAGCACCCATGCGCGGCGATCGGCGGGGGCGGTGAGCAGGTTGTAGAGGCCGCGGTAGATGCCGCGCGAGCCTGCGTCCATGAAATCCGGTTCGATGGCCCACGACTGTCCTTCGCGGAGACAGAACACCCGCGCTTCGGTTTGTGCCTCGCGAAGGGTGAGCACCACCTCGTGTTCCAAAATTTGGCGCACGGTGGCGCGAAACACCATGTCGCGCCGCAAGTCCGGTTCGCGGGCCGTTTCGTAGCGATAGAGCACCACGATGTCGCCCGTTCGGAAGTTGGGCGGCGTGGCGGTCTCGCCGTTCGGATCCGTATCCGGGAGAGCCAAGTGCAAGTGCTTGACTCCGTGGCCGTTCTCGTCTGTTTCGGTGGAAAGCAATCGGAGATCGGTGAGGATGTTGCCCACCTCGCGTTTTTCGGCCGTGGTGCATTGCCAAGCCGCGGCGAATCCACTTGCTTCCTTCCCCGAGCTGCCAAAGCGACTGAGCAGGTTTTCGCGCACCAGGAAGCGGTGGAATCGGTAGAAATAGGCCAGCGCGGTCGGGTCGGCCGTGTGGAAGGGAGCCAAGAGCGTTTCGACCTGCGGACGGATGTATTTATTCCACAAGGCATCGGCCTGTCCCGGTCGGTGCAGTTGGTCGGGCGTGAGCTGTGCGATGAAATCGCGCATACCGGTGCGGGCAAACTGCTCTTCGCGCGCCACGATCTCATTGCGCAGGCGGAAGGCTTCGCGCAGCCGATCGGGGGCATTGGGGATGGGCCAGGTGGAGCGTTCGTCGGCATAGCGCGAGTAGAGCAGGTAACCTTGCAGGCGACTGTAGGATTGGCCGAAAACATAGTGGCGCATGGCCATGTAGAGCATGAGTTGCAGCTCGTGTTCGCGATAGGGAGTGCGGTTGTACTCGTCGATCTTCCCGCTTTTTTGTTCCAACACCACACTGCCGTCGGGTTTCATCAGGTCGATGCGGCCTTGCAGACCGAGCATTTCGCAAAAGAACGAGGGTTCGATGCAAACGCCCTCTTCGTCCGAGAGGTGCAGTTGGTGTTTGAACGTGTTTTGGCTCAGGTTGCGCAAATTGCGTTGCTGCTGCTGGGCTTGGGCGTGGAATTCCTGTCGATCGAAGTCGCAGGCGGCAAATTCGAGGGCGTGGTCGGAAAAGAAGCGGCGCGCGGTGTCGGCATAGCCGGCTTCGAGACCGTGCACCTCCTCATCGAGCATTTGCCCGCTCAGACTTCCCAACAGGGTGTGTCGGGAAGTGACGAAGGGATCGAACTTCTTCAGCACGTTCCACTCGGAACAGGTGCCGGTGGGGGCAATGCACTGGGCGATGGCCGTGACGTTGACCAAGTAGTCGGGCTCCAGAATGATGAGTTCCGGAAACAAGCGGTGGCCTTCGCGGCGAACGGCCACAAGATTCAGCTGCATGCCGGGCTCGACCAGCGCGAGCAGATAGCGGAAATCGCGTCCTCCGGCAGCGTCGGGAGCGAGCGGGAGTTGGAACTCGGTGTCGCCGCCGGCGTCGGTGGGGCTGACCGTGAGCTCGTGGCTGAGCACGGCGTCGACCACCACGCGCAGACATTTTTCGGAGAGGGGCTCCGGAGATTGGACGGCGGTGAGGTGGCGGGGCAGCAGTGCGGCGAGTTCGGCGGGCACGGGGGCTTGCTTCAAACCGGCGACCAAATCGGCCAGTGCACGGAGGTCGCCCGGAAGCCGATCGGTGAGTTCGGCTTCGGTGAGCTCGTCGGCGCGTCGCCAACGCACGCGGAAGTCGTTGGCGGCATGATAGAGCGTGTCGGAAAAACCACGCTGCGCGTGCAAATAGTGCAGGCGCGAGAACGCACCCGAGAACGAAGCGGGCGCGTCGGCGGTGGTTTCGTTCATCAGTTCCACAAAAAGGCGATAGGCCATGCCGCAGCGCCGGCGAATGTCGTACTGTGTGGTGGTGAGACAGCGCCGGATGTCGTCGTAGTAGTAATCGGCCGAGGTGTATTCCATAGGACAGATCGAAAAAGGAGGGGGTTAACAGAATCGGATGTCGAAGATGACGGTGCTGCCCACCAGTTCGTTGAGACGGCGCACGAGTTGTTGGCGCATCATGGAGAGCTGGGTGCGGAGCACGGGGGTGCGCACCTCGACCCACAGGGCTTGGTCGCGGACAAAGCGGGCGGTGGTGTGCGGTGCAATGGTTTCGCCCACCGCAGTGGGCCAAGATTGCACAACACGATATTCGAGCAGCGGGGTTTCCAGACCGCTTTCGCGCAGGAAATTTCCCAGCATGTCGCCTACGAGTTCAGCATTTTTGCGTTTCATTGTCGGGAATTGAAGTGGGTTCGCAGGTGAGGCGGCCGTTTTCCACCACAAAAAGACGGTAGTCGCGGTGGGTGGCGGCCAGGATGCGATCGAGGTGATCGCGGTTGGTGTCGGTGATGAAGATTTGCCCGAAGTCCTCGCCACTCACGTAGTCGACAATGCACGACACCCGGCCGGCGTCGAGTTTGTCGAAGATGTCGTCGAGCAGCAGTAGGGGTGTGCGGCGCTCTCCGTGGTTTTTGAGGTAGAGAAACTGGGCCAGTTTCATGGCGATGAAGAACGTCTTGGTCTGCCCCTGCGAGGCTTCTCGGCGCACACTGTGCCCATTCATCAGCAGATCGAGATTGTCCTTGTGCGGACCGTGGAGGGTGTGTCCCACGATCTGTTCGCGCACACGACCTTCGTGCAGGAGCGGGCCGAGCGGCCCGCGGTCGGCGTGGCTTTCGTAGGTGATGTCCACTGCCTCGGCCGCTGCGTTGCACAGTCGGGCGTAGAGTGCGGAGAAAATGGGGCGGAAGGCTTCGACAAACTCGCTTCGGGCGGCATAGATCACTGCAGCATCGGCATCCATGAGCGACTCGAGCACATCAAACAGCCCTTCGTCGAGCGGGCCTTCTTGTTTGAGCAAGGCGTTGCGCTGCTGCAAAGTCTTGCCGTAGCGAATGAGCGCCTCTAAATAGCGGGGCGAGGTTTGCGCGATCACGCTGTCCATGAATTTCCGCCGCTCTTCGCTTCCGCCCGTCACGAGTTGCTCGTCGCTGGGCGAGAGCATCACGAGCGGGATGGCGCCCACATGCTCACTGAGTCGTTTGTAGTCCTTGTCGTTGCGTCGCAAACGCTTGCGCTGTCCGCGTTTCAGTGCGCACGACACTGCGTCGCGGGTGCCGTCGGGCGAAAGATACTGCCCTTGCAGCATGAAAAAGTCGGCCTCATGGCGCACGCAGCTGCTGTCGGTCAGGGCGGTGGCGCTTTTGCCGAAGGAGAGAAAATAGATGGCGTCGAGCACATTGGTTTTGCCCATTCCGTTGGCGCCGATGAAGCAATTGACGTTGGGCGAAAGCCGAAGTTCGGCTTCCGCAACGTTCTTATAATTGAGAAGCGTGAGCTGTTCGAGAATCATGGGGCGAAAGACATGAACGCGGTGGGCACCCCATTGTGACAGACGGTGCCGGTTCGCGCAGTGATCCTACAAAAATAGCAATAAAACGGCGTTTCTGCCGTCTTTTTGTGGTGAAAAACGTGTTGCCTTCCCACGTCGTGCAAAATAATTGCGCTTTCATTTCTCTACTCACACACAATATATTATTTTTGCAGCGTATTTGCCGCAAAATAGTGGCATTGCGCGAACTCCACACGATACAAAAAAAGCAAGATATAATCATGAGTCATCAGAAACAAGCCCTCGATCTCAACGAGGCCCTCGCGACTTCCGAAGCGTTCCTCATCAAATACCGCAAATGGGTCATCGGCGTAGGCATTGCCGTCGTTGTGCTCATCGGAGCATGGGTGGGCGGCTACTACTATCTCAAGAGTCAGAACGAACAGGGACAGTACGAAATCAGCCTCGGCGAGCAGTATGTGCAAACCGGCGATTGGAACAAAGCCATCAAGGGCGACGGTGCCACCTTCAAGGGCTACGAAAAAATTGCCCGCAACTATGCTTGGACCGATGCGGCCAACATCGCGCACCTCTACTGCGGTTTGGGCTATTTCAACCTGGGCGATTATAAAAAAGCGATTGCCGAACTCGAAGACTTCTCGCCGAAGGGCGACGTCACGGTGTCTGCCAACGCCTTGGCGGCACTGGGCAATGCCTATGTGGCCGACAAGCAGCTGGACAAGGGTGTGAAGTACCTGAAGAAGGCCGCTGACCATGCCGACAATGCCGCACTCTCTCCCATCTACCTCCTCGAAGCCGGTCAAGTGTTGGAGAGCCAAGGTAAAAAGGCGGAAGCACATGAGTTGTATGTCTCGATCAAGAGCGATTATCCCGAGAGCCAGTTGTCACAGACCGGTGTACAAAACGGCAAAGTGATCGGCGCAGAAATCGACAAATACATCGAACGCACCAAATAACCCCACCTCGGTGCGTCATCTCCCGAATGAGGACTCGGAAAGCGGTGAGTTCGCCCCGGAGGGCGACCCGAGCTCCGGTTCCTCATTCGGCTTTTATTTTTTGCTCGCTCCGTGTGCCTGTCGTTTGGGCCTAATTTCGGGAGCGTAGCCCCAAAGAGGCAAAGACCTCTCTCCTATCATCGTCTGAAAATTATGTCACAATTCACCTTCCTCCGAGAGAACGAAGGAGAAAAACCCGATCTCTCATTCATGCGTTTCGGCGTGGTCGTCACCGAATGGAACGCACACATCGTCGACGCCATGTTGCAACAGGTTTGCGCCACGCTGGCTGAGTACGGCGTGCCGGAAAACAACATCACCGTGCGTCGCGTGCCCGGAAGTTTCGAACTCGTCTACGGATGTGCGCAGTTGGCACAACGCGGTTACGTCGATGCCGTGATCGCTTTGGGCTGCGTCATCAAGGGCGACACGCCGCATTTCGATTACATCTGCCTCGGCACCACCGAAGGGCTCGTGCGGCTCAACGCCACCGGCAAGGTGCCGGTGATCAATGGCGTGCTGACGGTCAACAACGAGCAGCAGGCACTCGATCGGGCCGGAGAAAAGATGAACAAAGGGCGTGAGTTCGCCATGACTGCCGTCAAAATGGTGCAATTCATCCAGTCTTTCGAGTAAATCCCACTTCCATCGGTGCCTTTCACCGTGAGGAAGAGCTGAACATCGCGTTTGCGCGCGGTTTTTCCCCTTGTTTTCGCCTCGGAACTCAGTTTTTTGCCCGAGAAATGGAACAAAGTGGTGGAAACGCTTGGTGTTTTCGGCTTTTATGCCTAACTTTGCCATCGCAAACGCACAAAAGGGCAAATACCAGAGTGGCCAAATGGGGCAGACTGTAAATCTGCTGGCTTACGCCTTCGGTGGTTCGAATCCATCTTTGCCCACCTTCCGGCGCAGGAACTGAAAAGTTCTTGCGCCGGTTGCTTTTGTGGAATGAAGTCTGCGTGCTGCGTTCCCGTTTGTGGGAAATAATAGATCTAATGACGCGAACGAAACCTCTAACAAGAGGGTGGGAGAGCGAAACGTGGCGACCCCTATTTTATCCAAGGGGAAGAAGAAAAACAAAGGCCCGGTGAAACCAGTGTTTCACCGGGCCTTTGTCGTGTGGGGCCGCGAAGTTTTTTCCGAAGGGCTTAGCGAATGAAACGAGTCGCAGTGCGAACACAGCAAATCGCGGTGAGAACGGGCTAAGCCGTGGTGCGAACGGAGGAATACTGCGTCCTTCTTTCGTGGTGGCGCGGCCCTATTGTTTGCGCCAGCGGGCGAACTCCTCTTTGTCGCCGTTGAATACATTGACATCCACCTCCCCGTGGATACCGCGCACGCGTCCTTCGGGTGTCAGTTGCCAGAAAGCCAACTTCACGTAGGGACGGAACTCACCGTAGCGCGCGATCCACACGTCATATCCCCGCACGGCATGCGGCGCGTGCGGCAGGTGGTCATTGACAAACGACTGCCCCACGTAGAGAATGGGGCGTTTGCCGGTGGCGTGCTCCACATAGTGTAACCAAGCCAACGTCTGTTTGAAGAGCGCCGCCCGTCCTCCCATTTGCGCAATCTGTTCGTCCGTCGGTTCCACGTCGAGCACGGGCGGAAGCGAGGTCAAATGCAAGCGTGCATGCTTCAAAAAGAACCGCGCTTGTTCGATTCCGCCGGTTTTGGTGGAGAAAAAATGGTAGGGCGCCACGGGAATGCCACGTGAGTGCGCCCCTTTCAAATCGTAGGGGTAGTATTTACTGAAAAGCGAGGTGCCTTCGGTGGCCTTGATGAAGACAAAACTCACCGGATAGTCCACTTTGCCGGCGGCATGTCGGTGCGCCACTTTGCCGATGCCCACAATGCGGAGCGACGGCCAGTGAATGCCATAGACTTTGTCGTCGATCTCGTGCTGGTGTCGCGAGATGTCGATGCCATAGACGCGGTCGGCCGTGTAAATCATGCGTTCTCCCTTGAAACGATCGCGGTGCCAAGTGCCCGATTGCACCATGCGTCCGTTCACCGCAAAGCCGTAACCCTGTCGTTGATAGAGCGAATCGAAGGCTCCGCAGTAGTAATCGCCGTTGACCGCCAGCGCCGATCCGGTCCATCCCCCGGCGGTGCGTGTGAGCGAGAAGAATGTGCGCTTCTCGTCCACAAATTGTCGGTGCAAGGTGTCTACTTTCGGATATAAGTAGTGCAGCTGAATCTTGCCGGTGCCCACCGCGAGTGCGTCAGGCCGGGACGGTTTGAGACGAACGAGCCCCTTTTGTCTCGACACCGGTGCGTAGGCTTTCCCGCCCGCCGTGTATTGCAACCGTCTGCGTGCCATCGGGCGCTCCAATCGGGCGGCGCGTTCCAGCAAGGCCACCACTTTTTTGCTGTTCTCCCACCGTTGCAACTCGTTGTCGCCGTAGCTCATCACTTCGTTGTATCCCTGGTCGGTCACACTGTGGGTGCGTGCATAATAGCGGAGCTCTTCCACTCGCTTCTTGAGCAATCGCTCTCGGCCCAGTTCGGCCTCGAGGCTTTTTTTGATGAGTGCTTGAAAGGCTTTTCCGCGCAACGTGTCGGGGCGCGGCGCGAAATAGACTTCCACCTCGCCGCTTCGGCTCACGCGAAAGCCCGAATGTGTCACCGTGTGCCGCGCCTGTGCGCTCCGGGTGTGGAGCGAACGCAGCAAGACCACGCTGTCGCGCACGCCACTGACCAAATCCGTGTCGGACGCCAGGGCGAAAAACAGGGTGTCGCGCCCTCCGACGGGGAGGATATAATAGGATTGTTCGTCGATCGACACCAGACTGCGCAGCCGATTGTCGTCGTGCCGAAGATAGAGTCCGAGGGCAACCACTTGCAGTAGCACAAGCAGCGAGATAATAAGGCGGGCAAGTATTGTTTTTTTCATTTCCGAATCGTCTATTGCGTGGGCCGTCTCGCCGTGATGCGCGAGACGATCAGCCAACGGCGCACAAAGTTACAAATATCACGCGAAACATTTTGTGCACCCGTTTCAATTTTTCGGTCGCTCGCTTAGCTTGTGAAAAATGAAGGGCTAAACTTGTTTTTCTGTCCTTAGATTTGTTTCTTTGGATTGTAAATTCTAAATTTGTCGCAGAGGTTCGCCTCTGCCGGTTCGCGCTGTTCGATGAAGTCCGGTCGACTTCCAAAAAAAATCGTGCGTCGCTTGTTGCTCTCCTCCCGCCTGAAATGCCGAAAAAACCGTGGAACGAGGAAAAGCCCGAAGAGCCGGCGTGCGAAAACCAGTATTAAATCTCCATCTCATGAAACAACTTCTCTTTATCCTGTTGTTGGTTCCGTTGCTCTGCGTAGGTTGCGGCACCATCGAGCTTCCCGACGGACCTCAGTCGAGTAGTTCGCTGCGCAAGGTCACCGTCCACACGCGGGCGGCCGACAATGTCGTTCCCACTTACCCCATCGAAGTGTTCGCCTTCGACGGCGGTGGACAGTGTTGTGCACGTCAAACGCTCAAACAGGCCGGCGACGCACTTTCACTCCGCCTTGCCGACGGCGCCTATCGCGTGGTAGCCTTTGCCGGTCTGCCGTCTTCGAGCACACTTCCCGAGCATCCCAGCTGGAACTCCGCTGTGTGGCCAAACGGTGCGAATGCCCTGTTCGATCAAGCCATTTTGCGCGCCGAAGCGTCCGTCACTGTGGCCGAAAAGCGCAGCCAGGTGCATTTGCTATTGGCCCCCGTGGTGACGGCTGCGGAGTTGCGACTGACTCAATTGCCGAATGATGCGACTGACGCCGCTATCGAGATTGCTCCGGCCTGCACTGCACTGAACTTTGCGGGCGAACGCAGCGGAGAAGGGCGCGTGTCGGTTCCCCTCACGCGGGGCGCGGACGGTGTTTGGACTTCCGGCGTTCACTATCTCTTGCCCGCGGGCAAATCTCCCACACAATTGAGTATTCGCTGGACGCGCAATGGCGAACAGGCCGTGTATGGCTACACCTATCCGCAGGCGCTGGTGGCCGGCACGCCCTATCGTTTCGAAGGAGCCTTTGTCGACGACGCGGCCGGCGGCACGGTGGGCGACGTCTCGGTGGCCGCCTGGAATGCCCCCGTTGTGCAGACCTTTAGTTTCGGTAAAACGGTCGTGAATCCGCCCGTTCAACCCCAACCGCCCGCCGGTGGCGGCACAGGCGGCACCACGCCGCAGACCACGTGGGAGGGTCGCCTGTGGAACGGCCATGTGGTGGCGCTGGTGCAGAACATTGTCGGCAGTGAAGCCGATTTCCTGTTGATCAGTCGCGCGCAGTGGGATCCGGTGGCCTCGGCCTATTCAGAAACCGCCTCCGATGAGGCGGCGCAGTACGCAGCCGGCTACAAAGAGGGCGAGTTGGCCGAGTGGCACATCCCCACGCGCCAAGAAGCTGCCGCGCTGGCGGCTTTCTGGCGGGGCGAAAAACTCAAAATCATCAATGCCACCCTCCGTGGCGCGAGCGAACCGGAGATCTACGACAAGGTAGAGGGGCGTTCCGTCCCCTATCTCTGCGACGAAGCGCGTTCCGTCTTCTCGTTCCTGGAAAATTCGCATGTGCGCAAGGCCGGTAAGTCGGTGGGAACCTACTTGTTGCGCTTGGTCAAGACCGTTCACGTGCGCTTTCAGCCCTGATTGGCATTTTGACATCGGCGCCGCCCGTTGGAAACACGGGGACTAAGCTCGGAAACCTCCCGTGTTTTCGAGCTTAGTCCCCGTGTTTTTTCTGATCGTTGGGCGTTTTTCTCCGAAGACTCCGCAGGGCGGCGCGTCAGAGGGCGGTTCTCGGGCGA
>ENA-OWNK01000847-OWNK01000847.1-metagenome-genome-assembly--contig:-NODE-847-length-14001-cov-3.911731_pt1 | contig 14001 bp, 9 predicted proteins | sample MGYA00245343_ERZ651121 | MGnify/ENA primary metagenome ERZ651121 (study PRJEB26857, sample SAMEA4031775) | metagenome | biome: human; feature: oral; material: saliva | place: Philippines | collected 2014 | study... | reverse complement strand
AAAGGAAAATTGTTACTTCTTTTTTGAGAAACTGGCCTGATGGGAACAACATGGGGATGGCGGTATCGCGTGCATGATAGCGCGGTGCAGGGTCTTGCTGTTTGTAGCTCGATTCGTGCTCTTCGTCGATGATCACCAAACCTAGGTTTTGGAAAGGAAGGAACAGGGAAGATCGAACACCGAGAATGAGAGGGAAAGGAGCATCGGAAAGTTGTTTCCTCCACAGTTCTACGCGCTCATTATCGGGAAACTTGGAATGATAGACCCCTAACTGCTCTCCAAACACACGTCCGAGACGATCGGTGATTTGGGTAGTAAGCGCAATTTCGGGGAGGAGAAACAAGACTTGTTGTCCGCGCGCAATCGTTTCTTTAATCAACTGGATGTAAACTTCCGTCTTTCCACTTGAAGTCACCCCATGGAGCAGCACCACGCGTTGTTTTTCCCACAAAGCCACAATCTCATCGTGCGCTTTTTGTTGTGCTTCGCTGAGAGGGTGGTGTAGACTTTCGGGGAGAGCCTTGTGCAGTTTAAGACGTCCCACTTCCACATTGTATGTCTCGAGCACTCCGCGCTTCACGAGGGCAGGAATGCCCGTGGTAGAATCACCAAGCTGTTCTTGGAGCAAATGGCGCTGTACTGGTTGCAACAAAGAGAAGTTTTTCAGAGTCGTGGCACTTTCGATGCCTGCCATATCAAGAAAAGCAAGGAGCGCCTCGCGTTGACGTTCCGCACGCTTTAGTTGATTGTCCAGTTGTAAGAGGGCTTCCTCCGAATGATAGGCATCAACCAAACGGAGCATCGTGGTGGTCTTGCTCTTGAAAGATTGGCTCACGCGCTCTTCCACTTCCACGCATCCGATTTCGATGAGGTGTTTTGCCGCGCGCGTCAGTCCAGGGAGAGGAAGCGTTTTGCGCACTTGCTGCAAACTCTGTGCTTTGGAGAGGGCGCGGAGGAGGGCTTGTTCCGTCTTCGTCAGTTGCTCATCATCTGGGTCGGCATCTTCAGTCGCTACAAGAAGCGTTTCGCTCTCTAGCTTTAAGCCAGCTGGAAGCGCAGCTTTCATCACTTCGCCAGGGCAGCAGAGATAGTATTGCGCCATCCAGCGCCAAAGCTCTATCTGTTGAGGTAAGAGTAGGGGATGTTCATCCACCAACTCCTCTATGTCCTTTATTTTTTCGGCTTCCACAGTGTTGTTTCCATCATGGAGGCGGATGACAATGCCGGTGTAGCGTTTGGATTTTCCCAAAGGAACTACCACGCGTGAGCCTACGACAAGGTTTTCTCCCAATGTGGGAGAAATGCGATAGGTGTAGGCACCTGGAACTGCCAAAGGAAGAACGACGTCTGCGTAGTGTGGCATGAGGAAAGTGGAATATTATTTGAAATCTAATTCAAGTTGCGCTCGATCGCCTAAGAGGTTGAAGGTCATGCGATGGTAGGGAGTGGTGCCGTGTTCGGAGATGCCCGCGCGATGTTGGCGGGTGGGATAACCGGCATTGCGGTCCCAGCCATAGTGAGGATATTGTTGATGAAGCTCCGTCATATAGTCATCGCGATAGGTCTTGGCTAAGATAGAAGCTGCAGCGATGGAGAGGTACTTTCCATCGCCTTTCACGATGGTCGTGTGGGGGATGATAGTCGATTCTCCTGTTGGGCTTGATGCCTTATCCGTGTGTCGTCTTGTTTTATCGTGATAAGGTTTGAATCGATTGCCATCTACGATGATGTATTCGGGGCGAATGGTGAGCCCCTCTAGAGCACGGTGCATGGCGAGAATGGCGGCATTGAGGATGTTGATACGGTCTATCTCCTCAGGGTCCACTTGTGCCACACACCAAGCTAGCGCATCTCGTTCAATGATAGTACGAAGTTCTTCTCGCTTTTTAGCAGACAGCTGTTTGGAATCGTTGAGCAGTGGGTTCTCATAGTTGGGAGGGAGAATGACCGCGGCGGCAAAGACTGCGCCTGCCAAACAGCCGCGCCCAGCTTCGTCGCAGCCGGCTTCGATGAGTCCTTCTGAGTTGAAATGAGATTGTAGCATAAAATTATCCTGTTCTTCTTTGTAAATCTCCAAACAAGCAGGAAATCTACAAAGAAGAACGATTGAAGCTGCACGTCAGTGGCATGCAGCAAAGGGACGAAAGGAGATTAGGGTGGAGCCTAGAGCACAACAGCAGTACCTGTGGCGACCACCATGAGCATGGAACCATTAGCTCCTACAGTGTTATAGTCAATATCAACACCAACGATGGCATTTGCTCCCATCATTGAGGCTTGCTTTTCAAGTTCACGGAGCACTGTTTCTTTACCTTCACGGAGCACCTTTTCATAAGTGTTGGAGCGACCGCCGAAAAAGTCTGTGAGGTTGGCTAGAATGTCCTTGATAAAGTTGGCACCAATGATGCTTTCTGCACTGATGACCCCAAGGTATTGACGGATGGGTTGACCATCTACTTGATAAGTGGTTGTGATGAGCATAGGATTTGTATTTTGGTGTAATAGAGAATGTGGAATAGAGGGTTTACTCTTCTTGCAAAGGTAATACATTTAGCCCAAACCGGTCATTAGATCCTGAACAGATTTCATTAGATTGTTGAGCAGATTGTTTACCGTTAGTTCGCAGGAGTAGCTGGCTACGGCGAGAACGAGCGAAAAACAAGATGCCAACAAGAATATGAAAGATGACAGGAAGTTATCTTTTCAATGACGATTGGAACCATAACAGTCTAATGACCGATTGGGGTTTAGTGGAATGAAGCCTAGCTTTTTGGGCTTAATGGTTAAATGTACTCCTCATAAGGGACAAAAATGCACTCTATCTTCGCTTACCCCAATCGGTCGTTAGATTTCTCAATAGACTTTATTTAGATGATTTGTCGTTAGATCCTGTGTAATGCGTTTTAATCCACTGCTTTTTCCTCGACAGGAAGGTATACATTCATCATAGGAAATGAATTATTAACCAAATACGCGGGTTTGAGTGTTAAAACGCACGGAGAATTTTGGTCAGAATTTTGTGTAAACTAGGAAGAGAAGAATGTATGCTACGTGAGTTCAAAATCATCCGCCCAACAAATCTTACTCAAATTCTCGAACTCTTCCCGTTTTTCTTGGATGTTTTCCCGATTTCCTCGGACTTTTTCTCGATTTTCTCGGACAAAATAAAAATTTCGTCGGACAAAATTTGAAAAACGTCCCTTGAAATAGAACGAACAACGTGTTGTTTCACCAAAACTACACGTTGATTCTTCTCAAAAAAAGCTCAGATTACCAGAGAACGTGCTCAATACCTGAAAAGAGGTCTCAAAATCTCTATTTTCAAGCCCTCTGAGAATCGCATAATTCCCAGCAACTTTTTCTGAACTCGAATTTGGATGTTAAATGGAGAAATAGAAGTTGTGAAAATATCTATATTATAATAGCTAAGAGCAGGGGGGTGTGCTGTTGCTCTTAGCCCCAATTGGTCATTAGATATAGAAAGGAATTCGGTATAGTCCCAAAAACTTACACACTTTTTGAGACAATACCACTTTTGCTCATGTTACTACTGTTTTTTTTGCAACAAGCAAAGTAACAAAAGAGACTGAAATCCTGCAAGAGGGTTTCAGCCTTATTTTTGTCATCAGAAAAACTTTTACCGGACAGTAATATTGCGGAATTAAGGGATGATATGACTAGTGTGTATTCTAGAGTCCAACAAATCGATGGAGCATCAAATGAAAGCGAGGACAAATCATTCATGGCTTTCCGCTTATAGGAGCTCTTTAATAGAAACTATGAAGAGGAATTATGCCTGAAAAAGTTTTTGGTAGTTTGGATTTTGAGGATGATATTCAGGAATCAGTGCTTTCAGAGACTTTATTGTATTTTCTTGATCGTAAGTCTTAGCAGTTTCTATCAGAGCTATAATTTCTTGCGACACTTTATCAAATTCATATTCACGTACACGAGCAATCTTGATGCGCTCATGACTCGTTGCAAGAACAGTTTCTTGATCATTCAATACTTCTTCATAGAGCTTTTCTCCTGGTCGAAGCCCAGTGTAAACAATCTTGATATTTTGCTTGCCACTGAGTTTAATCATGCGTTTGGCTAACTCAGAAATTTTGACAGAATGTCCCATGTCAAACACATAGATATGTCCTCCATTTCCAATCGTTGTAGCTTGAAGCACAAGTTTACAAGCTTCAGAAATGAGCATAAAGTATCGTACAATTTCTGGGTGCGTCACATAGACAGGGCCGCCATTGCGAATTTGCTCGCGGAAGGCTGGGACAACGGAACCATTGGAACCCAGAACATTGCCAAAACGAGTAGTAATAAATTGACAATCGTGGATATTGCGCTTGTCGTTGTTAAGGCTTTGGCAATAAATCTCGCAGACACGTTTGGAACATCCCATAATATTGGTGGGATTGACAGCCTTATCCGTGCTCACCATCACAAAAGTTCGTACACCATATTTTACGGCAAGGTTGGCTAATTTAATGGTTCCATCGATGTTATTGAGTACACTCTCCGTGGGATTGTCCTCCATCATCGGCACATGTTTGTAGGCTGCGGCATGAAAGATGATTTCGGGATGATTATGTTTGAAAAATTCCTCCAAACGATGGTGGTGGCAGATGTTGCAGACCACGGTTTTACAAGGTATGTTGGAAAATTCTCGTTGCATCATCACACGCACATCATGCAAAGGAGTCTCTGCCATATCTAAAAGCAACAAACTCTTAGGAGAGAATTGCGCCAATAGACAAACTAGTTCTTTGCCGATGCTTCCTGCAGCGCCTGTGACCAGAATGTGCTTTCCTTGCATCTTGGTGCGGATAGCGTCCATGTCCACCTCTATCTCTTTGCGTGGTAACAAGGAGGATAGTTCGATATCAAGCAGGTTGCTGTTGGACAACCCATAGAGTCCTGTGAGGTGGTTGCGCTTTATATAACCTTCAAAGTTGATGCGAACCATGATGCGCAAACATATCATGAGTACCATGGACAGCAAGCACTGTAACAACAAATCGCGGGACCTTATCGTTTGTCCTATCGAATCTGTGTGAAAATTGATGTGTAGGAACATGATGATGGCAAAGCCCAATAAAAGAGCTCCACTGATGCGAAGTACATCCTTAGGCGTCACTCGACGGGCTGGAGCTAGATAGGTGTGGAAAACACGAAATCCCACAAGATAGGCAGGTAGATAGGCTATCAAAGTGAGCAATACAGGCAATACACTTACCCCTTCCAAACTGTGGTTAGCATAGAAGGCTGTAATTCCTGCCAAGAGGATAAGGACGCAATCGGCTATTAGTAAATACCAATAGGGAAGTGCATCGTAAGAAAGATACCAACGAATGAATTTGTTCAGCATTAGCTTTGGAATATGTTTATCCCATTGGGGAAATTGTGCTTATAATATTGTTTGATGCAGGAAACTGCTGTTTTTGTGCTTAATATCTTGACATATTTGCAAAAAAATAAGGGCTATATTTCGATAAAGCAACGATAATCTTTGCGAATTCTCAACAAATACATCTTTCAAGCTGTAAAAACTTTCAAGCTATTTGATTCCTTATGCCTATTTTTTGAGATTCGCTTCTTTTGTAAGAGTTGACCTGCAGATGTCCACAATGCGCTGCAAATCTTCTTCTGTGACCCAAGGACCACTTGGAAGGCATAGTCCGCGCTTGAACAAATCTTCACTGACGCCATTCACATAAGCAGGTGCATTTTGAAACACTGGTTGGAGGTGCATAGGCTTCCACAGCGGACGGCTCTCGATTTTTTCTTCTGCAAGTGCTTCACGTAACTCGTCGGTGGAGCAGGGAGCCTCCTCCGATAGCGTGATGGTATTCAACCAATAGTTGCTCGAAGAAGCGGCGTCGGGATTGGTATGTAGGGTGATGTAAGGGTTGTCAGCAAAGGCTTGCGTATAGAGATCGGCAAGATGCTGGTGGTGAGCGATGTGTTGGGGCAACACTTCCATTTGACCGCGACCAATACCAGCACTAATGTTGCTCAGACGATAATTAAATCCGATGTGTTCATGTTGGTAGTAAGGATAGTTTTCGCGGGCTTGCGTCGCAAAGAAAAGTGCGCGCTGTTTGGCTTCGGCTGTGGGGCAAATGATGGCGCCACCTCCTCCTGTGGTAATCATCTTATTACCATTAAAGCTTAAGACTCCGAAGTGTCCGAATGTGCCACATTGTTGTCCGTCATAGGTGGATCCCAGAGCTTCAGCTGCATCTTCGATGATGGGGATGTCGTAGTGAGTTGCAATCTCCATGATTTCTTTCATCTTGGCAGGCATACCATAAAGATGTACCACAACGATGGCTTTGGGTTTCTTCCCTGTTTTTGCCATTCTGTCTTCGATGGCTTCTTGCAGCAGTTGTGGCGACATGTTCCATGTGTCGGGTTCGCTGTCTACAAAAACAGGCGTTGCCCCTTGATAGGTAATGGGGTTGGCAGAAGCGGCGAAGGTGAAACTTTGGCAAATCACCTCATCTCCAGCTTTGACATCGAGGAGCACCATAGCCAAATGTAGGGCTGAAGTGCCTGAGGACAGTGCACAAACGTGAGGGGTGTGCTTGGAGGTGCAGGAATCAGAAGATGTGGAAGTGGTAGAAAACGAACCAGTAGGTTGTTGGAGGAATTCTTCCAAGTCTTCCTCAAATCCGTTGACGTTTGGTCCAAGAGGCACCACCCAGTTGGTGTCGAAAGCCTCCTGAATGTAACGTTGTTCTCCACCGCCCATGTGAGCTAAGCAGAGGTAGATGGGAGTTTTCATAAGATGGTTTGTATGATGATGCGTATATCTCCCCAAAAGGAGCGATGTTGTAGGTATTCGAGATTGATTTTTACTTTATCGGGAAAAATCACTTCGTCATTGTATTGCTGTGGATTGGGTTGTTGAGCCAAAAGTTCTTCTTCGTTGCGATATTTGAGTGTTGCAGGTCCTGTGATACCTGGTTTAAGTTGTAGTATATCACGATCCTTTCCTATGAGTTTGTCTGCATAGCCAGGAACATCTGGTCGAGGTCCCACAAAACTCATGTCGCCTTTGAGAATGTTCCACAATTCAGGAAGTTCGTCTAATTTATATTTACGAAGAAAAGCTCCCAATGGCGTGATGCGTGATTCTCCTGCTACACTTATGGAAGAGCCGTGGTGTGTTGTGGTCATGGTGCGAAATTTGACCATCGTGAACACCTTCCCATATTGTCCTACGCGTTGTTGGCGAAATAATACTGCGCCATCTGGCATTTTCACACGAATGAGCAACGCGATGAGGAGCAAAAGAGGTGACAATACAAGAAGACCAATTAAAGCAAATATCTTGTCAAAAGAAGTCTTTAGCATAAAGTTAGTCGTGTTGGGTTATGGACGCAAACCTGTGATTTTGTACAAACGATAATGTTGAGGAAGTTGCTTTTTTACTTCTAGAACAACCGACTTTTGTGCAGATCTCAGAGAGGGTAAATTGTTATCCGAGATGGTGGCAAAAAGTGTTATGCCTTGTTGTTGTGCTATTTGGTAGGCTATTCTCCACATTTGCGCACCAATGCCTTGACCACTAAATAGAGGATCTACAATCAGACCATGAAAAGCACGACCTATGCAAAAACAACGCAGAAAATGATAACCAATGATGGGGGAACTAGACTCTTTTCTACTTACCTTAATGAGGAGAAAGGCGGGATTTTTCCATAATCGTTGTAAATCTTGTAGCTGAAAGCCGTGTGGGCGGAAGTATTGTTGAGCACTGGTCGATTGTTGTAGCAACCATGTAGAGAGTGCTGGTAAATCTTCCTCAGTAACTAGCGACCAATGTACTGAAGACACGTTGTTAGTAACTTGTGCCAACGTAGCTGTAGCTTTTTTCTTCCAGAGTGGATAGCGCAAACGAAAGAATGCACCGTTTAATGCTTCGATGATCTTCCAGACCCATTGTAGATGATGTTTAATGAAAAGGAGTAAGGCTGTCATTGGAGCAAATGTTGATAATAGTCTTTGAGCTGTTGCCACACGCGAGCTTTGGAGAAATGCTGCTGCACATTGTGGTAAGCAGCTTCCCCCATTGATTTCAAATGTGGGGTGTGGAGCAGAGTTTGCATAGCTTGGGTGAGTGCCTCGATGTTTTGAGAAGGAATGATGAGCCCGTTGACCTCGTTGGTGATGATTTCTCGCGAACCATTGATGTCCGTCACGATGCTAGGGAGGGAAAAGGCTCCAGCTTCCAACACAACATTGGGAAATCCTTCGCGATAGCTGGGAAATACGAGTGCTTGCGCAGTAGCATAGAAGGGACGAACATCTGTTTGAAAAGGCAAACGATAGACGTTGGGGAGAGTGCGGATGAGTTGTTGGGTGGAAGGGGGAAGTGGGTCGAGACGCTCCTCTTCGTCACCCACGAGCAGAAGGGATATGGGAGAGGAAGTAGGACTCTTTTGAGCATAACTTTCAGTGAGGTTTTTGAAAGCTTCTATGAGTTCGACGATACCTTTGTCGCGCACTATTCTTCCAACGAAAAGAAAGACAAAAGCATCAGAAGGAATCCCCAAATCTGCTCTGCATTGTTGCGCCGCTAGCTCAATGTCTGGTGTAGAGGTGTAGTAGTCAAAATCTATCCCGCGTACATTGCCGTGTCCCAACACCGTCAATGGTTTGTGCGTGATGTGTGCTTGCAAATCATGGGCAACGCCTCGTCCCTCGGGGTTGAGATGTGTGGCACAAAAGCAGAGCAATTTATCAGTAGCGACAAGGATTTTGCGCTTCAGTCCGCTAGCTGTGGGCCAGATGAGACCTGTGAAAGTGTGTAATCTGATGGGAACACCAGCCAACTTTGCAGCTATCATCGAGAGCAGTCCTGCTTTCGGGGTGATGCTATGCACCATGGTGGGACGCTCTTTTCTGAAAAGCCAGAAGAGTTGCCAGAGTGAGATTAAGTCGTGGATAGGAGAAATGTGGCGCTGCATTGGCACGGCAACGGTACGCACCTTTTCTCGAGTTTCCAGTTCCTCCAATTCTGTTCCAGGAGAAGAAACAGCCACTACTTCATACTCTTTAGACAGTTCTTGAAGAAGTCCTTTGCAAAAAACATTGAGTGAGATGGGAACTGTCGAGATGCGAATGATTTTTGTCTTACCAATGTCATAATAAACTTGAGAGTAGGCATCGACCATCGTGGAAATGTCGTATTGCCATGCGCGTTCCGTTCCTCTCTCAATTGTTTGTTGGCGATGCACCTCATCTTGTTCTAGTGCTAAAATTTTATGAGCTAATTCTAGAGCATCACCTTGTGGAAAGAGGATTCCAGCACCACCAATAATTTCTCGGAGTCCAGGAACATCGCTAGCCACAACTGGACGACCAGAAGCCAAACCTTCCAGAGATGACAGCGATAACCCTTCATATTTACTTGACATCACTACAACGTCAGCCGTTTTGAGCACCGCTGCCACGTCTTGACGGTTCCCTAAAAAATGCACGCGGTGTGATAGATTTTGGGATTCTACAAAGTTTTCCACCATTCTGCGTCGTTCCCCGTCACCTGCTAACAACAAATGATATTCTTGAGGAAGATGGTGCAAAGCGCAAATGACTGTTTCGTGGTCCTTTTGTGCACGAAATGCAGCTGCCATCACCAACCGTTTCAACTCCGAGAATTGATGCACCAAGTCTTCCGCTGGGAGAGCTTGTTGAAAACTTCTCACGTTGATGCCATTGTTTATGGTTTGACAATGCTGCAAATGAGGTAAGTAGTTCAACAATGCTTGTGTAGTGCTTTCGCTTACTCCTATAATTTGTGCGTAGCGACTATACATCCATCGGTCCATTGATTTCAGTAAGGAGTATTTTCTGCGGCGATTAGTTGTATTGTGCTCCGTTGTCACCAGTTGCGGTGGATTTTTAAGACCAATAGCAGCTAGAGCTGTGAAAAGCTGACACGGAGTGTTGTGGGTATGCACCACATCAAATTGTTGAATCAGTCGGCGCAGTCCTGGAATACATCTTGGAGAGTGCATCGCTTTAATCCCCATGCCAAAAGAATGAATGGCAATGCCTTGTTGCTTTAATGCGTGATAGAAGTCAGTTCTCGTTCCGTCGAATACAGCCAATTCAATTTCCAGTCCCTTTTCTCGCAGTCGTGGCAATAAATCCACCATCAACCTCTCCGCTCCGCCAGTGCGAAGAGAAGTTATCACGTGAAGGATGCGAAGAGGTTTATCCATAATGATATTAAGCTGATGAAACTAGCGATGAGGTTCGGACTGAACGTCTAAATGAATATCTGTCTGAGAGATTGACAGAGCCTCAGAGAAATCTTAGGAAGGGAACTTGGTCGAAGAATTATCTCTGAATTGATATGGACGAAGTGACTTAAATTGGGGCGTGTGCACAAACTGCCAACCTCCCTTGAGTCCGCGAAGGAACTGAAGAGGAAAATCCCACATTTGGAGTAGTGGAGTTGCAAGGAGTGAGAGTACAAAAAGATAGAGCATCTTAAGACTGAAGCGCAACACCATTGTTGTTTTAGAAAAACGTGTTGTTTGCCAGAAACATCTCCACCAAATGATGAATTGTGCCTTCGTGCGCAGTTCTAAGCGATTGCGCTGACGTTTGAAGTTTCCACTCGAAGTCTTGCCGTCCATGTGCTCTATTTCCACTCCATAATCGATGCCGAGACGGAAACCATTGATTGCCAGTTTATAGAACTCTACGAGGTCATCTCCATAGGAAAATCCTAATGCGTCAAGCCAAAGTTCATCTTCGAGATGCAATGCCAGAAAACTCTCTTTTCTCCAGAGTGATGCAGGACCCGCACAGCTTTCCGAGAGATAAAAACGAGGTTGAGGTTTTTTGTTGTAAGAGAAAGCTCCTGTGGGAAGCACGCAGAAAGCCCAATGCTCATTGCTATGCGGATAAACACCTCCAAGAAGAAAAGCCGCAACTTTTTGCTTCCAACTCATGTCTTGATTGTGAAAAGTATCTGATCCCACACAATCAGCCTGATGTTCAGTAAGCGTTTTCAGCAATCTTTCAGCAGCAGTCTCCCCCAATCTCACATCGTCATCAAGCAACAGAATGCAGTCGCTGGAAATTTCGTCATAAGGCAAGATGCGTTGTCGCGCCATACCTTTGGGTACTACTACGTATTCCTCTTTTCCTATTCTAACGCCAGGGATAGCGTATCCCTCTGCGATATAGACCATCACGCGTTCTGGAGGCAAACTTTGGTGGGTGATACTCTCCAGCAAAATGCGATATTTCTCTCCTCCTGTACCAAGTGTGCGAATGGCAATGGAATAAGTCAATTTCGGTTTTTCCATAAAATCAAGAGATAGAGTAGTAAGCCGAAAGGAGCCATCAGCAGTGTTAGTAGAGGTTTGGGAGAATCTTTCAACCAACGTTTGTTGCGCGCAATGATGCAACTAGAAACATAGTGAATGCTTATTCGTAGCAGGTTGCGCAATGTATTGCGTTTATTTTGTAGTTCCAGTTGTCTCATTCTCATGAAACTCCAAGGCGAACGATAATACTGTTTGTATATATTGGCAGCCATACCATTAGTTTGGTAGTCCACAAAGCACAGATTATCATTGATAATCAGTAGGGGGAGTTCTCTCGAGGCTTGAAACACCATGCTATATGGGTTGAAATCTTTTTCTCCATGTAAGTCCTCTTTGAAGATGGCTGTTCGTGTTAAATCAGTACGCATCACTTGTTTTGCGTCACCTTTGTATAGCCCTTTTTCGGCAATGTCATAGAGTGACACCTCTTTCAATGCTTCCGGGAAATAGCCACCAATAGGTTGTTTAGTATCTGCATAGAAGTCTAAACCAATGATACCTGCGTATTGTTCTCCACCTCGTTCCTTCCACGTGTTGATAATCTTCTCCACTGCTGCATCTGGCATAAAGTCATCACTGTCGATGCAAACATTGAGAGGAGCAGAAATCACTTCATAAGCCGTGTTGTAGCCCGTGTAGAGTCCTCCATTTTCTTTCCAAATATATCGAATTGAGATACGTTGTTCTTTGATAAAACCTTCCACCACTTCACGTGTATTGTCAGTAGAACCGTCATCAATGACCAACCAGTCAAAATCTTGACAAGTTTGTCGACACAAGCTTTCATATACGCGTCCAATGAGATGAGCGCGGTTGAAAGTTGGAGTGAAAACTGTGAGGGTTGGCATATATATATTGTCGTTAGAATATGTCAATGAGAAGAACTGATAGAAACAATCCCCCGTAGGAAGGAAAACCTACCAATACAAGAATTTCATTACTGCAGTAAATCCTATATAGGCTAATATGATTTGTCCCACCTTTTTGTCTTGATCATTCCAAAGATTAAAGAAGAAGAGTGGGTAAGCCACGACAATCGGATACATGAACCACGAAAGGTAAGCAAATCTATTGGAGAAGACCGCGCGAATGAATATCACCCAAAAGGCATTGGCTAAACAATAGGTGGAAAACAACACCGAATACCAGTTGTCGGTGATTCGTTTTTTCAATATCGTGTAGTATCCCAATATGATAGGCATTGCACTATACGCCAAGAAGTCCCACCGGAAACCTGAAGAAGAAAACTGATATCCGACTCCTCCCTGTTCAAGATTGGTATAACCTTGCAAACGTTCATCAGCACTAAATTGTTCGATGAAGCCTGTCAAACGATTCCCCAAAAACAATGATGCCACAATGGAAAGTCCCCAAATAATGATGCTCCAGTGTGGACGTTTGTAGATAAACAAGCTACAGATGAAGCCTGCCAAGGGAATACCCACACTGTGGTGAATGCCGTAAGCCAAGAATGCAACGACAGCGGAGAGAATTCTTTGTTCTTTGAAATATAAAACAAAAGCCAATAGTGTGACATGACAAGCGAGCCCATTGCGAAGACCGTTGACTCCAAACGCGTAAAACATCAGAGAACCACAGAGCAGAATCAGTGTGATGATGGGTTTGTGAGGAAGCAGTATGCGTATGGCTGCATAGGCTGTAGCCATATAGAAGAGGGAGACAACGGTGAACAAGAAATGTACATCCTGTCCTAAGCTCTTAGTGATATAGTAAAGACTCTCCCACAACCATTCATTTTTGAAATCTATCACAAAATCTGCGGGTTGAAATAGCGCAAACGATCTTGCATAGTTTGCGGTATCGCCAAAATAAATCCCGCTATTGGGTCGCATACCTAACCATATAGCTATAATCAAAGCTACCCCCCATCCCACAAGAGCAGACTCCTTTCGTTGAGTTTGCAACGTGCCTTTGGAATTATAAAACTGCAACCCCACAATTAGTCCCCACAAACAGAAGAAACCAAAGAATAAAGGGCTGTAGAGTGAAGCGTCAAACATGAGTAAATGCGATAGTTAGTGATGACCTTATTTGATGAGTCGATAGAGCCAACTACGATGCCAAAGACGTGAGAGCCAAATATACAGAGGTTTTTGTGCACTCCATGTTCTGTCGTAGCGGTGAATGGTGCGCGTGTTGGGAGTTTGTTTTATGCGTCCAGTGGCATTGTCCATTGGGTCAAAGTATTCTGAGGGGTAGAGAGCTACGCCTGCCACTTCTTGATAGCGATTTTCGCGCACAAATCCATGACGAATGAATATCTCTGTCATCCCCGACACCACAATTCCCGTGTCCAACATTGCAGTGGAGTCATCTTTTGCTTGCACATCATAGAAATCCAACATTTCTTGTGTGATTGGGTGGTGTGCTTCCACAGCCATCACCAATCCAGAACTCACTGTGGGAGGTTGAGCATCTTCTAGCCCCATAAATGCACCCAACTTAAGCAAATCATCTATGGAAGCCACCATTTCTACATCAGTGTCGAAATAGATGCCACCCCATTCTTCGAGTATTTTGTAGCGAGCAAAGTCGCTGACGAAAGCATATTTTCCGGCTGCATAGGCAGCACGAGTATAGGGGTGTGCATTTACATCAAAGTTTTGCTCGTTCCATTCGTGAATCT
>ENA-OWNK01000832-OWNK01000832.1-metagenome-genome-assembly--contig:-NODE-832-length-14140-cov-3.707774_pt1 | contig 14140 bp, 11 predicted proteins | sample MGYA00245343_ERZ651121 | MGnify/ENA primary metagenome ERZ651121 (study PRJEB26857, sample SAMEA4031775) | metagenome | biome: human; feature: oral; material: saliva | place: Philippines | collected 2014... | reverse complement strand
CACGATTGAAGTGACCTCTATCTACGCAGAAGATGCAGACTATAGCCTACCTGCACATACCTCCTTCTCTGTGCGCGATATCGATGCTGGAATGAACGGCATGGATGATATCGTGGATTGTTGCGCCCAACAATCAGCAGATATTATCATTAAAAGGATTAATGAGATTTGCAAGGACAACAAAAGAACAAAAAAATAAAAGCAGCAAGTAAAAATGTACCTGCTGCAATGTAAATGAAAGTTTCTAACAATCAGAAAAGTGGGAATCTGATGGTTTGATATCCGGAGTATTTGAAGAAAATATCACCTAGGATGACTAAAGCCCAAAGAACGCCAAAGAAGAGGACGATAGGATTGGATAAAACTTTTTTGTCATTGCTGTCTGATACGAGATTTTGGAATGGTTTAAGCACTTGATTCTTTTTCAGTAAGAAATTCATAAGATGTTTGAATTAAAAGATGAATAAAATAGAGTTATTAGGGCGACAAAGGGGAAAAGGGACGCAATCACGCTGGAAGCAGATGAAGTACGAAGGATTCCCCCAATGTCTGAATTTTCGTTGGAATGAATGGGGAGTTGTACCTCTTGGGAGGTCAAAGACAATGCGAGAAGATCAACAATTTATTGGGCATTGCGCACGGCAGTGTCAAATTGTTGCAACAACCACTGATTTTGTTCCTCACGAGTGAGGTGGGAGTTGTCGAGCACAAGGGCATCTTCGGCTTGGCGCAGGGGACTGACTTCACGGTGGGAGTCGATGTAGTCGCGCTCTTGGACGTTTTTCAAAATGTCTTCATAAGACGCTGGTAGTCCTTTGGCTTGGAGTTCATCAAAACGACGTTGTGCGCGCACTTCAGCAGAAGCGGTGACAAAGATTTTGAGTTCGGCATGAGGGAACACGGCTGTACCGATGTCGCGACCGTCCATCACGATGCCTTTTTCCTCTCCCATGGCTTGTTGTGCTGCGGTCATGGCTTCGCGCACAAAGGGCAGAGCTGCAATGGGACTGACGTGCTGACTCACTTCGAGGGTGCGGATTTCGTCTTCCACGCGCTCTTCGTTGAGGTAAGTCACAGGAAGATGGGTGTCAGGGTCGAGTTTGAAATGCACTTTGACGTCTGGCATCCGCGCCTGCAGGGCTTCAGCTTGCACACTGCCATCGGCATTGAAGAGTTGCTCACGAAGGGCAAAGAGGGTGACGGCACGATACATGGCTCCGCTATCTACATAGATGTAACCTACTTGTTGGGCAAGGGCTTTTGCCATGGTGCTCTTTCCGCACGAACTGTGGCCGTCGATGGCGATGATTATTTTAGACATTAGATGTTAGACGTTTTTCGGTCGCAGGATCGCGAGAGGCACCATCATTTCCTCCATAGAAAGTCCGCCATGTTGGAAGGTGTCGCGATAGAACTGCACATAGTGATTGTAGTTATTGGGATAAGCAAAGAAGCGCGTGCCCGTGGCAAAGATATAAGCCGTGGAGAGATTGGGCGAAGGGAGTTTCAACGCAGCAGGGTTGCGCACCTCATAGACTTCTTTTGGCGGATAGTTGAGATTTTTCCCCAGTTTGTAGCGCAGATTCGTGTTCACATTGCGGTCACCCACCACTTTGCAGGGGCGATCCACGCGAATAGAACCGTGGTCAGTGGTCAAAATGACCTCTGCATCACCCTCCGCCAAGCGACGGAAGAGTTCGCGAATGGCAGAATGGCGTAACCACGAGAGGGTGATGGCACGATAGGCGGCTTCATTGGACGCTAGTTCGCGCACCATCTTACTCTCCGTGCGCGCATGAGACAGCATATCAATGAAATTGATGACCACCACATTGAGCGGATGCTTCGACCATTCGGCATAAGACGCCAACGCTTGTTCGGCAGCAGAAGAATCATTGAGTTTGTGGTAGGAAAAAGCCGTGGGTTGGCGCAGTCGTTCCAACTGTTTGCGGAGCAATTCCTCCTCGTGCTGATTCTTCCCTTCGTCTTCTTCTTCATCCACCCAGAGATGGGGATATTGCTGTTTGAGGTCGAGCGGCATGAGTCCGGCAAAGAGCGCATTGCGCGCATATTGCGTCACAGTGGGAAGGATAGCATAATAAAGTTGCTCGTCAATATCGAAATCATTGGCGAGGGCTTTCGCCAGTGTGCGCCACTGATCGTAGCGGAAATTATCGAGCACCACCCACACCACGCGTTTTCCCGCTTTGAGTTTGGGAAGCACGGTTTTGCGCATCACCATAGGCGAAAGCAAGGGGGTGTCGTCGGCATCGGGATGTTGCACCCACGACTCATAGTTGCGGCGAACAAACTTGGTGAAGGCGGCATTGGCTTCTTCTTTCTGCGTGCGCAGCAATTCGTTCATCGCAGAGTCGGGAGCTTCTTCGAGTTGCAACTCCCAGTGCACGAGTTTTTTGTAGAGTTCTTTCCACGCTTCGGCATCTTGTGCATCGTCCATGCTGAGGGCTATGCGCGAAAAGTCTTGTCGATAACCGATTTCGGTGTGTTCTTGTCGAATCTCTTGTGCGTGAATGTGCTTTTTGAGCGCGAGAAGAATCTGCATCGGATTGACGGGTTTCAACAGATAGTCAGTAATTTGCGCTCCGATGGCTTGATCCATCAAATCTTCGGCTTCATTCTTCGTCACCATCACCACAGGCATCTCAGGATGCAAGTCTTTGATGGCGGAGAGGGTTTCGAGACCAGAGAGACCGGGCATATTTTCATCGAGCAACACGAGATCGAAGGCTTGATTTTTGCACAAATCGATCGCATCAGCACCATTATTGCAGGTGGTGATGTCGTATCCTCGTTTTTCGAGGAAGATGCAATGGGGACGAAGGAGGTCTATCTCATCGTCTACCCAAAGAAGTCGTGCGCTCATGATAGTGTGCATTATGTTTCTACAAAGTTACTGCAATTTATGCGGTTTTGCAAGGATTTCAACCGAAATCGGTCATTAAACTATAAAGTGTTTCTAGTTTGGAAAAGATAACTTCCTGTGTTCAGAATATAAGGAGCGATTGAGTATTATCTAAAATTATAGGAAATCAAATAAGCGTATTTCATAATAAACAAAACGACCCGCCAATTTGAGCTTCATTGAGAGGCTTGGCGGGTTCTACACGTTGCAAAAATAAGGAGAAGATGCGAAAGTTCCAAATAAATAACTGAAAAAGAAAGATTTTACTATTCAACTCTAGCCATATTTGGGGAATTCCAAAGAGTGTTTCTCACTAAGAAGAAATACAGCAATGTAGATAGAAAGAACCAAAATCTCAAACTAAAATAACGCAATCACCGCTTGCATCAATAGGATTGACACAAGCGGTGAAATTTGTTGGTGGCTATTGGGAAGCGCAAACCCAAGAAAGACTATCTGCTATTGCACAATCTCAGGATGTCCGTCAGTGATGACAAGCTGTCCAGCAGTGGGGTGTGCCACTTTGCGCCCACTGAGGTCAAAATTTACGGTTGTCTTCTTGTCCTTTTCGGCAGAAACAGAAGAGACAGCGGTGATTTTGTTGCGACCGAGACGGAAAACGACAGTGGCATGCTTGCGAACTGGCGTGCGGAGCATAGCCTTCACGGTGTTTTCACCCGCCTTTTGGAGTTGGCAATCGTAGGTGTAGTAATCTGCCGTGGGATCGAGTGCCGAGAACTTGGAGAAGTCGAAAACGGCTTCCTTGGTGGCTTCGCTCATATTGGTAGCAGAGATGGCAACATCACCATTGGCGAGGTCTTTCATGAAGTAGACCACATTGTCGATTGTGCCGATGTATTCGGCTTGCTGTCCGAGTTCATCTTGATCGAGAGCAATGAGTGCGGCATTGGTCATGATCTTTTTGTCGTCGTCAGAGATGGGTTTGGTGAGGTCGAAGGAGAGCAGCAAGGGGGAAGACCACATGCACCAGAGTGCAAACTGCGTGCGATATTCGTCTTGCGTCATACCAGGGGTGCCGACTACAAGGTCGTTGCTGGATTTTCCTGTGCCGTGAATACCTACACACATCATGTCGGCATCATTGAAACGATTGACTCCGGAATAAGCCCAGAGGTCTTTCATACTGGCAATGCTTTGAATGATGCCAATTCCTCCTTGTTTTCCATTCCATCCATCGCGCGTGTCGTAAGTGGCACGCCATACGGGCGAACCTGTGGTGAATCCCCATTTCCAAGGTTCACGAACGCCCCATTCGCACATATATAAAAGGATGTCGCGACCTGATTTTTTGAGCGCATCTCCCATTGCCTTGTAGCGCACTTGAGCAGAGGCGGCATCACTGGGTGCATGACAATAGTCGTATTTGAGTAAGTCTACACCCCACGCTGCATATTGTTTGGCATCGACAGTTTCTTTTCCATACGAACCAAAGGCTCCTGCGCAAGTGTTGTTGGCAGCATCGGAATAAATGCCAAACTTCAAGCCCTTGCTGTGAGCATAGTCCACCGTGGCTTTCATGCCGATGGGGAATTTGGCGGGGTCTTCTTGGGGACGACCATCGCTATGACGATTTTTAGCGTGCCAAAGGTCGTCGATGATGAGGTAGTTGTAACCAACATCTTTCAATCCTTGCTTCACCATGGCATCCGACACTTTCTTCACCACGTCAGTAGAGATTTTGTCTTGCACCACGTTCCAAGAAATCCATCCCATCATAGGTTTTGCCAAGGGGAGATTTTTCTTGACAGTGAGAGTGGCTTTAGCCAAAATCTGCTGTTCCTTTCCTTCCGTAGACACAATGTTGTAGTGATAGACTCCTTCGGCTTCGGGTGCAGTGCCTTCTACAACACGGCGTTTGGCATTCCAAGTGAGTCCATCGGGGAGTTGAGTGATCGTAACATTGAGAGAGGGATCGGAAGTGACGATTTTGTGCAGCACGCGCTTGCCAGGAAGGGAGAAGAGGTCGGTGGCGCAAGCTAAAGGTGTCTTCAACACATCGGGAGAAACAGTCTCGGGACGCGTGGAGTTTTGCTCGTGATAGATGAAATAGGCATTTGCCCAGTCGAAGTGGTCGCCCCAGTTGCCCTCTCCTCCACCGTTGTTCACCTCGAGAATGAGATATTTGGCATTGCGCACATCGACATCGAGCTGGATGGGTGCGGAGTCACGATTCATCGAACCGCTTTTCACCACTTGGTCTTGACCGTCTTGTCCACGAAGTACTACGCGATAATCGAGAATTGCTGCCTTACTGCGAGGATTGTTGGGATTTTCTACTTCGGCATCAATGCCACCCACAGCACGGAAGGTGGTGACTGCGCCATTGAGTTTTACCACGATGCGCGAAGGAGCGTGCACCCCTACCCCACTTTCATAGGTGGTTTTTCCCAAACGAATGGGATTTCCTTCGATGCTTTTGTTGGCCTGTGGACTCTTCCAACCGTTTTCCATCTTCGACAAGTCGAGGCTACTCAGGGGAATGAATTCTAGACTAGGGTCAGTAGAAACAGGGAGTTTCACCACATTTTTGGTGACAACTTGCATCATAGGAGCTGCATTAGCTTGAGTGCACAAGGCAGGCGCAGTGCAAAACAAACTCAAGCCTAGGAATAGGGGAGTATATTTCATGATAAGGTATATTGTTTCGTTTCCAAAGACTTTTCTAAGCGCAGCACCTTCCCACTTCTTTTGCTCGTGCGCAGTGCCTAACTACCCAAGAAAAGCTAATTATTTGACAAAGATAATACATCTCTCGTTATTTCCCACTATTTATAGCCCTTTTTTATCATCTCGAGTTATTAAAATCGAGGATTAAGCCTTTTTATCTACCAAAACAGCGCAACGGTAGGAGACTACCATTGCGCTGGATTTTTTTGAGGACTTGCCCTAAAATGACGGCTGAAGCATAGCTTCGCGAGGAAGGCTGTCCAGTGGAGAGAGGGAATTAGAGTTCCAAATCGCCATCGTGGATTTCGTGCCAAGGAAGACCTTGTTTGTTGAGTTCTTCCATGAAGGGATCGGGATCGAACTCTTCCACATTGTGCACACCGGGCTTGTTCCACACACCTTGCATGAAGAGACGCGCGCCGATGCAGGCAGGAACACCAGTGGTGTAGCTCACGCCTTGCATACCCGTTTCGTCGTAAGCAGCTTGGTGAGAGCAGTTGTTGTAAACGTAGTAGGTGTGTTCCTTACCATCCTTGATACCACGGATACGGCAACCGATAGAGGTTTCCCCCTCATAGTTTTCTCCCAAATCTTGGGGATTGGGGAGGACTGCTTTGAGGAATTGGAGGGGTTGGATCATGTGTCCCTCATAGTTGATGGGCACGATGGAGTCCATACCGATGTTTTGGATCACACGCAAGTGGGTGAGATATTCCTGTCCAAAGGTCATCCAGAAACGAGCGCGCTTGATGGTGGGGAAATTGATGACAAGACTCTCGATTTCTTCGTGGTGGAGGAGATAGCTCTCACGAGGTCCCACGTTGGGATAGGTCAAAGGTTGGTGGATTTCGAGAGGTTCTGTCTCCACCCATTTACCATTTTCCCAATAAAGTCCCTTTTGCGTGATTTCGCGGATGTTGATTTCGGGATTGAAGTTGGTGGCAAAGGCTTTTCCGTGGTCACCAGCGTTGCAGTCTACGATGTCGAGATAGTGGATTTCGTCGAAGTGATGCTTTGCTGCGTAAGCAGTAAAGATAGAGGTGACACCAGGGTCGAAACCGCAACCGAGGATGGCGCAAAGTCCGGCTTTCTCAAAGCGTTCGCGATAAGCCCACTGCCAAGAGTATTCAAAGTGTGCTTCATCTTTGGGTTCGTAGTTGGCAGTGTCGAGATAGTGACAACCGGCTTCAAGACAAGCCTCCATGATGGTGAGGTCTTGATAGGGAAGCGCGAGATTCATCACCAAATCGGGTTGGAACGATTTGAAAAGTGCCACCAATTCAGGCACGTTGTCGGCATCCACTTGCGCCGTTTTGATGTCGTTGCGCAAGCCCATGTCGGCAATGCGTTTGGCGATGGCTTCGCACTTAGACACTGGGCGAGAAGCAATCATGATTTCGTCAAAAACATCGGAGTTTTTCGCCACTTTCACTGCGGCAACGGTGGCGACGCCGCCTGCGCCAATGATGAGAACTTTACCCATTTCGTTGTGAGTTATGCGTGAGTTGTGAATTATATCTGTAAATATATGGTCTGTGAGCTGCGCGCTTATGTGGAAAGTGCTTACAACTTATCTGCAAAGTTAGTGATTTCTAGTGAGATGAGATATACTTTTTCGAGAAATCGCTAATTATCCCCCATCGGTCCTTAGTTCGGGAACAGATTCTATTGCACCTCATTGCCGTTGATGCCGAGGGCTGCCATCAAGCTATAACCGAGGAGTTCTTGCTGAAAACCGCGTCCCATGATGGGTTGCATGGTGAAGAGGGTGATGTCTTTGCGCGGAACTTCATTGCCTTTGTCGTCCTTGGGGGGATTAGCACAAAGTGCCTTGATCCGCTGCGCGAAATGTGCGCTTTCGTCCGTCATTCCATCGAGATCGGCAATCACCATCACGCGTTCACAGTCTGCATCGCGCAACACTTCTTCAAACACCTGCACGAAATAGTCTTCTTGCGACACAATTTCTTCTACTCCATAAGCATTGAGGGCAAATTCGCCGAGTTCATCGCGAAAAGCTTTGCCGTTGAGCTCTTCTGCAAAGTTGCAGGGAAGGAGATGTTGCAATTTCGTTTGCTCCTTGGGATGAATGAGATAGACGCGCGTCTCGTTATCTCCAGGTCGTAGTCCGCCATCGAGCGCAATGCAATCGAGCCATTTTGGAAAATCTCCTTGGGAAATCTGACGACCGAGCATACGCTCGAAATTAACGATGAGATCGAACGCCACGTGATCTAAGTGAGCGGTATCGACAAGTATGATGTTGTGCATCTATTGAAAGTATTTGAGAAGGGCTAGAAGGACTAGAACTTCTAGAAGCTCTAGAAATCCTAGAATAACCTGAACCACTAGAAAAAACCAGCATCTCCAGTAAATCTAAGAGGCTGCATCAAAACAGACGTTTTGAAGCAGCCTCTTATAGTTCTAAAGTGCTTACGATTACGCTTCAGCCTTGGGTTCAACAGAAACCACGCTGCGGTCGCGTTGACCGCGCTTGAAGGTAACCACACCATCAGCGAGAGCGAAGAGCGTGTGGTCAGAGCCAATGCCTACGTTCTTACCAGGATAGTGAACTGTGCCACGTTGACGAACGATGATGTTGCCAGCGATGCAAGATTGTCCGCCCCAGATTTTAACACCAAGACGTTGTGATGCCGATTCACGACCGTTCTTAGAACTACCTACACCTTTTTTGTGTGCCATTGTCTGATATATTTAGGGGGTTAAGCTTTAACTTCCTTGATAGAAAGTTCAGTGAATTGATGACGGAAGCCGTTGAGCTTGCGATAGCCCTTACGACGCTTCTTGTGGAAGATGAGCACTTTGTCGCCCTTTACGAGGGGAGAAAGCACTTCAGCTACAACTTTTGCGCCCTTTACGGTGGGAACACCTACAGTGACTTGACCGTCCTTGTCGAGAAGGAGCACCTTGTCGAACTCAACAGTTTTGCCAGCTTCTACGCCAGCGAGGTGGTCTACGAAGAGCTTCTTGCCTGCTTCCACCTTAAACTGATGACCGTTAATCTCTACGATTGCGTACATTTGTTTGATTTGATGTATGTGAAACGGATTTTTCCGGGAGGCGGAGCACTTCTGCTCACTTCTTCTGCCCCGTCGGACTCTATAATTGGCTGCAAAGATACGACTTTTTTTCAGAAAAAGACCGAAACCTGAAGAAAAAAACTACAAAAAGGCTGCATCAATCATTGAAGCAGCCTTTTGTTGTGAGTTTTATGCAACTTAGCGATTTGCACCTTGGAAACGGAGCAAGGGAAGATTGCCCGACCAAACTTGGTAGCAAGCATATTCGCCACAAGAGAGACAACGATCACTCAGACGGAAGCGCAATTTCGCACTGCGATCACATTGAGGATCGAAATGACTTGCACCTGCAATGTTGTTGACCGCACCATTTTCACCGCTTTGGAGATGAAGAAGCGCGAGCAAATCAAACGTGCCTTGTTCTACGATGCGACTGAAAGCACCACCTTTGTTGATGAGTGTGAGCGTCACCTTGCTGTTCTTTGCGGTGAGCACAGGAACAACGAAATGCGTGCGAAGCACCGTTTTCACCACTTTACCATTTTCTTGTGTGCTCTTGGTGATGGCTTCTTTAGTCACGGGCACAGTGTAAGTGCTGGTCATGGGTTGAGGATTGCCATCCACGCTGAGCGCAGTGTAGTTCGTTTTGACCTCGATGTCAAAAGAATCGGCAGTGAGATCATCAAGTCCGTCAAAAGTTTCAGCACCAACTTCAATGTCGGCAGTGATGTTGAAATTCGTGCGCTGCATCGCCACCTTCACTTCTTGCGTATGCGTACCAAATTGTGTAGCGTTGGGGAGATTGATAAAAGTAGTGTTACTACCAGCAGCCAACAAAGTGTCGGCAGCAGCGCGAATGGTGAGGAGCGCGTCTGTGATGCGCGTTTTTCCTCTTTGCAGTTTTGCCACATCCCACTGTGCATCGTTGATGCCCGTCCAAGCCACAACCGTATAGTTACCAGCATCGACCGTGAGTGGCACTTGTTTCACTGCAGCACTTTGTGAGAGATGAAGCAAAGTGTCGGTCGCTAACACCCCTCTATTGTCGAAGGCGAGGAGCAAGGTTTTGCCGGCAGATGCCAAATAATCTTGGTGAAGCGCAGCAGCGTGAGCAGCTGCAGCAGAATGCGCGTGTGTTGTAGCTCCAGTGACGGCATCACACCCACCTTTGTCGAGCGTCACCAACAATACGTTACGACATTTGTCAAGAGAATCGTGGAAAGTAGCATCGCAAGCAGTCAGCGTCAGCAATACCAAGGAAGTAAATCCTAATAAAAGGGAAGCATGCAGAGATTTCATATTAGGCATCTATTGAATATGCAACTCAGTTTCGTAAGAGTGGACATTCCATTTCTCGATTTCCACATCGTACACCATGAAGGTATTACAATCTTTGCACTTCTTCTTTACGCGCAATTTGATGGTCACTTCATCACCGCAACTGAGGTTGGCATTTTGTTGTTGAAGCGCGACGCGAATGAGTGCAGGTAAACTTAGCGCATTGGTGTGTTCTTTGACGGCATCGGACAGCTCGATATTTTCATTTTTATATTGAAGTGTCAAACGTCCGTCAGCAAGCTGTGCAGTGGTGTTGCCCAAAAGGTTATAGCTTAGTTTGAGCGTATCGCCTACAACATCACGCTGGAGCGGTTGAAGGAGCAATAAATCAGAAGATTTTTGTAATTTGGCTTGAGGAACATCCCAATCTGCGGTGTTCACACCATTTGTCACAGGCTCGTGCGAGAGCTTTTGTCCAGAGGTGAGAAGATTAAGCTGAAAGTCTTTAAGCATAGAAGTACCTTCAGATTGCGCATTGTCTCCATCAATGATGAGATGCACATTCGTGCGCAGAACTTGTTGGCGGAAATTGATGGCCGCATGACGATAGACACTTCCATATTTAGCAGGATCGGGGATATTGATTACTTCATCTAGAGGATACTGCGAAGTAGCCAAGAAGTGCGCATATTCAGTAGAATCGAGCGGAAGTCTTGAAAGTCCAGTTCCTGCAAAACCAAATCTGAGTGGTTCGGGAGTATTGGGAAAGACGAGCAAATTGTCTTGTTGTTGTCGAAGTTGGAAGAAGACGTCACTTTTTTGGGTGACACCTTTTTGTAGTTTTGCGGTTTGGAAGTTGTCGGCATTTCCAGCCCACGCCACCAAATCGTAGTCCCCTTGTGTCAAGGGAATATAAGTCTCGTGATTATCACTAAGGTCAATTGTTTTGTCAGTGGCAACATAATTGGCAAGAAGCCCAGTATGTTTGTCGAAAGCCAAGACGAATAAGTTGTTCACCTGTCCAACAGAAGAGTGTTTCAGATGGCAAGGTGTTTGTTGATAGAATCGCACATAAACCCCTTGAGGACAATCAGCAAGTTCATCGTGAAAGATGGCATCGCAGGAGTACATGGCGAAAACCGCAACCAAAGTGGCGCATGAAGCGCAAATTTTAGTGAGAAGGTTCATGTGAAGAATTTAAGAATCGTCGGTATATGCGCAGGGATGTTGTTGCTCTTTAGCGCAAAGCACGGTTAAGCGTAATGGTGCGCAAGAAAGAAAAAGCAAGCGAGGGGAGGGCAGCTCCCCTCGCTTGGAGTGATAGTAGTTCTACTTAAACTAGCAATTAAGTTTAGAGAGACAGGGTGATTTCGTGACTGTGCACTTGCCATGGCAAAACAGTCACGTTGGTAGACATCCATGTCTTATCCAAAGTAAGTGGATCATTAGGATCTACAGGAGGAGTAGTAGGCTCATTGGGATTATTTGGCTTAGGATTAGGGTTATCAGCTTCATTTGGCACCAATGGATTCCAGTTACCACCAAGATTCTTGATAGCAGTGATGTGAATATTATAAACGTTGTTACGGATGACTGGGCTGTTAATAAAATTTCCATCAGGATTTAGCCAAGCCCAGTAGAGAACGACACGTTTCGTAAATTTGCGAACCTTTTGCCCAGCAACACCCTTGCCTTGAGGATTAAGAGCCTCCTGTTCAGAGATATAAAAGAGCCCCGTTGTCTCACCAAAGAACAAATCATTGCCATCTTCCAAATCAGTACCTGGCTTAACCACACCTCCGGCGCCAACATATTTTTTAGGTGTAAGAAAGCCACGAACCAAGACATAAGGAGTATTCCCCTTACGGTAACCAGAATTGTCACGACTGTTTGCACTAAATTTGTGCACAGTTGGCAAAATGAATGCAGTCTTTTTAAAGGTAGGTGTAAGAGAAGTAAGATTGTTATCAGCAACAGTTTGAAGTTGCAGACCATCTGTCTTTCGACCAGGTTCCGTAATTTTAAGACCACTGTAATCGTAGTATGTTCCAGCACTAGTAGCGTAGTCGTTATTGGTTATATACGAATAAGAGGGTGTAGTAAATGCAGCACCATCAGTAGTAGAATTTGCGTTGGCTTTCTGCAAAAGATAAAGAGATTTCTCTCCTTGAGCAACAACGTAACTTAACTCAGAAACAGTAATAAAATTGTCTTCTTTGTTTCCATTTTCTGGATTAAATCCCGCAAAAGAATAGCTAGCAGCCTTAGTAGTAACATTTACAGCTGCAACTGTACGTTGAACCTGAAGAGCAACATTATTATTAATACCGGAAGCTGCATCGGCAGCTGAAACACCAGCTACAATCGTAGGGGTCGCGGAAGAACCAGTCATCGTGATAACATGTTGTGTACCATCGAGTACAGCTAATTTATCAGCAACTGTGCCGCCTGATGCGGCTGTCAAAGCAAGCGCAGTATTTGAATAGCTGGTCTTAAACTGACCAAGCGTAGCTGTATTTAGATGTGTATTTGTCTCATTTGTGGGATTGACAACAACAAAAACCGTTTTTTGTCCAGCAGCAACCTTAAATGCTTCTTGAGGTTTAACGACTACTTTTCCGGTGCTTGTAGACACAACAGGATTACTCACCTCTTGCTTAACTTCCAAAGTAGAAGCGTCATTAGTACCATTAAAAACATAAATGGTAACCTTGCTAATCTTGTCATTTCCACTCCACTCTCCTTTGCGGTTAAAATCAGGTTCATCTTTGTCCTGACCATCTGCTGCTGCACGAGTGGAATTTGTACTAGGCAAAGTGAAGCTGACAGACATATAGGTGTCTGCATTCTGTGCCACTTGCTTGCCTTCTTGTTTGCCCAAATCGTCGTTTGAGCAAGCGGTGAAACCTGCGCCGAGGGCGAGGATCATAGCCGCTGCGAAAAATTGCTTTTTCATACGAAGTAAATTAGTGAATAAATTGAGTTAATAAATAGTTTGCTTTGAGATTTTCTAGAGATTCTAGAGAGACTAGAGGGACTAGATTATCTAGAGAAACTAGATGTTAGACGCTAGTCCTAGGATTATTCTTCCACCTTGGCGAGTTCTGCGAGATTGGCTTGCGCTGCAGGGAGATTGCCTGCACGAGAGAAGCATTCCTTGGCACGAGCGTAGTCTTTGCGAAGACCATAGTAAACACCGAGGTTGTTCCACTTTTCGGGAGATGCGGTGTAACCAGAGAGGAATTGTTCCTCATCCACTTGTTCTCCTTGCGCCATACGATATGCCAAAGCGTTGAAGCGGCTTTCGGGGGCGTTGGGATAAACGCGTTGCGCGGTTTCGAGCGCGTTGCGACGCTCTGGACTTCCTGCTGCGTAGTGATTAGCTACGAGATACATCTCATTGAGAGAGAGAAGTGATGGATTAGAATAGATGCGTTGGATGGCTTCCTCGAGATTGAAATCGCGCACGGTGTAAGTGAATTGATATTCTGTGCGACGGAGGGGAGGATAGTTATTTGCCAAGAGATAAGCATAGGGCTGACCTGCATCAAGTTTGCGAAGATTGGTCTTACGCACCTCATTATTACTTGCTGCCGCGAGTACATCGAGTACGGCTTGCTTGTTAGGCACATTGGCATCAGCGATTACGCTATTGCGAAGTCCTTCCCAGTCAGAACCGTGACCGACACCATTGAGAACTCCACGAGAGAGTTTGTAGGTGCGACGGAGATAGTCGGCGAAAGAGAGGGCACGATTTTGCGAGAGTTTCAAGTTACCAGCGTCAGTACCTTCGGGAGATGCATAACCATCGATAGACACATTCTTCACTTTGACGTCGGTATTGAGGAGGATGGCTTTCGCCACACTATCAACGCGCGCAAATTCTACGCGGTTGTTACCGAGTTCGGGAAGGAGCTCTGAACGATTGACGCGGAAATTGAAACGTGCGATGAAGCGGTCAGAACGGGTCTTGACAGGTTCGGGCTTGGGAGTGACGAAAACCGTAGTAAACTTAGGACGGTATTCTTCTTTCACCAAACGGCTGAGGAGATTGTAGCGCATCTCACCTTGTTCGCAACCAGCGCAACCTTGCACTTGTTCGTCTACGACGAGGCGGGCTTTCTTGATCCACGCCACATTGGGTGCAGCGAGATTGAGAGCAACGGTTTGCGCGCTGCCGTTTTTGTGATAAACGGGTTGTGTTCCTGCG
>ENA-OWNK01000831-OWNK01000831.1-metagenome-genome-assembly--contig:-NODE-831-length-14146-cov-9.339366_pt1 | contig 14146 bp, 8 predicted proteins | sample MGYA00245343_ERZ651121 | MGnify/ENA primary metagenome ERZ651121 (study PRJEB26857, sample SAMEA4031775) | metagenome | biome: human; feature: oral; material: saliva | place: Philippines | collected 2014 | study... | reverse complement strand
CGACTACCAGTGGACGACCGACGGGGTCCACTGGGACTCCCTGTCCGGGGAGGGCGCTCACACCGTCACCAGCCCGGCGCTCACGGATGGTGTCGACGCAACGCTCCAAGTCAAGGTGACCGTCCGCAAGGGCGGCACCGATAAAACATCCGAAGCGGTGGCCACCGGCGGCACCGTGAGTTCCTTCGGTCCCCCCACGGCACCATCCGTAGAGTGTCGGCCCGGCGGACCTGGGTGGGTCGACTGCAACTGGAACAACGCTGCCAGCGGAGGCCGCCCCACCCAGTTGATCCTCACCGGAAGCACCAGCGAGACAATTCGGTCTGTCGTTGATGCGGAATCGGGCGACCGCCACTTCAACCCCGGCGAAGGCGGCAGCGCGCAGCTGTGCATCAAGGCCGTCCAGACCTCGAGCGAGTTGGGAACACGCGAGTCTGGTCAACCGTGCGACAGGGCCACGGCCCCCAGCTACGCCCGTAGCGCCAGCGGATTCAGGGGCGGGTCGGGCAAATGCGTGTCCGGCTCATGTGGAAGCGGTCCTTTCGACAAGGTGGGGCTGGACCTGTCCGGGTGGCCTCCAAACGTAGCTGTCAGATGCTCCGGAAAGTACGCAGGAAAAGACACATGGATGGCCCAGCGGGTTGACGGCAACGGAAACTGGAGGGGGATCCCTGACTGGGACTGGGGCGGACAGATAATTTATTTAACCTCTGCAGACAGTAAGGATTTCAACGGCTGGTTCACCTGCCAGCAACAGTAGAACGGCCGCCCACACAGCAATAGACAACCCGTCACACAACACAACTAAGGACAACAATGGAAGTCACCGCAGACAACGCCCACTGGTTCGCCGACTCCTTCACGAGGATCACGGACAACGTCGGCCAGGCCCTCCTGGGCAAGGAAGAGGTCATCCGCCTGGCGCTGACCTGCATGTTCGCCGAGGGACACCTGCTCCTCGAGGACGCACCGGGAACAGGCAAGACGGCGCTGGCGCGTGCCATCGCGGCCACCGTCCACGGGACGCATTCGCGTATCCAGTTCACGCCCGACCTGCTGCCCTCCGACATCACGGGCGTGACCATCTACGACCAGCGCACGGGGTCGTGGGACTTCCACAAGGGTCCTATCTTCGCCTCGATCGTCCTGGCCGACGAGATCAACCGCGCCTCGCCCAAGACCCAGTCGGCCCTCCTGGAGGTCATGGAAGAGGCCCAGGTGACGGTCGACGGCGTGCGCCGCCCCGCGCCCCAGCCCTTCATGGTCATCGCGACCCAGAACCCCGTCGAACAGGCAGGCACCTACCCTCTGCCCGAGGCCCAGCTAGACCGCTTCCTCATGAAGACCTCGATCGGCTACCCCTCGCGCGCCGCCATGATCGACGTCCTCGACGGCTCGGCCTCCCCCGACCGCTCGAAGAACCTCGAGCCCCTCGTGACCGGTCAGGACATCGTCGCCTGGGCCGCCCTGGCCTCGGCGAACCACACGGACCGCGCGGTCCTCGACTACGTGGCGGCGCTGGCTGAAGCGACCCGCGACGATGAGTCCTCGCTGCTGGGTGTGTCCACCCGTGGTGCCATCGGCATGGTGCGCTGCGCCCGCGTGTGGGCGGCCGCGCAGGGGCGTAACTTCGTCCTGCCCGACGACATCAAGGCCCTGGTCGTGCCCGTGTGGGCGCACCGAATTATCGTTGACCCCGACGCCGCGTTCTCCGGCGCGACCGCTGAGGGCGTCATCCAGCGCGCCCTGACGTCGGTGCCTGCCCCGGCGGTGGGCGCGTAACGCGCCGACCGGAAACGACGATGCAAGGGAAGCGTTCGAACAATGCAACGATGGCCTCGCCGCGTAAGGCGCAGGCCTCCCGTCAGCACCTTCTGAAGGCGCTGGCCGACCTAGTGACGCCCACCGGGTGGGCGCTCGTCTTCTTCGTCGCGGTCTCTCTGATTCTCGCGGCGACCCTCCGGTGGGTCGAGGCCCTGGCGTGTGCCCTCGCGGGCGTCGTCGCCCTGGTGCTTGCGGCCATGCGCGTGGCGTGGAAGCCCCCGCACCTCGTGTCGATCCGCGTGCCCAACGAACGTATCGTCGCAGGCCAGACGGCAGTCGGCGAGCTCGTGGTGCGCAACGAGCGTGCCCGTCCGGTGCGCGCAGGCATCATCGAACTGCCGATCGGCACGGGAACGGGCGAGTTCGTCGTTCCTCCGCTGGGGGCGCACGCGACGTGGGACGAGATGTTCCTGATCTCTTCGCGTCACCGAGGCCTCATCAATGTCGGCCCTGCGCGCTCCGTGCGCTCCGATGCCCTCGGCTTGCTGCGCCGCGTGCGTTCCTGGGATGAACCCGTCGTCCTGCACGTCCACCCGCGCACGGTCCGCGTCCCCTTCGACGCAACCGGCTTCCAGCTGGACGTCGAGGGCGTGTCCACCGGAAAGCTCTCCAGCTCCGACGTGTCTTTCCACGCGCTGCGCGACTACGAGCCGGGCGATGACCGCCGCGCCGTGCACTGGCAGTCGACCGCTCGCCTCGGCAAGCTCATCGTGCGCCAGTACGAGGAGACCCACCGTTCCCACCACGTCATCGTCTTGGATACCTCCCGCGACGCGTGGGACCACGATTCCTTCGAGACCGCCGTGTCGGTCGCGGGTTCCCTGGGCCTGGCGAACCTGCGGGAGTCGCGCCCGGTGTCGGTGACGACGACCGATGAGTGGCTGCCGTCCTCGGTCGCCATGCGCCTCCTGGACTCCCTGTCCGAAATCTCGCACCGTTCCTTCGGGGATCTGGCGCTGCGCGTGCGCGAGGCCGTGGCTCAACGCCCCGGAGTCTCCGCACTGACGCTCATCGTCGGCCCCGAGACAACTGATTCGGACGCCGCCCACCTGGCTCGCCTGGCGCCCATCGACGTGCCCGTATCCATCATCCGTATCGGCGAGAGTAAAGTGCGCGCCCGCCGAAACCTCGGCCGAGGAGTTCTCCTCGACTGTGCAACCCTGGATGACCTGCCGCGCATTATCGTCGCCGGGGGTCTGGCATGAGCAGCAACGTGAACACCAAGCCCCGCGCCCAGCGCGTCGATCCTCAGGGCGAGGCCGTCCCCGGCTCTCCCATTAAGACGGACCGCCGCTCAGTGGATGAACCCACACAGCCCTCGGCAGCACACGCCCTCGCGGGCGCGCGCTCTGAGGCGCACATGCCCAAGCCGAGGACTACGCGCAGTCGCCTGTTGACAATTACGGAGCGCTTCGCGACATTCCGCACGCGCTTGCCGATGTGGTCTCTGCTCGTCCTCGCGGTCCTCTTCGCCGGGCCGATCGCCGCCTTCGAACCCGTCTTCGGCGGGGGAGTGGGCGCTATCGCGGCGGGCGCGGGCGTGGCCTGCGGCCTGCTCATCGCCTACGCGTCGACGAAGTGGCGCTGGGATATGCTCACGACGGTCCTGTCCGTCCTGGTCGCCTACTTCCTGCTTGGGAGCGCCGCAGCCCTGCGCGCCGAGGCCCTCTTCGGGTTCTTGCCCACCGGCAAGACCCTGCAGGTCATGGTCCTGGGTTCCTTCCGCGCGTGGAAGGACCTGCTGACGCTGACCGCACCCGTGTCCGCATACTCGGGCCCCGGCCTCGTCCCGTGGATGAGCGGCCTTCTCTTCGCCGTGCTCTCAGGCCTCATCACCGCCCGTGCTGGGCGCGCCATCCTGGGGTCCATCCCGCTCGTCGCGATGGGCGTGATCGCCATCTTCTTTGGCCTGTCAGGCCACGCGCTGCCCGCGTGGGCGGTCCTGCTGTGGTGGGCGCTCCTGGGCGCGTGGTGGGCCGCAGCCGCTCAGTACCAGCGCATCACGCTGGGACAGGACGTCCTGGTGGGCCGCTCGGGTGCGGCCGGGGCAGAGAATACCCTCGGGCGCAGCTCTCGCTCCACGGTCTACGTGGGCAGGCGTATTCTCGGCGCAACACTCATGCTCGCAATTTCCGTGGGCGTGGCCCTGCCTGCCGCCTCCTACCTGGGCAAGTCCGGGGCGCGCGTCGTTGGCCGCGACCTCGTGGAGCCGCCGCTGGACATCCAGGCGTACCCCTCGCCGATGGCCTCGTTCCGTCACTACACGACCGACCTGAAGGACGAGACGCTTATTACCGTCTCCGACCTGCCCGAGAACCAGCGCGTGCGCATCGCCGCGATGGACGTGTACGACGGCACTACCTTTGGCATGTCGGAAACCCGAGGGGATGGCCACTCCGGCTACATCCCCGTCGAAACGGCGATCCCCGGGCGTGCCGAAGGCAATTCAACCGTCACCGTGTCAACCAACGGCTTGTCCGGCCCGTGGGTACCCGTCCTGGGAATCCCCTCGCAGATTACTTTCTCCGGCACCGGAGCGGACACGCAAAAGGACGGCCTCTTTGTTGACACGTGGGGAAACGCGGTCCTGACGACAGGGCGCGCGGGCACGATGACCTACGACGTGCGCACCACGTTCGTCGAACCCATCCACGACGAGGAGCTGTCCTCCCTCTCAGTTGCTCCCAACACGTCGAAGGACACGCATGTGCCCGAGGGTATCGGCGCGATGGCCACGGATCTGACGCAGAATGCGTCGACGGCTCTGGCCGCCGCGCGCGCGATCGAGCACCACCTGTCGACCTACGGTTACTACCTCAACGAGAACACGCAGTTCTCGCGTCCCGGCGTGCGCGCCGACCGCCTCGAGCGCATGATTTCCGGCGACGAGAACCTGATCGGCGACGACCAGCAGTACACGGCCCTCATGGCCCTCATGCTCCACCAGCTGGGCATCAACGCTCGCGTCGTCATGGGTGCCTACCCCGAGGGCGGCTCGCAGGGCGGTGCCGCTTCCCTGCGTGGATCTGACATCCGCGCCTGGGTCGAGGTCGAATTCGGAGACGGCATCTGGGCCGTCTTTGATCCCACCCCTCCGCGCGACCACACGCCGCAGACACAGGTGCCCAAGCCTCGCAGTGTACCGCGCCCGCAGGTCCTCCAGCCGCCGGAGCCCCCGGAGGCTCCCGCCGAGCTGCCGCCGTCGATGCGCGACCAGAACGCGGACCCGGTAAAGACACCAGATGAGAGCTTCCCCTGGCGCGTCGTCGCCGGTGTCGCGGGCAGCATCCTCCTGATCTTGGTGCCGCCTCTGACGATCTTGGCCTACAAGGCCGCACGTCGACGCCACCGCCGCCGAGCCGCCGCAGCCAACGCGCTGATCGGCTCGTGGGACGAGGTCGTGGACCTGGCCGCCGACTCAGGCCTGACCATCGAGGTGGGACGCACCCGCCAGGAGACCGCTTGGTCGCTGGCCTCCCAGTGGAACCTCGGCGAGCACCCGGGTGACCCCTTCAGCCTGGTGACGGGTGCGGTGCGCCATGGCGATGACGGCTCGACCGATTCGGTCGAGTTCGACGAGGCCTCGGCGACCAAGGGCCGCTATGTGATCGACGGGTGGAGCCGATTCGGTGACGACGTTCCCACCCCGGTCGTGATCGCCCGTTATGCGGACGTCGCGGACTTCGCGTCTCACGGCGCTTCCCGCGACCGCGCGCGTGACGCGTGGGTGCAGGTGAGTGCGCTGCGCTCGCAGGTCGGCAAGAACGCGGGTTTCTTTGCGCGCATGCGTCGCGCGCTGTCCCTGCGAAGCCTGCGAATGCGCCGTAAGCTGCGGTTGAGCGCAGCAGTTGCGTGCACGATGCAGGAGGAGAACGACCAGTGAGTTCAGCGGTCGCGGGCACGTGTGGCCCCCAGATTCCCGGCTTCCGGTGGGTTCGCCCACTCGGCCAGGGTGGTTTCGCCGACGTGTTCCTGTACCGCCAGGAGCTGCCCAGCCGCGACGTGGCCATCAAGGTGGTGCGCGCGAAAGGGGACGAGCGAGGCACCCTCGAGCTGCACCGCGAGGCTGACGCCATGACCCTGCTGGCCGGCCACCCCGCGGTGGTGGAGCTGCACGGCGTGGGCACGACCTCCGACGGCCGCGCCTACCTGGTGATGGAGTACTGCCCGGTTGCTGACCTGCTGACGCAGGTGCGCGCGCGGCCAATGTCGCTGGAGACGGCGCTGGACACGATGATCAAGGTGTGCGGCGTCGTCGAAATGTTCCACCGCCAAGGCTACGTGCACCGCGACATCAAGCCGTCGAACATCATGCTGGATGCCTATGGGAAGCCGGTCCTCGCGGACTTCGGTGTCGCCTCGAAGATTGGCAAGCTGGAGGTCGGCGCGTTTGACGGCTTCTCGGTGCTGTGGGCACCCCCGGAGCAGCAGGACATGAACTCGCCGGCCGTGCCGACGCAGGATGTGTGGGCGCTCGCGTCGACGATGTGGACGTTTATCACGGGTCGCAGCCCCTTCGAGGATCCCATCGGGGATAACTCAGCGGCGTCGATCGCGAACCGCGTGCAGCGCGGCCGCATGCGAGGCCTGGGCCGCGCGGACGCGCCGGCGGAGCTTGAGCGTGTGTTGCGCGCGGCGATGGCAATCAACCCGGATGAGCGCACCCCCACGGCGTTGGAGTTCGGCAAGGGCCTCCAGCGCGTCCAACAAGAGCTGGGCTACGCGCGCACCGAGATGGAAATCAAGGAGAAGCGCTCCAAAGCCTCGGCCGGTTCCGTTGGCGACCAGAATACGCGCCCGCGTGGTGCCCCCACCATCGACCCGGACGACACGCGCATGCGCTCATCATCCTATTATTCCTTCGAGGGTGGGGCGGGTTCCGGCGGCGTCGAGGCCGTGGCTGATTCGTGGAAGGCCGATCGCTCGACGGAGGAGGCCGAGGTCTCGGCCCGTCGTACGGTCGACGATCCTGACGTTTCCAAGCGGGGCTTGAATCCCGTCGCCGCGGTGGGATTGGCTCTGTTGGCCGCGGTGATTGGCGCGGGGCTGGTGGTCGGTATTCTGCGGGGCGAAGGATCCTTCACGCGCATCGCCCCTGCTGAAGAGACGACGAGTGCGTCGACGAACGCGGAGAACCCCCTCGGAGCAGCACCCCCGCAGGTCACCTCGCTCGCAGGAGAGTACGCCGACGGCCAGATGACGTGGACGTGGAGTGTGCCCGAGGGCCTGGCAACGGCGGATGTGACGTACTCCTACGAGGGGAGCAGCCCCGTGGGCACGACGCGCGGCAGCGTTGAGGCGGCGACGGTGAGCGTGGATGGAGTCACCGGCGAAAACTGCATGGAAATCACGACGGTGTCGCGTTCCTCGGGCCGTATGTCCGAGCCTGTGAGGGCCTGTCAAACTGTTCCCTGACCACCCGTGTAGCGTATTCCAGCGCGTGGCTGACCAGGGCGAATTGCGGTCCATTTTGTGTAACCATTAATGATGCACGTGTAGAATGAATGTGTTACGCGCTATCCCACGCGCACAACGTAGCGAGAAGGACAAAGGTAGATGGCTCAGGGTGAACATGCCGAGCGTGCTCCACTATTGTGGGGTGCGTCGACCGACGTCGGTCCGGTCCGCTCACACAACGAGGACTCTTGGCTGGCGGTCTCGCCCGTCTTCGCAGTCGCAGATGGGATGGGGGGCCACCTCGGCGGTGCCCGGGCCTCGTCACAGGCCGTCCTCACACTGCAGGAGTTCCTGAGTCCTGATCGACTCGGAGACCGTCCCGTCGACCTGGTCGATCTGTCCGTTGCGATTGACGCAGCCGCCACGGCCGTGGCCTCCCTGGCACCTGCTGACAATCCGATGAGTGCCCCCGGCACGACACTCTCCGGTCTGATGGTCCTGTGGACCGCCGAAGGTGCCTACTGGCTCTCCTTCAATGTTGGCGACTCACGCGCCTACGTTGTCGGTGCCGGCGGCATCCGCCAGCTCACCCACGACCACTCCGCGCTGCAGGAGGCTCGCGACCTGGCGGCGACCTCCGGCGCGCCCCAGGTCATTCCTCCAGCCAACGTCGTGACCAAGGCGCTGGGTGCCGGACAAACCGGAAGTGTGAAAGCCGACTACACCATCATGCCGATGGAGGAAGGCGACCGCGCGGTCATCTGTACAGACGGCGTGCACGGCGTCCTACAGGATTCGCAGATCCAGGCCATTGTCGCTGCTGGCAATGGGCCGCAGGGGACCGCTGACGCACTCGTGAAAGCCAGCCTCGAAGCGGGCACTCGCGACAACACGACAGCCGTAGTAGTCTACGCAGGAAAAGAATCACGAGTAACATTGACAACGAACGTCATGAATCGGATGATTCAACCAGTACGTCCGGCGTCGATTCAGACAGCGCGCCGGGTTCCTCGTAGAGAAGGCAGTGACTGATGCTTCAGATTGGACGCTTCTTGTGTCGCGGACAGGGCGCGATGCTCGTCACCGGACCCCTCGGCGCGGCGTTGGTGCCGCTCGATTTCGCGGATTCCGCGGCCGACGTCGTGTGGGGGCGCGCTGACACCCAGGCATGGCTCTCCCACGTGCAGGCAGAGCAGGGCGATGTTCTGCTCCTCGACTGCGCGGGCGAACAACCCTACTTGACAGTCCTCGGCAATATTCAGCTGCGCATGCGCGCCGCCGGCCAGATCACCGAGCAGGTGTGGAATGACCCGATCTGGGCCTGGCCCTTCAACCCGGGCGAGTGGCAGACCTTCGAGGCCACCATCATTGACGGTGACGAGATCACGTGGATGGTGCCCGCCGCAGACCGCGTCGAGGCTGGCGAGATCCGCATCGGTCGCGCGCTCGACGAGGTTGAGGCCCTCGCGTCGATGCCCGTTGATACGATGGGCTTCCTCATCAACCCGGATATCCCGGACCACGAGCGTCGCGCCCGTCGCGACGCCCGCGAAGAGTTGCCCGAACCCACGATCACGCACGCGCCTGCGGTTGACCTGGCTGCCGTCGAGGCCCAGTTCCTCGCGGCCACCAGCAACGGACCCGTCTCGCTGCCCGGTGCCTCCCGCACCGCCCCCGATCCGTACGCGCCCAAGGACGCCACGGATGATGCGCAGGACGAGGTGCCCTCCGAGGACCTCGAACAGACCTCGAGCGAGCTCTACGTCGTCGCCGACGCCGTCGAGCCACCGATCCATACGGCTGAGTCCCTCGACCGCACCGCTACCATCGACCGTGGTGCCGCCTTCGTGGAACCCGCCCAGGCCTCGTCCGAGTTCGAGTCGGAGGAAAACACCGAACTTGCTCCTGAATCGGAAGCGGAGCGTGAGTCTGCCCCCGAGTTCGAGCCTGCTCCTGAGCCGGAAGCGGAGCGTGAGTCCGCCCCTGAGCCGGAACCCGCGCCTGCCCCCGAGCCGGAGACGGCACCCGAGCCGGAGACGGCACCCGAACCGCCCGCCGCACCCGAGGCGATGAGCGCCGCCGGCCTGGCCGACCTGGGTGCCGAGACCGACACCGAGGCCACGATTCTGCGCCTCGCCCCCGTCAACTCTGGCCCCGCCGCGCCCGTCGCCTTCCTGATCCACGGCGGCACCGTGCCCGTTGAGGTCTCGCGTGACGTCGTCATCGGCCGCGACCCCGACGCCCGCGCCCTGACCGGCCGCCCCGTTGCGACCGTGCTGCGCGTGCCCAGCCCGGCCACCGAGATTTCGCGTTCCCACTGCGCCGTCATGATGACGACGCCGGGTTCGTGGGCGCTCATGGACCTGGGCAGCGCCAATGGCACCGTCCTGCGTCACGCAGACGGCTCTTTCCAGGATGTCACCCCCATGGTGACGATTGCCCTGAACGACGGTGACCTCATCGACGTCGGTGAGGGCACCACGATTGAGTTCCGCGTGCGCTGATCTGCTACTCAAACGCGTGTGGGGTGGACCGCTTGGCCCACCCCACACGCGTATGTACTAGGGTGGCTGTTAAGACCTGCTGGAGGTTGCGCGCGCTGATGCTTGCTGCCAGCGGCCTGGTGAGAGTGAGCGTGTCATGAAGAAACGCGTGCGGATGATCATTGTCCTCGTGTGTGTGTTCGTTGTGCTGCCGGTGGTGGGTGGCCTCGTGTATTCGTTCAGCGTGAGCGCGGAGGCAGCGGCGCGCTACTATGCCGAGGCCGTGGCGCAGGGACGATTCGAGGACGCGATGGCGGTTGAGAGCGCCGATGCGGACGCTGGCAGCGGCGTGGGGCGTGGCGACGCCGTCGACTTGCGCCGTGGCCGCGTGTCGGAGGCTAGCCCAGCGATGAGCGTGACCGGTGTGTGGGTGCACACCAACCCGGATGGCAACGGGCGGCAGGGAATAACAATCGATTTCACGGCCGACGGCCGCTCGACGAGTCGCGTGATTTACCTGGAGCGTTCTGGTCTGCCCAGGCCGTACATTGGCTCGTGGAGGGTTGTTTCCAGTGCGGCGCGTAAGGTCACTGTGTCCGCGGAAGGGTACGCCTCAGACCTGTCGATCGGTGGAGTGTCACTCGGGGACGTCGGAGCGACCAAGGGGAATTACCGAATGATTCCTCCCGTAACCGACGACCTGTGGCACTTCGCTGGAGGCGGCGGCGTAGTGTACGCGTATCCCGGCGTCTATGACATCAGTGTCACCCGGGTCAGTGAAGATACCGAGTACAGTGTCGACTCCGTTCCGTCGGGCGCCATAATCGACTTGATCGATGATCACGAACCTCACCAAATTGACATCGTCTTGAACGAGGAAACGAAGGCCTGGCAACAGGAGCAATTCGTGCCTCTTCTGGAATCGTGCATTCGTGGGGAAAATCAGGAGCAGGCCCTGTGTCCCGATCTTAATGTTGCGGATGTTGAGTCAATTGACGTAGGGGAGGTCAGTGACAGCTTGCCGGGGAGCCTGGCGGCCTACAACATCACGGTGATCACACGGGAGTACCGTATCTGGCTGGACGTGAGTGGCGCGGTCTGCTTCGATGAGGCTGGCCAGCGGTACATCGTCTTCACGATCACCCGACAGAGGGTCGAAGACCGAGGCAGCTGGTAGGTGGCCAGGCGAGCCTCGTCGCCTTCGCGGCTCTCGCAGCTCTCATGGGGCGGGCCTTCGGGCCCGCCCCACGTCCGTCTACCCGCCCCGCCGACCGAACGCTGCGCCCGCCGGTGCCTGCGTGACAGCCTCGCCGATACCGCTGACCAACCCGCCTGACGGCCGCTCCCGCGCGAGGGTACGATACCCGACAAGCAACCACGGCCTCGTTCATGTCAGGACAATCATAAGAGGGTGTGCCTTGAAGTGACCTTAGTCCCTTGAGGCGTGTATCCTTGCCTGTGGTAGCGGCCCGGCGTCGGGCCAATCATCGCAAACATGGAAGTTGAGGACCACGATGGTCAAGTATGTGTACGACTTCTCCGAGGGCGACAAGTCCATGAAGGACCTGCTCGGAGGCAAGGGAGCGAACCTCGCCGAGATGACGAAGCTCGGCCTTCCTGTTCCCCCAGGCTTCACGATCACCACCGAGGCGTGCCGCGCATACCTCAAGGAGTCGGCCGTTCCCGAGTCACTTGCCACCGAGGTCACCCGCGCTCTGCGCGGCGTCGAGGATCAGATGGGCCGCCACCTCGGCGACCCCGCCGACCCGCTCCTGGTCTCCGTGCGAAGCGGCGCAAAGTTCTCCATGCCCGGCATGATGGAAACCGTCCTGAACATCGGCCTCAACGATGAGTCCGTTCTCGGCCTCGCAGCCGTTAGCGGTAACGAGCGCTTCGCGTGGGACTCCTACCGCCGCCTCATCCAGATGTTCGGCAAGACCGTCCTCGATATCGACGGCGACCTCTTCTCCGACGCCCTCGACGACCTCAAGGCCGAGCGCGGCGTGAAGGGCGACACCGAGCTGACCGCCGAGGACCTCAAGGGCCTCGTCGAAACCTTCAAGGGCATCGTCAAGGAACAGACCGGCGAGGACTTCCCCCAGGATCCGCGCACCCAGATGGACATGGGCATCGAGGCCGTCTTCCGCTCCTGGAACACCGAGCGTGCCCGCATCTACCGCCGCCGCGAGCGCATCCCCCACGACCTGGGCACCGCTGTCAATATCTGCACCATGGTGTTCGGCAACATGGGTGAAAACTCCGGCACCGGCGTGTGCTTCACCCGCGACCCCTCCTCCGGCCACTCCGGCGTCTACGGCGACTACCTGGAGAACGCGCAGGGCGAGGACGTCGTCGCGGGCATCCGCAACACGCTGGCCCTGTCCGACCTCGAGCGCATCAACAAGCCCGTCTACGACGAGCTGCGTGCCATCATGCGCAAGCTCGAAACCCACTACCGCGACATGTGTGACATCGAGTTCACCGTCGAGCGCGGCAAGCTGTGGATGCTCCAGACCCGCGTCGGCAAGCGCACCGCCGCCGCCGCGTTCCGCATCGCCACCCAGCTTCTGGGCGAAAAGCTCATTACCCGCGACGAGGCCCTGGGTCGCGTCACCGGCGACCAGCTCACCCAGCTGATGTTCCCGCAGTTCGACGCCAAGGCTGAGAAGGAACTCATCGCTCGCGGCATGGCCGCCTCCCCGGGTGCCGCCGTCGGCAAGATTGCCTTCGATAACGCGCAGGCCATCGAAGCCGCCGAAAAGGGTATCAAGACCGTCCTCGTGCGCCGCGAGACCAACCCCGACGACCTGCCCGGCATGGTCGCCGCCGAGGGTGTCCTCACCGCGCGCGGCGGTAAGACCTCGCACGCCGCCGTCGTCGCCCGCGGCATGGGCAAGACCTGCGTGTGTGGTGCCGAGTCCCTCGTCATCGATGCTGCCGCCGGCACCGTCACCATCGGTGACCTCGTCCTGACCGCTGACGACACCATTGCCATCGACGGCCAGACCGGCGAAATCTTCCGCGGCGAGGTCCCCGTGACCGACTCGCCCGTCACCACCTACCTCGCCGAAGGCCTCGAGGCCGGCCTCGCCGCCGCCGGCGAGGATGCGGGCACCCGCGAGCTCGTCGAGGCCGTCGACAAGCTCCTGTCCCACGCCGACAAGGTCCGCCGCCTGCGCGTGCGCGCCAACGCCGACACACCCCTCGACTCCACGCGCGCCATCGAGTTCGGTGCCGAGGGCATCGGCCTATGCCGCACCGAGCACATGTTCCTGGGTGAGCGCCGCCCGCTCGTCGAGCGTGCGATCCTCTCCGCCCCCGAGTCCGACGAGCGTCAGGCCGCCTTCAACGAGCTCGAGAAGCTGCAGAAGCAGGACTTCCTCGAGATGCTCGAGGTCATGGACGGCAAGTCGATGACCGTGCGCCTCATCGACCCGCCGCTCCACGAGTTCATGCCCGCCCTCATCGAGCTGGAGACCAAGGTTGCCGTCGGCAAGGCCACCGGCACCCTCGACCCCGCCGACGAGGCCATGCTCGTCGAGGTCCGCCGCATGCATGAGCAGAACCCCATGCTGGGTCTGCGCGGCGTGCGCCTGGGCATCTACCTGCCCGGCCTGTTCGCCCTGCAGATGCGCGCCCTGTGCGAGGCTGCCGCCGAACTCGTGGGCCGCGGCCTCGACCCGCGTCCCGAGATCATGGTCCCGCTCGTCGGCTCCGTGCGTGAGCTCCAGCTCGTGCGCGAAGAAGCCGAAGGCATCATCGCCTCCGTCGCCGCCGCCCACGGCGTCGACCTGTCCGGCATCTCCATCGGTGCCATGATCGAGCTGCCGCGCGCCGCCATGACGGCCGAGGACCTCGCCGAGGAAGCCGACTTCTTCTCCTTCGGCACCAACGACCTGACGCAGACCGTGTGGGGCTTCTCGCGCGACGACGTCGAAGGCGTGTTCTTCCCGCAGTACATCGAGGCCGGCATCTTCGGCGTCTCCCCCTTCGAGTCCATCGACGTCCACGGCGTGGGCACCCTGGTCTCCGAGGGCGTGCGCCGCGCCCGCTCCACCAAGCCGAACATCAAGCTCGGCGTGTGTGGCGAGCACGGTGGCGACCCGCAGTCGATCCACTTCTTCCACAACGTGGGTGTCGACTACGTGTCCTGCTCCCCCTTCCGCGTCCCCGTCGCCCGCCTCGAGGCTGGCCGCGCCGCGGTCGAGGACCACGTGGACATGACCGCCTGATCGCTGGCGGTGCCGCTTTGTTGAGTGGCGTCGACCTGCGCAGTGCCGTCGTTCTGAGCGGCGTTGACTGAGCGCGACGAGGCCGTGGCCGGGAAACTGGTCGCGGCCTCGTGTCGTTGTGAGTGCTGGTTGTTGTTGTGGGGGTGTGTGTGCCGGTGGGTGGCGGCCCGCCCGCGAGATCGCCACACGCGAGCCTGCGGCTCGGAGTGG
>ENA-OWNK01000828-OWNK01000828.1-metagenome-genome-assembly--contig:-NODE-828-length-14189-cov-3.934130_pt1 | contig 14189 bp, 11 predicted proteins | sample MGYA00245343_ERZ651121 | MGnify/ENA primary metagenome ERZ651121 (study PRJEB26857, sample SAMEA4031775) | metagenome | biome: human; feature: oral; material: saliva | place: Philippines | collected 2014... | reverse complement strand
CGCCCGCGAAATCTATGGTGATGAAGGCTTTTATCCCATTTATGAACAAATGGACGATATTTTGAAACGCGCCATGCAGGAGTTGAAGACACCTTCCGATTGGGATGTTCGGGAATGAAACAAAGTCTCGGCAGGCAAGATGTGATTTGAAAGGCAAATCATGATGGCAGCCGATTCATTGTCCGAAAAGGACGGGCAGGAGAAGGATTCCCCCAAAACGGAATGGTATAATAATTTATTGATAATCAGTGTTGTATCAATTATATAAAAGAAGTTGTCTATAATTGTTTGCTCAGTTACAGATAATTTTCTAATTTTGCAGCCCGATTTTTCAGCGAAAATGGAAAATAAGAACGCTTTCATTATTCCGGTCAATGGTCTTGCCTTGGGCACGTATTCCTTTCGGTATGAAATCAACGATGATTTTTTTGCCGATAGGGATTATTCCGAGGTGCAGCAAGGGAGGATTGACGTTCAAGTGGACGTTGATCGCGGCGAGTTGAGACTTGTGCTGCATTTTGACTTGGAAGGCACGGTTCGTGTTGCATGTGATCGTTGCGCCGATGTGTTTGATTTGCCCATTGCCGCCGAACAGGAGTTCTTTCTCAAGCTGGGAAGCGAAGCAAAGGAAGAAGCGGATAATGTTATCGTCCTTCCTGTTGACCAGCAGGAGTTTGACCTCAGCGATCTGATCTATGAATACATCATCCTTGCCATGCCCATGCAGCGAGTGCATCCGGAGGGACGGTGCAATGAGGAGATGTTGCAGTATCTGACGGAGCATGAAGGTCGGGAAGAAGAGGAAACGGAAACCGATCCGCGTTGGTCAGCATTGAAGAATATTAAAATTGAAGATAATTAAACGATTGAAAATTAACATTTTAAAGTAAAAATAAAATGGCACATCCTAAGAGAAGACAGTCTCATACCAGAGGCGCAAAGAGAAGAACGCATTACAAAGCTGAGGCCCCTACAGTGGCCGTTTGTCCCGTAACCGGAACCATGCACGTCATGCATAGGGCTTACTATGTTGACGGTGATTTGTATTATAAAGGAAAACTCGTGATGGCCGCCAAGCAGTAAAACTGGCGCTTTGTTTTCCCGTTGTGAGGACAAGGTTTTGTCCGAACAATTCCGCACACCACAATCATCTATTGTCGATGAACAATGGGTGATTGTGTTTTATTTTGCCGGAAATTGTGCGTCAGAAAGAGAATGCGGCATACAATTAGGTCGTTTGGTTTGCAAACAGAATTAAACCTGCAAGAAATCTTTGATTTTATCTATTTGATTCAGAATGTGATAGGTTTTTTATCGCTCTTTTTGATAAAATAGTGCTCAAAAAAGAACCTACCATTGAACGAACTTTATTATCTTTGCTTCGTCTTACTCAATAAGACAATGGAATTTGGATTTTTTTCATAATCTTTATATTGTTTTTCCGCACCGTTCTCCCAGTTCGGTGCGGTTTTTTTTGAGCGTTACCGCATGTTCCTGTCGTAAAGGCAAGTATTAATCCCTATTTATGGTGATATTTTGACCTAAAATGGCCTATAATGGTTATAGACAGTGTGGTTTTTTTTGTCTTATTTTGCAAACGAAAGATAAATCAAATGCTATTATCCATGAAAAGAAAAGTTTCAATTTTATTCCTTGCCATGATGTGTGGCGCAACTTGTTTTGCACAAACCGCAAAGGTAATTTCAACAGAGATCAAGAACCAAAATGGCAGGAAACTGCCCGCAAATTTCCGGTCGGTATCCTTTAAATACTTGAACGATAGTTCCTGTGTTTATTATGACAATTTCGAGAATTTTCAGATTCCGCGTTTTGCTTCCAAGATTTCGTACAATGACAGCAATACCGGCATTGCAAAGGAAAGTGTTTATGAAAACATCAACGGCGATTACACCTTATATGATTATGATGAGTACGAATACTTCGACTCTTCGGTAAATGGCCACGATTATTTGAGAATCATTTCCTTCGATGCGCCGGATTTGTATTATTCTAGGGAGCTCTATGAATACGACGGAACCGGACTGTTATTATCCTTGTCACAAGAGTTGTATGATGTGAATACATGGAAAAAAAACAGAAAATGGATGTATTTCTATAATGAAAACGGAACCATCGACCATGTTCAAAACCTGTTCGGCGACAATTGGGAAGCATTGTTCACGGACTACTATGAATACAACGGTTCGGGAAAGATAGCAAAAATAGAAAGAATCAGTGAAGCCAAAGGAGAACCGATAAATAGGAAAGTGTATGTTTATCAAGAAGAAATGGCGGAAGAGCTAAAGAAAGTATTATAAGATGTCTGAAACAAAAATTATTAACGACCCGGTATTTGGCTTTATAAAAATACCTGGTGGTTTATTAATGGATATTGTTAATCATCCAACGATACAGCGACTATCTAGAATAAAGCAATTAGGCTTAGCATCAATGGTTTATCCAGGTGCTCAACACACTCGCTTTCAACATTCTTTAGGCGCTTTTCATTTGATGAGCGAGGCTATATTGTCACTATCTCAGAAGGGAGTATTCATCTTTGACAGTGAAGCCGAAGCAATTCAAGCTGCCATCTTATTACATGATATCGGCCATGGTCCATTCTCTCATGTTCTTGAAAACACGCTTATACAAGGTATCTCACATGAAGAAATCTCGCTTTTCTTAATGAAAGAGATGAATAAGGACTTGGGAGGCAGACTAACGTTGGCTATAAATATCTTTGAAGATAAATACCCTAAAGCTTTTCTTCATCAACTTATAAGTAGCCAACTAGACATGGATAGACTTGATTATCTATGTAGAGATAGTTTCTTTACAGGCGTTGTAGAAGGAAAAATAGCATCTGATAGAATTATAAAGATGCTAGATGTTCGTGAGGATAGATTGATGGTTCAGGCTAAAGGTATCTACTCTATAGAAAATTATTTAACCTCACGCCGTCTGATGTATTGGCAAGTGTACTTACATAAGACAGCTGTTGCCTGCGAGAAAATATTAATCAATATCCTAAAACGAGCTAAAACGCTCCAACTAAGTGGTGAGAATCTCTTCGCATCTCCTGCCCTACATTATTTTATTAGTAACAACATCGACAAAGATTGGATTAATAATAAAAAAGAAGAAACTATTTTCTGGTATAAACAGCTAGATGACTCTGATATCTGGAGTGCAATAAAAGTATGGCAGGGACATCCTGATAAGGTTCTCTCAATCTTATCTAAAGATCTCATTAACAGAGATACTTTTAAGGTGAAGGTTTACGATGAACCAATTGATAGTATGCAGTTGGAAGATATCGAAAAGAAAATAAGAGAGAAATATCAACTAAGCAACGAGGAAAGTCATTATTTCATCAATTACAGCACCATTCAAAAAGACATGTATAGCATGAATGATGACCAAATAGATATATTATATAAGGACGGAACTTATAAAGATATTACTCAAGCTTCTGAATTATTTAATGTAGAACTCCTATCTAAAAAAATTTGCAAATATTACTTATGCCATCAACGGATCTAAGTTTTTTTTGCTATATTTGCAAATCTAAATATACGCAAAAATAAGGAAATGGAATTTACAGCAAAGCAAATTGCTCAAGTTATCAATGGAAGAATTGAAGGAAATGAGAATGCAACCATTAACTCCTTTGCAAAAATAGAGGAAGGAAAGCAAGGTGCTATCTCGTTTATATCAAATCCAAAATATGTACATTATATATATACTACTCAATCAAGCATTGTTCTTTTAGACGAATCTGTAGTCTTAGACAAGCCAATATCAACCACTTTGATTAGAGTAAAGAATGCTTATGAGGCAGTTGCAAAACTACTTCAGATATATAGTGCATCAAAACCTCAAAATAAAGGTATTGACTCTACAGCTTCAATAGCATCTTCTGCAACGATTGGAAAAGATGTATATATCGGTCCTTTTGCTTTTATTGGCGAAGGAGTAACCATTGGAGATAACACACAAGTGTATCCCCACGCTGTTATTTTGGATAATACTTCTATTGGAAACAACTGTATTATCTATCCAAATGTAACAATATACCAAGAATGTAAATTAGGAAACAATATCATTATACATTCAGGAAGCGTTATAGGTGCAGACGGATTTGGTTTTGCACCTTCTGAAAATGGATATGATAAAATCCCCCAAATAGGAATAGTTACCATTGAAGACGATGTTGAAATCGGTGCAAATTCATGTGTTGACCGTTCTACTATGGGAAGTACTTATATTCGCAAAGGAGTAAAACTCGATAACTTAGTACAGATAGCTCATAACACTGATATAGGAAAGAACACCGTAATGTCTGCTCAAGTAGGTATTGCTGGTTCAACAAAAGTTGGACAGTGGTGCATGTTTGGCGGACAAGTTGGCGTTGCTGGTCACAGCACCATCGGCAATAAGGTGTTTATCGGAGCACAATCGGGCATACCTGGTAACATCAAAGATGGCAAACAGCTTATCGGAACACCTCCTATGGAACTGAAACCCTACTTCAAGTCGCATGCCGTTCTAAAGTATTTGCCCGACATGTACAAGCAAGTGAACGAACTTCAAAAGGAAATTGACGAATTAAAAAAGCAATTAAAACCATAACGCAATGTTAAAACAGACAACATTGAAAGGCAGCTTTTCCTTGTATGGCAAAGGCTTGCATACAGGATTGAGCCTCACGGTAACCTTCAATCCCGCACCCGAAAACACAGGCTATAAGATAAAGAGAATGGACTTGGAAGACCAGCCCGTTATTGATGCGCTAGCCGAAAGGGTGGTCGACACTCAACGCGGCACTGTACTTGCTAATGGCGATGTGCGTGTTTCTACTGTTGAACATGGCCTTGCTGCTCTCTACGCTATGGGTATCGATAACTGTCTCATACAGGTTAACGGACCAGAGTTTCCTATTCTTGATGGCTCTGCTATCATGTATGTAGAGGAAATCAAGAAAGTTGGAATCGAAGAGCAAAATGCTCCAAAAGATTATTACATCATTCGCCATAAAATTGAAGTAAAAGACGATAAAACAGGGTCGTGTATCACCATTCTTCCCGACGACCAGTTTAGCATCACGGCCATGTGTTCTTTCGATTCAAAGTTTATCAATAGTCAATTTGCTACTCTTGATACACTTGATAATTTCGAAAAAGAGATTGCACCTGCGCGTACCTTTGTCTTTGTTCGCGATATCGAACCATTGCTTAAAGCCAACCTTATCAAAGGAGGTGATATGGACAATGCTATCGTGATTTATGAGAAAATGACCGACCAAAAGCAGCTTGATCAATTGGCCGATTTACTCAAGGTTCCGCGTTTGGATGCGTCTAAACCGGGCTATATCCAACATAAGCCTTTGGTTTGGGAAAACGAATGCACCAGACATAAGTTGCTCGACATCATTGGCGACATGGCACTGCTGGGTAAACCCATTAAAGGGCGCATCATTGCCACGCGTCCTGGGCACACCATCAACAATATGTTTGCTCGCCATTTGCGTAAGGATATACGCAAACACGAGGTGCAGGCACCTATATACGACCCCAACGAAGAACCGCTTATGGACAATAAGCGCATTCGCGAACTCTTGCCTCACCGTTATCCAATGCAGCTCATTGATAAGGTTATTTCTCTTGGTCCAACAAGCATTGTTGGCGTTAAGAATGTAACTAGCAACGAACCGTTTTTTGTGGGCCATTTCCCTCAAGAACCAGTTATGCCTGGTGTGCTGCAAGTAGAGGCCATGGCTCAATGTGGTGGCTTATTGGTGCTCAACCAACTAGAAGAACCCGAGCGTTGGTCTACCTATTTCATGAAGATAGATGATGTGAAGTTCCGTCAAAAGGTTGTTCCTGGCGATACTCTTCTCTTCCGTGTCGAACTGCTTCACCCCGTAAGGCATGGCGTTAGTTCGATGAAAGGCTACATGTTTGTTGGCGACCAAGTTGTGTCTGAAGCAACATTTACAGCGCAAATCGTAAAAAATAAGTAATAACATCTGCTGAGCTATGAATCAAATAAGCCCTTTGGCCTATGTACATCCCGAAGCAAAGTTGGGCAACGACAATATTATCGGGCCTTTTTGCTACATAGACCGTAACACAGTGATAGGCGATGGCAACAACTTGCAAAACAGTGTGACCATCAATTATGGTGCTCGTATTGGCAATGGAAACGAAATTCTGGCTGGAGCAAGCATCTCAACCAAACCCCAAGACCTGAAGTTTGTGGGCGAAGACACAGTGTGCGAAGTTGGAAACAACAACAGTATTCGTGAAAATGTTACTATTTCGCGTGGTACGGCCTCAAAAGGAGTTACCATCGTGGGCAGTAACAATTTGTTGATGGAGAATGTTCACATTGCTCACGATTGTGTTATTGGCTCGCAAATAATTATCGGCAACTCAACTAAGTTTGCTGGAGAGGTTGTTGTAGACGATTGTGCCATTATTAGTGCTGCAGTGCTCTGTCATCAGTTTTGCCACATTGGTGGATATGTCATGGTTCAAGGCGGTAGTGGGTTTAGTCAAGACATTCCTCCTTACGTTACTGTTGGCAAACATCCTGTGCGCTTTGCTGGTCTCAACCTCGTGGGTTTGCGTAGACGTGGTTTTTCTAATGAGCTGATAGATCTTATCCACAATGCTTATCGTTTGCTCTATTCTAAGGGCTTAATGGCTGAAGGCATTCAAGAGATAAAGAACAATTTGCAAATAACAAAGGAAATTCAATACATCATCGACTTTGTTGAAAGTTCTGAACGTGGCATCATTCGCTAATTAGACTGTTATGCATCATATACATATAAGCCTGTAAGAGTTCAGCTCTTGCGGGCTTATTTTGTATTTATTTGTGTTGGCTAAAGTTCATACCTAAGCATATAAAGTTCGCCGTGTCTTTGTTAATACAGGTACTACCCCAAAAAGTTTGTAAGCCCATTTTTTCTTATCTTTATATTCTGCAAAGGTACTGCCCTAAAAAGTGTGTAAGCCCATTTTTTTCTTATCTTTGTATTATTCAAAAATAACAATAATAAATGAAGCTTACACATTCACAAATATCGGAAATACTTTCGAATTACGCAAGTAGTAGCGAGTTCTTTACTTTTTAGACTTCACATTGGTTTCGTTGAATAGTTAAAATGGTAAATATATTTTACACAATGTAGGACGTCTGACAACTCATTCTAGAGAAAATTAACTGCTAATTCATATAAAAAACGCGTTTTTGTGATGAGTTTTACGTACCCTTCTTCACCTTTTCTCAATCATTTAATGCCATTTATCATGTTTTTGCCTTTCTATTTTGACTAAACAGGTCCTAATTTTCTACCCGTGCATATAAGAATTTGTTCAAGAAATGTTCATGTAAAACACAATTTTCGGTTAAAAATGCAAGTTAAATGTAGCAAAACCCACTGCTAACTCATGCAAAACGCAATGCTATCTCCTACAAAACGCAGTGCTATCTCGTACAAAACGCAGTGCTAAGTGGTGCTAAACGCAAGGCTAAATGCTACTAATAGCCGAAAGAAAGGTGTAAAGTGACCGTTTTTAGCTGTGTTTTATCTAGAAAAAAGGTGGAAATGACGAAAAGGAAGCGAATTAATGCTCTAAAAATAGCTTTAAGGCGAAGACGATTTTACGCGTTTCGAACCATTCTAGAAATGCTAAATGCTATGGAATTGCACTTTTTGGCCTGCCAAGTGAACAAATAAATAACAAAAAATGCGGTAATAAACGCGAAAAACATGGCTCTATAACATGTTTGTTTCTCTAAAAGGATGAGTTTTAAAGTGGGGGTTTGTAAAATAAAATAACTAAATTAACATTTAAAAACATAGGAATAAGGCTCATTGTGTTAATGGCTTTGTCAAACATTAGTGCATAAGCTACTAATAATTAAGGCAAATAGCTCTTGTTTATGTTGTTGATTTTATGTTGAATAGCATTGTTTTGGCAAAGAAGTAACAGAATAAAAGATATTTTACTAAAGTATTTAATTTTATTTTAGAAACATTTGCAGAGTATTTAATTAATGTGTATCTTTGCCGGCGTTTAATGAATACGACCGATTTCCAAAACATTTGAAACTAAGACAAAAAAATCCTGTTACATAGAAAACTGAAATGCCTTGTAAAGGGGAGCAATGTGAATTGCTCCCTTTTTCTTTAATAGGGTGAGTATTCCTTAATAGATTGCGTAATTTCAATCATTTGTTTTGCGTTGTCTTGTTTTTGCGTTATCTTTGCATAATGCAATGTGTGCGTTTGCTTAGCGCTCGTGCTTTAAAGTGCCGTTTGGTGCAAGGCAAAGTTGGTGCAAGGCTGTGCAAGTTGCAGAGAGTGAATTTATATTTGGGCGCGTGGCATAGACAATAATGCTAGCAAGCTATAGCGCTTTAACACTAAAATTAATAATCCAATGAGTGTAACAACAATCGTTATTATTGTGGTGGCCGTGCTGTTGGTTCTCTGGGGCGTGGCATTGTATAATAATCTGGTGAAGCTGCGCAACAATCGCGAGAACGCTTTTGCCAACATCGACGTGCAGTTAAAAATGCGTCACGACCTTGTTCCGCAACTAGTGGGTGCGGTGAAGGGATATGCCGATCACGAAAAGAATGTGTTTCAGCGTGTAACCGAAGCGCGTGCTGCTGCTATGGGAGCCACTTCGATTAATGATAAAATTGAAGCCGAAAACATGCTTACCAGTGCCTTGTCGGGCCTAAAGGTGTCGTTAGAGGCTTATCCTGAACTTAAAGCCAACGAAAACTTCTTGCATTTGCAACAAGAACTGGCCGACTTGGAGAACAAGCTGGCTGCCGTTCGTCGCTTCTTTAATTCGGCAACGCGCGAGCTTAACAATGCCGTGCAAACCTTCCCTTCGGTGATTTTTGCCAAGATGTTCGGCTTCCAAAAAGAGCCAATGTTTGAAATTCCCAACGACCAACGTGCCGAAATAGAACGTGCACCAGAGGTTAAGTTCTAATTTTGTTATCTCTGCGTACACATGAAGTATGTAGGAATGCAAACACAGATAAGCCGCAACAACATGCTCAGCGTGTTGTTGCTGCTGCTTTTCCCTACCATCATACTGGGCATGACGTGGGTTTGCTTGGCTGTGATAAACTATTTCGGCAACGGCTATTATGATGCAGCTGGCGAAGTGCATTATCAGCTAGACACAAACACCGTTAATTATTATTTTCTCGACGTGCTCCCGTGGGTCGTTGGCATTGTGGCGATATGGTTTGTTATAGCTTATTTTGCCAATGCAAGCATGGTGCAGTTTGCTGTTCGTTCGCGTCCGCTAAGTAGAAAAGAAAATCCCAGGGTGTATAACATCGTGGAAAACCTATGTATGGCTTGCAATATGGACATGCCGGCCATATATGTGGTAGACGACAACCAGCTGAACGCTTTCGCTAGTGGTATAAACAAGCGCACCTATGCTGTTACGGTTACCACGGGAATGCTGAATTTGCTCACCGACGACGAACTGGCGGGGGTGTTGGCACACGAGTTAACCCACATACGCAATCGCGATACACGCCTGCTTATCACCAGTATTGTGTTCGTGGGCATTGTTAGCACGGTGATGATGGTGGCTGCTCGCACACTTTACAATATGATTTGGATGGGCGGAATGCAGTCGCGCCGCAGCGAGAAAGATAAAGGTGGTGGCGCGGCGGCCATGTATCTTGTGCTCATTGCTGTGGTGGTGTGCGCTGCTGTGGCCTATTTCTTCACCCTGCTCACACGGTTTGCCATCTCGCGAAAACGCGAATACATGGCCGATGCAGGTGGAGCAGAGTTGTGTGGCAACCCCTTGGCGCTGGCTTCGGCATTAAGAAAAATATCTGGCAACCCAGGTTTAGACCATGTAAACCGCGAGGATGTGGCGCAACTGTTCATTGTTCATCCTGATGAGATGGACCTTGGCGTGCTTGCGTTTGTAGAAGGCTTGTTTAGCACACACCCCGACACCGAGAAACGCATTGCTATTCTTGAGCAATTTTAGATTACTGGCGATGCATCCTGAAGGTGTAACACTGCGCGACTGTCGTAAGTAGAAGCCTAAAGACGGTGCTATCGGCGCATATATATAAGGTGGCGCACCGCATCGTGTGCGTGCATTTGGTATCAAAGTCAAAGTTTGTGGCGCGTTAATGCCGGAGGGTTAAGTCGCAACCCCTTTCTCTGGCGCATCGTTTTCATCTGTTAGCGAACCTGTTTGCTATGAGGCAACACGTTCGAGGCGATGAAAGCGATGCGCCATTTGCTTTTGTTAGCGCATAAGTTGAAGGCAGACCAGCAGGTAGAGACAGAGCCTTCGAAGGCAAGAAGTTATCATCTAGCCATATACCTAGAAAAGATGAAAAACACAAGATACTTGTATTTTCTCTCAATTTAGTTGCTTTTATTAGGCTTATTTTGTGTATATTTGCAGCTCATAATCTTTTAAACAAACATTTATTTAAAAGCCATGCGATTAGTAATAAAGGCAGATTATGACGGACTGTCCAATTGGGCAGCTGAACACGTCATTGAAAGTATTAAAAAAGCAGCACCAACAAAGGAGCGTCCGTTCGTGTTAGGGTTGCCAACTGGTGGCACTCCCATTGGCATGTACCAAGCTTTGGTAAAGGCATGCAAAGAGGGTAGGGTGTCGTTTAAGAACGTTGTAACGTTCAATATGGACGAATATGTGGGTTTACCCGTTGAACATCCCGAAAGCTACCACTCGTTTATGTACCGCAATTTGTTCGACCATATCGATTGTCCCAAGGAGAATGTGCACATCCTTAATGGTAATGCAGAAGACTGGGAGGCCGAATGTCGCCAATACGAAGAGGCTATTAAGGCCGCAGGAGGCATCGACTTGTTTATCGGTGGCGTAGGTGTAGACGGCCATTTGGCCTTCAACGAACCTGGTTCGTCGCTCACTTCACGCACAAGACGTATGCCATTAACCCACGATACGCGTGTGGTTAACTCGCGTTTCTTTGATAACGACTTCGAAAAAGTTCCTCGTTTCTCACTCACTGTAGGTGTTGGCACTGTGATGGATGCCCGCCAAGTGATGGTACTCATCAATGGACATGGCAAGGCAGGCGCATTGCGCGACGCCGTTGAAGGCCCCGTTACGCAGATGAGAACCGTTAGCGCGCTGCAAATGCACGAAGATGCTATCATCGTTTGTGATGAAGCAGCCACCGACGAACTGAAAGTTGGCACGTACAAATATTTTAAAGACATTGAAAGGGCTTAAGAAATGAGACTTAATCTAAGCTCGGAGATTGTGCTAAACAAAATCCCCGAAGAATATTACAACCCTAAAACCGCCGTCGAACGCTCTGAAATAACACGCTGCGAGAAAATACATACCGACATCTTCCCAAAGATTGAAGAGGGTGCTACCTATATCGCACGAGCCATCGAGGCCGAAATTAAGTTTAAAAACGACCAAGGCAAACTTTGTGTTTTGGGTTTAGGAACGGGCAATTCGCTTACGCCTGTGTACGAAGAACTCATTAGACTTCATAAGGAAAACGGCTTGAGCTTTGCTCGTGTGGCTGTTTTCAATGCCTATGAGTATTTCCCACTCAACGAAGGAAACCCACATAGCAGCATTAGTCAGCTGCGCGAACGTTTCCTCGACCATGTGAACATCGCCCCCGAAAACGTGTTTACGCTGGATGGAACCGTTCCTCAAGAGATGGTTAACAGCAGTTGCAAGCAATACGAGCAACGCATTGTAGACATGGGCGGTATCGATGTGATGCTGCTGGGTATTGGCCGAATGGGTAATATCGCCACCAACGAGCCAGGAAGTGTGCTTACTTCGGGTTCGCGCTTGATACTTATCGATGCCGTTTCGCGCGAAGAGATGACGCTCAGCTTTGGTTCTAAAGAGGCTGTTCCACCGTGTTCAATCACCATGGGCATAGCCACCATCCTCAGCGCACGCAAAATTTTCCTCACCGCTTGGGGCGAAGATAAGGCCGATATCATTCAGCGTGCCGTGGAAGAGAAGGTTACCGACGTGCTTCCCGCTTCGTTCTTGCAAACCCATAAGGATGCAAATGTGGTTATCGACCTGCCTGCTGCATCGCGTCTTACGCGCATTGTTCATCCCTGGTTGGTTACTTCTTGCCAGTGGACAGATAAGCTTGTGCGCTCGGCTTTGGTGTGGTTGTGCCAGCTAACTGGTAAACCTATCCTTAAGCTTACCAACAAAGACTATAACGAAAATGGCCTAAGCGAACTCTTGGCGCTTTATGGTTCGGCTTATAATGCCAATATTAAGATTTTCAACGACCTGCAACACACCATCACAGGATGGCCTGGTGGCAAGCCTAATGCCGATGATACCTATCGTCCTGAGCGTGCAACACCCTATCCTAAGCGTGTGATTATCTTCTCGCCTCACCCCGACGACGATGTTATCTCTATGGGTGGAACGCTTCGCAGATTGGTTGAACAGGGTCATGAGGTGCATGTGGCTTACCAAACGTCGGGTAACATCGCTGTTGGCGACGAAGAAGTGATTCGCTTTATGCACTTCATCAATGGCTTTAACCAAATTTTCGGTGGCGACTCAGACACGGTTATCAAGGAGAAGTACAAAGAAATAAAGGCCTTCCTCAAAGAGAAGAAAGACAGTATTGGCGATACGCGCGACATTCTTACCATTAAAGGTCTTATCCGTCGTGGTGAAGCGCGCACCGCTTCTACGTATAACGATATACCTTTGCAGCGTGTTCACTTCCTCGACTTGCCTTTCTACGAGTCGGGTAAGATTGAAAAACTGCCCATGGGCGAGGCCGATGTGAAGGTGGTTCGCGAGTTTATCCACGGCATTCAGCCACACCAGATATACGTTGCAGGCGACTTGGCCGACCCACATGGCACACACAAGAAATGTACCGACGCCGTTTTCGCCGCCATCGACGAAGAATTGAAGGCTGGAGAAAAGTGGCTTGACGACTGTCGCGTGTGGATGTACCGTGGCGCATGGGCCGAATGGGAAATCGAAAACATCGAAATGTGCGTGCCTATGAGTCCTGAAGAGTTGCGCGCTAAACGCAATTCTATCCTCAAACACCAATCGCAAATGGAGAGTGCACCATTCCTTGGCAACGACGAACGTTTGTTCTGGCAACGCTCGGAAGACCGTAATCGCGGTACTGCTGAACTCTATGACAAACTGGGATTGGCTTGCTACGAGGCTATGGAAGCCTTTGTAGAATATAAGTTCAAGGAGATGTAAATGAAGAAGGGTGGTTAATGAGTTGATGAGTTGACGAGTTAATGAATTGATGAGTTAATAAGTTGACGAATGAATGAGTTTATCTGTTAACGAGTTGACGCGTTAATAAGACGATAAGTTAACGACTTTACAGGCTATAACCATTATACAGCAAGTTAACCACTTGTTCTTATCACATAGACAATACCATTTCAATCCCCATTGGACTTGTTCTTCCTGTGCGTTTGCCTCGTGCAGCGCCTCGAAGAATAAACCCAATGGGGATTTTTGCCTAATCTAAACGATCATTTTATCAACATGGAAGAAAAGAATTTGCTCCAACTCGTGTCGCATTTTGATGTGCAGGGCACGGTGAAGAGCGTGAAACCACTGGGAAACGGACTAATCAACGACACTTATAAGGTGGCAATGAACGAAGAAGATGCACCCGCTTATGTGCTGCAACGCATCAACAATGCCATATTTAAGGATGTGGAATTGTTGCAAAGTAACATCGAAGCTGTTACGGCTCATCTAAGAAAAAAACTGGAAGAGAAGCAGGTTGCCGACATCGATCGTCGTGTTCTGCACTTTATTAAGGCCGAAACGGGTAAGACTTATTGGCGCGAAGCCGACGATACTTATTGGAGAATGATGCGCTTTATTCCCGATGCCTTTACCTACGAAACGGTGAACGAGAAGTATTCGCATGCTGCTGGCTTGGCCTTTGGTGAGTTCGAAGCCGCCCTTGTTGACCTACCTCAACAGCTGGGAGAAACAATTCCCGATTTCCATAACATGGAATTGCGAGCCCGACAGTTGAAAGAGGCTGTGCAAAACAATCCTGTTAAACGCTTGTCGGTGGTTGAAAGCATGGTTGAAGAGCTTAACCGCAACATGGAAGAG
>ENA-OWNK01000821-OWNK01000821.1-metagenome-genome-assembly--contig:-NODE-821-length-14273-cov-8.588128_pt1 | contig 14273 bp, 14 predicted proteins | sample MGYA00245343_ERZ651121 | MGnify/ENA primary metagenome ERZ651121 (study PRJEB26857, sample SAMEA4031775) | metagenome | biome: human; feature: oral; material: saliva | place: Philippines | collected 2014... | reverse complement strand
TCTTCCGATCTAGGATTTCTGCGGCTTGGGCTAATGTCTCGGCTGCAGCTTTTTCGCCGTCGGCATTGATGATGTTGGCGCGGCGCTCGCGTTCTGCCTCGGCTTGTTTGGCCATGGCACGCTTCATATCGCCAGGAAGTTCGATATTCTGAATCTTAACGTTCTCGACATCGATGCCCCATTTGTCGGTTTCTGCATCAACAATTTCCTTGATCTGCTGGGAAATTTCTTCGCGCTTGGCAAGCAAATCGTCCATATCAACATTTCCGGTGACGTCGCGCAGTGCTGCTTGGGCAAATTGGCTAGTCGCGTAAATATAGTTCGTGGTTTCCAACACGGCTTTTGGCGCGTTGATGACTCGGAAATAAACCACCGCATCAACGCCGACCGTGACGTTGTCTTTGGTGATGACTTCTTGTTTTGGAACATCAATTGGAGTTGAACGAATATCGACCAACATCATTGTCTGCAATCCTGGAATGACGACTCTTAATCCTGGTTCGCGAACGCCAGTAAATTTACCGAGCGTCAAAACCACACCGCGCTGATATTGATTGACAATTTTAATGCCACTAAGTACGTAAAGTCCCGTGAATACTAAAATTATTATTACAAATGCTCCCATTTTTCCTCCTATTTATATAGATCTATTGTAGCATTTTGTGTGAGGAAAGTGTAAACGGCGGACGACTTTTTGGCTTTATGGATTTCGCGATATAATGGAAGTATGAGTGATAGTAGGCAGCCGCTGGCTGAACAGATGAGACCGCAGACGCTGGACGAGGTGATAGGGCAGAGTCATTTGCTTGGTGAGGGCGAGTTATTGAGGCGAATCGTTAAGAATGGCGAGCCGGTCAGTTTGATATTGTGGGGTCCGCCGGGAACTGGAAAAACGACGTTGGCGCGGATTATTGCGCGCGAGGTGAAGGCGGAGTTTATTGAATTATCGGCAGTTACAAGCGGAAAAAAAGACGTCGAACAAGTAATTGAGCACGCCCGCCAAAATTGGAATTTAGGACTCAGGACAATTCTATTCGTTGACGAAATCCACCGATTTAATAAAGCACAGCAAGACGCGTTTTTGCCGCACGTTGAGAGTGGGTTAATTACGTTAATCGGTGCGACGACCGAGAATCCGAGCTTTGAAGTCATCACGCCGCTACTGTCGCGTTCGCGAGTTTTAGTTCTTCAGCGATTGACAAAAGACGAAATTATATCGGTATTAAAAAGAGCGCTGAAAGTTCTGAAAAAGTCCAAACAAGTTTCGCCCAAAGCTCTGGACTATTTGGCGGAATTATCGGATGGCGATGCAAGGGTGGCGCTGGGCAATTTGGAATTGGCGCTGAGTTTTAACGAAAAAGTAACGCCGGAAGTGGTTAAGGCGGCGGCTCAGAAGCGACTTCCGGGCTATGATAAAAAAGGCGATTCGCATTACGACGTGATTTCCGCTTTTATCAAGTCGCTAAGAGGCAGTGACGCGACGGCTGCGACGTATTATTTGGCGCGAATGATTGACGCGGGCGAGGATCCGAAGTTTATTGCTCGGCGAATGGTGATTTTTGCATCGGAAGATATCGGGCTGGCGGGCAATGGTGCGCTGAGCTTGGCAATTGCAACGTTTGAGGCTGTCGAGCGCGTCGGTCTTCCGGAGGCGAAGTATAATTTATTCCATTGCGCTATTGCGTTGGCTCGTAGTCAGAAGTCGCGTGAAATTACCGATTTAATGCACGGCGCTTTTGAATTGGCGCGCAAATATCCGAATTCTCCTGTGCCGTTGCATCTCAGGAATGCTCCGACCAAATTGATGAAAGATTTGGGCTATAACAAGGGTTATAAGTGGCAAGCTGGTTTTAAGCATGACAAAGGATTTTTACCAGAGGAAATTAAGGATGTGGTATAATTGGCATATCAATATTCTTAAAAGGAGAAGTTAATATGCCAAAACAAGAACCTCAGCAGCCGCAATATGCGCCACAGCCTGATCCAAACGCACAATACGGTCCCGCACCGCAACCGCAGAATACGCCGTATGAGCAGCAACCAGTCAGCCAGCAATATTTTGCACAACCTCAAGCAGCGCCAGTGCAATATGTCGTGATGGCGGAATCCCTGAAGGGTGTTAAGGGTTGGTTAATGTTCTTTGTGGTTTGTTTCGTTATCGGTAGCCTTGTCAATACAGCAGTGTTTTTCCAGGCAATAATGAATCTTAGCCAGCCAGAGAACGTCATTTCTTTGATATTTTCACCTGTACTAGTAGTCTTGGCTATTTGTGCAGTTGTGTTTATAACGATGCAGAAGCGTCTTGGCAAGTGGTTAGCTGTTGCTACGATCGCCACAGCTGGATTGGGCAATGTTGCAAATGCGGTAGTTATATATGCATCCGGAAGGTCGGGAGTAGACGCTCCAGCATTTATTACCGGAATCGTTACAATGCTAATAGTAGAAGGATTGGTAATCTTGTACTTCTTTGCTTCTCGCCGAGTCAAAGAAACTCTTGTCAACTAATTCCTGTCTGCGTATAAAAATAACCGCTCCATTACGGGGCGGTTATTTTGTGGTTTACACGACTATTGTTTCGCGGCGCGTTTTCGTTCGTTTGCGTCCAGATATCGCTTGCGAAGTCGTAATGATTTTGGCGTAACTTCCAAAAGCTCGTCATCTTCGATAAAGTCGATACATTGCTCCAAGCTAAACTGCGTAAATGGCGTCAATTGCACAGTTCCATCCGACGATTTGGAACGCATGTTAGTCAAATGCTTGGCTTTACAAACGTTGATTTCGATGTCTTCTTGGCGATTGTAAATCCCGACAATCATTCCGGCGTAAACTTCTGTTCCTGGTCCGACCAATAATTCGCCGCGCGCCTCCGCTGCTTGCAAAGCGTAAGGTGTTGTCGTGCCAGCCTCAAACGCGATTAAAACTCCATTGCGGGTTTTTGGCAATTTTCCGCCAAGCGGTTGATATCCGTGAGGCAGGGAATTCATAATCACCGTACCTCTGGTGGCGGTCAATAAAATGTTGCGCAGACCAATCAGCGCCCTCGTTGGCAAAATGTAAGTCAAACGAGCAGCGCCAGCGGTGGTCGTTTCCTGAGATTTCATTTCGGCGTGTCGCGCGCCAAGCTCTTGGCTGATCGCGCCGATAAATTCGCTTCCGACTTCAATTTGCAATTCTTCAATCGGTTCTTTTTCAACGCCGTCCTCGGTAATTGTAACGACTTGCGGTCGTCCAACCTCAAACTCAAAGCCTTCACGTCGCATAGTTTCAATCAAAACACTCAAGTGTAATTCGCCGCGTCCAGAAATCGTAAAGCCAATTCCGTTTTCCTCAACGCGTAGCGCCACGTTGGTTTCAAGCTCTCGCTTCAATCGGTCGCCAATTTGCCTGGATGTCGTAAACTCGCCCTCGCGACCTTTCATTGGGCTGGTGTTCGGTCCGAGGTACATACTCAAGGTCGGAGCTTCAATGTCAATTGTCGGCAGCGCTTCAGGCTGTTCTTTGTCGGCAATTGTATCGCCAATATGCGCATCAGCCACGCCAACCAACGCCACAATGTCGCCAGCAAAAGCTTCGTCAAGTTCTTCACGATTCAAGCCGCGATAGCCAAAAACTTTCTCAATTCGTGCAGAGCCCGCGACTTCGCCATTTTTCATCAAACTGACTTGCAAGCCACGCTTAACAGATCCGCGAGCAATTCGCCCAATCGCGTATTTTCCTTGGAATGTGTCATATTGCAAGCTGGTAACAAGCAATTGAAACGCGCCATCTTCCGTCACGTCTGGCGCTGGAATATCGTTGATAATCGCGTCAAAAATTGGCGTCAAATCCGCGTCTTCGTCGGTGTTTGCAGGAATTTCTTTCCATGATTTTCCGTCGCGTCCGATTGCGTAATAAATTGGATATTGCAATTGAGAATCGTCGGTCGCTAGCTCCAAAAACAGATCGCTCAACTCGTCTTCAACTTCGGCAATTCGCCTGGCTGGCTTGTCAATCTTATTGATAATCACGACAGGCTTCAGTCCCAGTTCAAGTGCCTTCGCTAATACGAATTTGGTCTGAGGCATCGGACCTTCCTGTGCGTCCACGATCAGCAGAACGCCGTCAGCCATATTCAGGGTTCGTTCAACTTCGCCAGAGAAATCGGCGTGTCCTGGTGTGTCAATGATGTTTATTTTATAGTCGCCGTAAAAAATTGACGTTTGTTTGGCTGTGATGGTGATACCGCGCTCGTGCTCTTGATCGCCGGAATCCATAATCAATTCCTGGCTCATCTCGGCTTGGTTGTCGCGGAATGTTCGCGACTGCTTTAATAGCCCGTCAACCATGGTCGTTTTGCCGTGGTCGACGTGGGCAATAATGGCAATGTTTCGAATCTTGCTAGCGTCCTTCATAAAAATATGGTCTGATATTAACACAGACCTTCCTCTTAATATAAAATTTTACCACGATAAGGGGAAAATAAAAAGAGTGAAAGTTGTGTTTAATGCTTTAACATACTGTAATTTGCTGTTCGTCAAGTTGGTCTTTTGGAAAATTTATCAGCCGAGTTTTACCGTCGGCTCTATGTAAAATATCCAGATCAGCCATTACTATACCGAGAGCTTGAGTCGCCAATTTAACTTGCGTCGAGTCTACTCTTAATTCTTGATGGGCTAATCTCTTCGCTTTTTTATTCTTCGTACAAGCTATTAGTAGTTCGGGATAGTCCGGCATATCGTCTAGCTGAGGTATGTATATTCCATAAGCAGGTTCTGTTCGGGCGAAGTAATTTACAATCTTGCCTTGATGATTTTTTACTCCCCAATGTTCACGTTCTGCTACTAAAGCTTCATTTCTTTCAAGATAATCGTAATATATATCTGTATGATGGTTCTCGGGAGATATTATTATATGTCCAGCTGGCTCCCCGTTTGTAGATAATTCTCGCGAGAATATAACCAATCCAGAAGGATGAGGTTCAGTCGCCATATCTATGTCAAGATGAGTTGACGTAACGTAAAAAGATTCCATATTTATACCTAACGTGAAATGGTGGGAAATACAGGGCTCGAACCTGTGACCTCACGAATGTGAATCGTGCGCTCTAGCCAACTGAGCTAATTTCCCGTAATTACATCTGTCGTTTTATTTTACGAATTCGTGATGTGAGCTAATTATAGTTCAGGTTTCAAGTCCTGACAAGCTACGCTGAGTGTATTCTATTGACTTTTTACGCGAGTGTGATATAAATGAAGGTAGCTTTCGTTGATGAGTTTAATAAATCCTTGTCCAAAAGTGAACTTTGACAGGCAATCGAATACAAGATGAGTTTTTATTTCTTTTTTTAATAATCGTTAAGAGGAATGAAATCTCATCTCGTGTATTAAAGAACAATACACTATCGCACACCCGCGAGGATGAGAAGAAAGGTAAGGCAATGGGTCTCTTCCGGCGTATTTTTGGAAAGTCTGGTCCTGAGCTTGACAGTATTCGCTTCCGCATTAAGGAAGCAGAAGCGAGGCTTCTTAAAGCTGATTCCCATTTGGAATCCTCCGAGCATGCGTTTTACAGGTCTGTTTCTATGTTCAGCGAATATAGCGAAAGCTCTTATTCGGAAGCGATGGTGTATTGGGACAGGTATCAAGACGCCGTGATAGAGTGGAAAGAGGCTCAGAAGGAGCTGTCCAAACAAATGGAGGCATTCCGCCAGGTGAGTGGTCGAAAGTACAAGACTAGGGTGTACAGTCAATTATATACCTCAGTGTATGATGAGCTGTATAAGTTTAAGCTTTTCTGAAGCGTACGCACATCTATCTAAGAAAGGGTTGATAAGTATCTGTTCCACTTACGGTTGCCTGTCAACCCCTTCTTTGAAATATGAATTTATGACATTAAAAATCACCCTGAGCACGGGTGATTTTCTTATAGCGAAAAATTTCAATTCTTGGTGCACCTGACGCAACGACTATTGAACCTATTGTCCGCATATCTAAATGGTTATATAACAATACAGACTCTCAAGCGTTGAGCATGCCTAAGGTAGCCTCGACAGTAAAACTACAACAGATACGGGAGCAATCTTATGTCTTTTAATTTCTATAGCATGACAGTTATTGAACCTATTATATGTACCGATAACAAGTTTTCACACGGGGATAGTCATTATGTCTAATACTAGAGGCTTCATTACTAACCCTAGCGGCGCTGGAGGTTTCAAAAAGGGAGTGAGTGGCAATCCTAAGGGGCGACCCAGAAATGAAGACAGCATCGCATGGTGGACAAAGCAGTTTCTTGCAATGACCATAGCCCAGATGAGAGAGTACCCACGCCGCAGAGGCGGAAGCCAGGAAATGCGCATAGCAGAACTATCTGCATACAACCTAGTCGTTAGCGCGGTAGGTAATCTTCAGGCGGCTAAGACGGTAACTAGGTTATCCGAGGGTAAATTAAAGACTACTTCGCGACAGCCAGTCCAATAATAGCAACTAACGCGAGTAGCCCAGTCCATACGGCAATGGCGGTATAAGCGACTTTTTTCTTTGTACTATAAGTGAGCTTATGATTATATCGATACATCAGAAAAATACCTAGTGGAGTCAAGAAAAAGATCATTGCGTAGCCAAAATACTCATTTTGCCAGAATTTGCTCGCTACTATTTTTTCAATAGCCTTTTTACGACGCTCTTTCGCCTTAAGGCGCTTTAATTCCTTTTTCTGCCTAGCCAAGTCTTTGCGAGGATTAGGAATCCATGAATTGCCGCAGTTATTGCATATTGCCATAGTCTTATTTTTTATTCTTGGAGTTTTGATCAATAGCGACACGAGCCACACGATAAAATTTATAATAAGTAGCGCCAATCGTACTAGTAGTGTCAAGAAACTACCATATTTATGTTCCTGCACTATCTGCACTTGCACATTGTCACTACCACACCGTGGACAGATCATAATATTCTATCTCCTATTTGCTTATTGATATAGGGGCGCCAATATAAAAACGACACCGCAAGGTGTCTAAGCCATTCACAAGTCAGCGATTGCCGAAAAGTTTATGCGGTGCCGTTTCCAACCGGCAATCCGCAAAACATGTGCATTACTGACCTGTTTTAAGACTTAGACTATCCAATTATAGCATCTTTCTTGTATATTTTTAACTGGAGATGGTATAATTTATACATATAGGTATAAATTATGAAAGACAGCGCTAAGCTAAAACCAGAGATACGATCCGCACTTGCTCGAAAAACTCTACAGGAAATACAGCAAGACAGCAATAAACAGGAAGCTCTTCTTGACTTTATAAATACGGAGATCTTTCGGGTATCAGATACAGGTGCTTCCTACCGCCAGATTAATTATCTTGAACAGTCTGGGCTACTAGTAGGGGGAAGAGTTGACGGCTCGCAAGGCTGGCGCATATTTAGCTTTAGAGAGGGTGTATATATTGACATTCTCACCAATTTGCGAAGATTTGGTCTGAAAACACGGCAGCTCCAGTCTATAAAAGATAGTTTTTACGATAAACCGCAAATAATCAATGAAGCAATTATGGCATGTCTCCTAGGAATTGAAGTTATTTTAATTTTAGATAGCGAGGGCGACGGTTATATATTCGACACCGATACTTTATCCGAATGGACTCAAGACCCGCTCAGAAGCGCCCTGCGAGGCTGTATCGAGCTGCATTTAATCATTAACCCGCTTGTTAATAGGGTATTTAAGCTAGTCGGCAGAACACCCCAAAAGAGCAGACTGTCGATAAGATTCTTTGCAACACGAGCGCTTTTAGACAACGCCCGTCTGACGAACCTAGAGCGGCAGTTACTAGAAATCATTAGAGATGAGAGTTATCGCACGGTATCCTTCTCGAGAAAAGGCGGCGGAGAGATCCTGATTGATACCGTTCGAAACATACCCGCTACCATGGCACCACATGTAATATCGCAGATGATAGATGCGCTCAATTACGGTACTGTTACGATAACTAAGCAAGATGGGAGAATAGTGCACTTGAAAGAACAGAAAAAGACTAAGCTTTAATCCAGAACTAGAAAGCTGAGCAGACACCCTGCAGGCGATTTATAAATTAATTATTCTATAGTATCGAGAGACACTCGGACTTTAGCATAGGAAGTGTTATTGTCCAGTGCAATTAAATAAATCAAGCGACAAAGGGGCGATCGTAGATCTAGTAAAGATCCTGTTACAGATAAGCGATAGCATCCCCTCTATAGATCAGAACAGCATGTCTATAAGTGATGGACTAGGCGGAAGAATAGAATTTTAAACTTTCAAGCCCTACACTAAACTAGCAGTATGAATCGAACAACTCAACGGGAATTAAACCTTCAATCTCTTAGATATGTGCTATACGCTCGCAAATCTACCGAAGATGAAGGCAGCCAAATGCGCTCAATCCCCGACCAAATTAAGGAATGTATGCGCCTAGCCGAGCGAGAGGGACTAACGGTAGCAAAAGTCTTGCAAGAATCTAAATCCGCAAAGAAGCCACATAACCGACCCGTTTTTACACAGCTACTAGAGGATGTACGGCGCGGTAAATACGACGGTATTTTATGTTGGCATCCCGACCGCCTAAGCCGCAATATGCTTGAAAGCGGCATGATCATTGACATGCTAGATAATGCAGTCATTAAAGATCTCCGTTTTGTTAGTCATCAGTTTAGTAATGACGCAAACGGTAAAATGCTACTCGGCATGCTATTTGTCTTCTCGAAGCAATATTCAGAGGACCTTAGTGAAAAGGTCCGGCGTGGCACCGAAAACAATCTAGCCGAAGGAAAGTCATCCGGGTCTCCTAAGTGGGGGTATTCCAGAGATGATATTAGCGGATATTACCAGCCGGACCATAACTTTCAATACATACAGACCGGCTGGTTTATGCGAGCCGAGGGAGCAAGCTACCGGGAAGTGTTGGAGTACTGGCTAGAAAATGATGTACACCGTTTTACGAAGAAAAACCGTAAGAACAAAATACCCATACGAAAAGCCCCTACCATTGCCTCGCTATATCGTATATTTCGTGATCCTATATACTATGGGGTCCTTGTACAGGCTAATCAAGAAGTTGACCTTAGGGAGATTAGTAATTTTCAGCCTATGATTAATGAGGAGCTGTACAATAAAGTCCAGTCACTTGGAGTAGACAGAACCCGCGGAGTAGCCCTACACAGCAAGAAGCGCACTACATTCTACCCGTTGCGCGGAATGGTGTTTTGCGGAGTATGTAATGGTAGTAAGCCGATGGTCGTGGGCAAAAATAGGCAAGGTTGTGGAAAATATGTTTTATCGTACAGGTGCGACAATAAACAGTGTCATAGATCAGTTAAGTCTGTTAGGGCAAAATATATCTTTGAGGAATTATATCGACAACTCGATCGACTATCATTTACCGAACATGAATACGAGTTATATAGCCAACAGATAGTCAAATATACCGACAAGCAGCTAGAAGAAGTGCGAAGCGAACTTAGGTCGCTTCGCGGCAAGCGTAGCCATCTTCAGCTGCAGCTCGAGGAGAAAAGTCGCCAGCTGCCAATTATCGATAGAAAATCACCGGCATACAAGGTTATTGAATCTGATTTAGAAAAATTACAGAGCAATATAATTGATTTGGATGATCGAATAAAGGAAGCGTCCTTAAAAATTCAGGATCCCGAGAAAATTAAACTAGCAAAAGATCAGTTTTTGAACCTACTAAATAAAGCAGCTGATAAGATGAGGGCAGGGTCAGCAGTAGAGAAGGATATGCTTGCGCGCATTTTGTTTTTGAACCTAACAATCGATGACGAAAAAACTCCCTCCTTCATCTGGAGAGAGCCGATTGCTAGCATGATTAACGCTAGAAATATTTCGTCTGGTGCGGATGAAAGGACTTGAACCTTCACGCCGTGAGGCACATGCTCCTAAGGCATGCGTGTCTACCAATTCCACCACATCCGCATAACCTGATTATATCAAAACAAATTCTACTTATCAACTGTCCGCGCTTATGCTAAAATTGAAGTAACATACTAAGGAGGATTGATGAATAAAGTTGCGAAATATTTGAATGAACATCTTAGTGGCGAAGTCGCGTCGCAGGATTTTGCATTGAGTCAAGTTGAGGTCGATAACGGACTTTTGGCGCGCCGACCAGAAATGATTGTTCGTGCGGCTAATATGAACGACATCAGGAAAGTGATGCGATTTTGTTCTCAATTGGCAGAGAAAGGTCATGTTTTACCTGTATTTGTTCGTGGTTGTGGCAATGATGAAACTGGCGCAGCGACGAATAAAGGCATTGCAATTGACGAAAAAACGTATATGAATCGTGTGGTTGGTATTGATCCTCGCCAGCAACTGATTCATGCTCAAGCGGGAATTTCTCTTTCGGCAATCAACGCAACTTTGTCTACACATAAAGGCTTGGGCTTGCCGCGAACCTCGTATGTGGCGGAAGAAGGCACGGTTGGTGGCGCAATTAACACGGCTCCGTCCGGAATGTTATCTGGCGCACATGGTCGTTTTGCTGACGCGATTCAGCAGCTTGAAATTGTCCTAAGTAATGGCGACGTGATTCAGACTGGGCGCATATCTCGACGCGAATTGAGTAAGAAAAAAGGCTTATCGACGTTTGAGGGCGAGATTTATCGAGAGATTGACAATTTAATCTCAGATAACGCCGAGCTGATTTCGCAAATGGATCCAGCTTTGCCAGATACGGTTGGCTACAGCGGGATTTCTCGGGTGAAGCAAAAAGACGGGTCGTTTGACTTGACGCCGCTGTTTATTGGTAGTCAGGGAAGTTTGGGTGTGATTTGCGAAGTTATTATGAAGGCGCAATTTATTCATCCGGAATATTCAGTTGTTGCCGCATCATATAAAAAGTTGTCAGACGCGCAATCAGCCGTGGAATTAGCGATGAAAAATAAGGCATCGGCAGTGGAAATAATCGACGGGCGATTCTTCCGCCAAGCTGCGGTCGTCGGCAAGGTGGTTGAGTGGGCGCCGAAAGAATGCTTTAAGGGCGCGGTGGTTTTGGCTATCTTTGACGACTTTTCTGACAGAGCGCGCAATAAAGCCGCGAAGAAATTGACTAGAAAATTGGAATCATCAGAAGCAATTGACATAAAAACTCTACATTTGGAAGAGCAGGATTTGTTCAGTTTGCATTCTGTTTTGGCTTTGGCGGAAACTCCGAGCGAGCCACACATGATTACGCCGCGTGTTTTCTCTGGGATTTTAATGGCGCCAGAAAAGATTGATAGTTTCCTTAGCGAGTTGAAGTCGCTGGAATCTAAGTATGGCGTGGATTTGCCGGTTTTCGTTGATTTTTCAAGCGATTATATTTCTCTGCATCCGACGTTTGACAGTAAAAAGGTGAGTGAACGCCAGAAGATTCTTCAATTATTGGCGGAAATTTCTCAGATTGTTAATAAGTACGAAGGCTCATTTGCAGGATTTGGTGGTGACGGAAGATTGAAGGCTAACTTTATCTATAAAAATCTGCCAGATGATGAAAGACAATTATACGCGAAGGTGAAAAAAATCTTTGATCCAGCTGGAATTTTTAACCCAGGAATTAAAGCGGAGGCCCAGCCGAAGGAGTTGGCAGCGGAATTAAACGCATGGTGTAAGCTTCGTAATCAAGCTTGATACTGGGTGAGAATTGGGCTATAATTGACGCGTAGCCCATGCGGATGTGGCGGAATTGGTAGACGCGCTAGCTTCAGGTGCTAGTGTACGCAAGTACGTGAAGGTTCAAGTCCTTTCATCCGCACCAATATTTGACATTTTTTCACCATAAGAAAATCACCCATGCTTAGGGTGATTTTTAATGTCATAAGTTCAGAGTCTACATGACAGGCAATCGTAAAAGAACAATCACCTGCCATGTAGAGGCGCTGGACCTTGTCAGTCTACAAGGGACTGTCGGGTCTCTTCCATGTAACCTACAAGAGACTGCCTCGTCTCTTCCATGTTGGCGACGTGTTTGCCGATAGATCTCACGACTATCATGATTGCCTCTTCTCTATCTTTATCGATAGTAAGAGTAGAGACGGTGCAAACCAAGCTTGAAAAAAGGTTGAGGCATTTTGGCCCCAGCTCTTTCTTAAGCTCGTCTAGTACTGCGCTAGAAGGTTGCTTGTCCTTAGGAAGACGGTTCATAAGGGATTCAACCATCTTGAACCAAGCTTCAACACTGTTTGACGTCTGGGTTATTCGTTTCTTGTGAGCCCTTGAGGTGTGGTCTAGCGCGTAGGCCTCCTTGAGCTGCTCTTTGGCGTCTTCCCAAGCGGTCCGGGATCCGTTAAAATACGTCTCCAGTTGTTCAATGTAGTAGTCGTACATTGAACGCTCCTCTCACTTTCTCATCTGCGGAATTGCGGTTGTCCTTTTAACAACACAAGATGAGATCTTAGTTCTCTTATGATGGGTTAAAAAAGAAATAAAAACTCATCTTGTATTCGATTGCCTGTCAAAGTTCACTTTCGGACAAGGATTTACTCAGCTCATCAACGAAAGCTACTTTCATTTATACCACACTTGTGTAAAAAAGTCAATAGAAGTCTCTCGATTTTTGTTATTTATTCAGGAATTTTGATAAAATAACAGAGATGGAAGATAAAAGAAATGTCATTGATAAGTTTAAGGGTCGGAGCGAATTGGAGATTGTAAGTGAGTTGGATTCTGAAGATCACGGTCTGGTGATTGCGCTGGAAAATACCGAGCGAGATTTTAATATGGGGACAATTGTCAGGAGTGCTAATGCGTTTGGCGTGCGGCAGATTTATGTGATTGGGCGCAGGCAATGGAATAAGCGCGGTGCGATGATGACGGATAAATATCTGCATATTACGTATCTGGCGACGACGGAAGAGTTTGTTGAGAAAATGCGGGCTGAAGGTAGGAAAATTATCGCTATTGATAATATCCCAGGAAGTGTTAATATGTCGCAGACGAGGTTGTCGAAGCGTGCGGTTTTGGTATTTGGGCAAGAAGGGCCGGGGATTTCTGCGGAATTAGCGAACGCTGCGGATCAGATTGTGGCGATTGAGCAATTTGGTTCGACTCGTTCTATAAACGTCGGTGCGGCAGCGACTGTAGCGATGTATTGTTGGTTACAGCAAAATGTGCTGGCGGAAAATAATTAGTTGATTTCTGCGCCTTGTTGGCTCAAAAAATCACGAGTTTCATCATCTAATTTACAATTTATGAAACGCGATCGTGCTGCCAATTTCCCGCTACCATAGACAAATTGCGTTTCCCTGTCATATTTCATACCACGGAAGTCGCAGCCTTTTGCTTCAATAATAGCTTTTACGCCACGAAAATCCACATTCCGAACCGACGAATCGGTAAAATAAATCGGTTGCCCATAAATATGCTTTGCGTCGTCCAGATTACAATTCTGAAACACGAAAAATCCCATGGCAAACTGGTCGAAATCAACGCCAGAAAAATCCTCATCAACAAATCGAACAGTCTCGCCGTCTGGGATGACAGGGTAACGCTCACGCTGGTAAGCTGGCAAATCGTTAGCGCGAATGGATTCGGCAATGCGACAGACGATAGCGTTCATAAATAAAATAATAAGTTAGTTTGCAGTGTTGCGCAACAATCTAACGCCGCTAGCTTTCAATCGTCTACATTCAGTCGAGCCCTTTGCTCAGCCTAATCATCTCATCCAACTTACCAGATTTCTCTATCTCGACCAAACTCATCACTTCCACCTCTGTTGCTAAGTCCCATGCCTCATACAGTGGGCGGTCGTTTTCGGTAATATCATAATGCACCATTAGGTTAATAATTTATATGTCATATCATGAGTCGGCCACATCTTCATGTAGATATGATAGAGTATTTTCAGGGAAGATGAATAGGTATATGGCGTATCCAGACCTGAAAGCTAGAGCTTATCTATGCTTTTTGCTAAAATAACAGCAATAAAAATCCCGCCGAATGTAATCATATCTTGAAAAGAAAGGCTCTCAAGTGAAAAATTTTGAAAAACTCGAAGAAGACATAATGAAGTATTGGAATGCTTGCAAAACCCCTGAAGAAGCTCTGGAGATAGTTAACTATATTATCTCTCATCCGTCCGCGAAATGGGAGCCTCTTATTCATGCTAGCTGGGGAGGGGCTAAAATAAAGAATAAGAAAGTATTCGAAGCTCATTATGATGAAATTATGAGTAGTTGGGCGACAGCTTCCGCTAATGAAGATGGTCTGGTTTATATTCCTGAAGAGTGAAATTGCCCCGTTGGTTATATAACCAACGGGGCTGCACC
>ENA-OWNK01000815-OWNK01000815.1-metagenome-genome-assembly--contig:-NODE-815-length-14311-cov-3.992003_pt1 | contig 14311 bp, 10 predicted proteins | sample MGYA00245343_ERZ651121 | MGnify/ENA primary metagenome ERZ651121 (study PRJEB26857, sample SAMEA4031775) | metagenome | biome: human; feature: oral; material: saliva | place: Philippines | collected 2014... | reverse complement strand
ATCGATGTCGATGCCAAAAGTCTGGGACTCCTCAACGGTGATAACGCCGTCCTTGCCGACAACGTCCATAGCGTCGGAAATCTTGCCACCGATGACAGGGTCACCAGCAGAAATGGTGCCGACAGAAGCAATCTGCTGCTTGGTGGAGACGTCCTTTGCAATGCCCTTCATCTGAGCGACAACAGCCTCAACAGCCTTGTCGATACCGCGGCGAATTGCGATTGGGTTTGCACCAGCTGCAACGTTGCGGAGGCCCTCGTTAACGATGACCTGTGCAAGCAGGGTTGCGGTGGTGGTACCGTCACCGACGGTGTCGTTAGTCTTGGTTGCAACCTCTTTGACCAGCTGAGCACCCATGTTCTCTACTGGGTCCTTGAGCTCAATCTCGCGAGCAACGGAGACGCCATCGTTAGTGATGGTTGGTGCGCCGTAAGAACGCTGCAATGCGACGTAGCGACCCTTAGGTCCAAGGGTGGTGGTTACGGCATCTGCCAGGGTATTTACGCCCTTAGCAAGCTTGGCACGAGCGTCGGTGCCAAAATCGATATCTTTAGCCATGGTATTCCTCCAAAATAGCTGAATTTACAAGTAAAAAGCGAACGAACAAGCTGCAAGCGACTAAGCTGCGAGCTAACAAGCTGCGAGCGATTAGTCCTCGAGGACTGCAAGGATGTCGTCAGCACGAAGAAGTAGGAGCTCCTCGCCGTCTACCTTGACCTCGGTGCCACCGAACTTGCCATAAAATACCTGGTCGCCGACTTTAACATCAAGAGCAATGCGATTGCCATTCTGATCAAGCTTGCCAGTTCCAACTGCGAGGACCTCACCGCGCTGAGGAAGCTCCTGTGCTGCGGATGCAATGTAGAGACCAGAGGATGTCTTCTCCTCTTTTGGAGCAGGCTTTACCAGAACACGATCTCCAAGTGGCTTCAAATTCATAATGAAAACCTCCCTTTCGGGCCAAGCCCGATATTGGCGCCAAGCGCCCTTTTCCAACGCTATTAGTTATTCCACACGGGAAAACAATTTATACGAAATATTGTGAAAATCTTACAAAACCGACTTAGATTTTCTGTAGGCGTGCAGTATAAGCCGTCAACGGTTATGCGCAGGCTAGTAGGTACGGGCAACATGCAGGCGGCGTGTGGACGTGGTGCGGGCAGAGCGCAGGCGACGGGCGGGCTGCGTGCGGCGCGCGAAGCTGCTGAGCTGCTGGTAGACGCGGTTTGCGTCAGCAGGCGCGAGCGCCAGGTGGTATCCACCTGCGATTTCTTGCCATTAGCATAAATTTTGGTGCAAAACTTTGCTCCGTGCATATTCTGCTAGTGATATTCGTGATTTTGCATAGGAAAAATGAGCACCTCTTTGGGAGGGTCCAATTTGGGTAAAAAATGCGTTTAGTTGGGGATGAAATGGAGTATTCAGAAAAATTGCACCTATGTTTTACCAGATAGCGAATTCTATCCAGATTTTTGATTATTTGTCCAAAGCAAAACACCAGGTAGATTTGATGCATAGAATCCCGCAATTTCTGTAAACTCCAACTAAACGGATTTTTTACCACTTGGGAGTCATTTTTGGGGCAAAATCGATGCTTCCCCACCCAAAGCGAAAATCCACCTGCATAAAAGTACCCGGCTATTCATTTTCATGAATAGCCGGGTACTGAACGCCTGAGAAATACGTCCCACCACGCTACGATCTGCCGTGCTACGCTCAACCACGCGCGCTTACGCGTCCAAACTCTCCAGTTCAGAGAGCCAAAGCGAGCTCGAGGCGTCGGACGGCATGCGCAGGTCGCCGCGCGGAGACAGCGAAACCGAGCCAACCTTTGGTCCGTCGGGCATCGCCGAGCGCTTGAACTGCTGTGAGAAGAACCTGCGATAGAACACCTTCAGCCAACGCACGATAGTCTCGTGGTCGTAAACCTCCTGGTCAGTGCCTGTGCCAAACGCACACTCGGCAAGACGTAGAACCTTGAGTGGACCACTTCCGTGACGAAGCACATGGAACAAGAAGAAATCATGCAGCTCGTATGGGCCAACCAGGTCTTCCGTCTTCTGCTCAATAGAACCATCAGCTGCAGTTGGCAGCAGCTCAGGCGAAACCGGTGTATCCAGAACGTCGCGCAAAACGTGAGCAATTTCGTCCTCACCCTGCTCCTCATACGAGTCTGCGCAGTAATCAACAAGGTACCTGACCAGCGTCTTTGGCACCGAAGCATTCACGCCGTACATGGACATCTGGTCGCCGTTGTACGTTGCCCAGCCAAGCGCCAGCTCGGAAAGGTCGCCCGTGCCAATGACCATGCCTCCCACCTGGTTGGCAACGTCCATCAAAATCTGCGTGCGTTCACGAGCCTGGGCGTTTTCGTACACAACGTCGTGAACATCCTGGTCGTGGCCGATGTCGGCAAAGTGCTGCAGCACGGAATCCACAATGGAAATCTCGCGCAGGTCGGCGCCAAGCGACTGCACCAGCTCAATCGCGTTAGTGTACGTGCGGTCCGTGGTGCCAAATCCCGGCATCGTCACAGCTACAATGCCCGAGCGGTCATATCCTAGCTGGTCAAAGGCTCGCACCGTGACGAGAAGGGCCAGCGTAGAGTCAAGTCCACCCGAAATGCCAATAACCGCGTGGTCAGAGCCAGTGTGTGCCAGTCTTGAAGCCAAACCGTGAGCCTGAATCGACAGAATCTCCTCGCAGCGTGTTGCGCGAGCGTCATCCATCGCGGGTACAAACGGATGCGGATCAACGTACCTGGTCAGCGGCGTGCGGATTGCAAGCTCGTCGTCCTCGCCCTCACCATCAAACTCCAGCGAGAAATACGTGGTCAGGTGCTTGTAATCCTCCGGCGTCGGAGCAACCTCAAACGTCGACGTGCGCCTGCGGTCAGCCGCCAGCGACAGCACGTCAATCTCGGACACGGCAATACCCTCGCCAAACACGCCAGAGTCGGCGAGCACACGGCCATTCTCGACAACAAGATCATGGCCCGAGAAAACCAAATCGGTCGTAGACTCGCCCTCACCTGCACTGGCGTAAACGTAGCCGCAGATCAGACGCGCGCTCTGTTGCGCAACCAGCTGACGACGGTACGCGGACTTGCCGGCCAGCGCGGGCGACGCGGACAAGTTGCAGATCAGCGTGGCGCCGGCGACGGCGTGCGCATTTGACGGCGGCATGGGCACCCAGAGGTCCTCGCAGATCTCCGCGCCCACGACCAGCTCAGGGATGGTGTCGCACGCAAACAGCTGGTTGGTACCAAACGGAACCTCGCCCAGCAGGCCAAAGTCCACACTGGTGACCGTCTTGGGGCCAGAAACAAAGTGTCGGCCCTCGTAAAACTCGTTGTACATGGGCACGTAGCGCTTGGGCACCAGGCCCAAAAGCTCTCCCCTAAAGAGAACGGCGGCGCAGTTGTAGAGCTTGCTGGCCACTCGAACAGGCAGTCCTAGCAGCAGCAACGCGTCCACGTCGGCCGTGCGGGCGGCAATCGAGACCAAGCCGCGCTCGGCTGCGTCCAGGAGGGCATCCTGCCAGAACAGGTCCTCGCAGGTGTAGCCCGTAATGCAGAGCTCGGGCAGCACGACCACCTTTGCACCGCGATTACCTGCGGCTTCTTCAATGGCGGCCAGGCAGCTCTCCACGTTAAACGCCACGTCGGCCACGCGGACGCGCGGCGTGATACTTGCAACTTTGATGAATCCGTCTTGCACAATGGCCTCCTTACATGCCGCTTGGGACAACGGGCGCCGCATCCGACGACCACGATCCCAGCTGCGCGTTGGGGTTTGCATCCAAGGTCAATGGCGAGAAACCCTGTGTACGGTAGCTACGAAGTGCTCCCACGGCAATCATCGCGGCGTTGTCGCCGCAAACCGACATCGGAGGCACTGTCACTCGAACACCCATACGACCAAAGGTTTCCTTATATGCAGCTCTGAGCGCGGGGTTGGCAGCAACACCGCCACCCACGCAGAAATCGGAGACACCCGTCTCCTCAACAGCGGTTTTAGCCTTTGCAACCTGCACGTCAATAACAGCCTGCTCAAACGAAGCGGCAAGGTCAGGCAGATTGATTGCTCTACCTGCGCGATTCTCGCCCTCAATGTAGGTGATAACGGCGGTCTTTAGGCCGGAAAGACTAAAGGAATAGTCGCCGCTGTGCATCATCGCGCGCGGGAAGTGAATGGCCTTAGGGTTGCCCTGAGCTGCAAGTTTGCTGATCACGGGGCCACCTGGATAGCCAAGGCCAAGCGCCTTGGCAACCTTATCAAAGGCCTCGCCCACGGCGTCGTCGATGGTGGAGCCCAGGACCACGTAATCTCCCCAGGCACGCACGTGTACCAGCATAGTATTGCCGCCCGAGACCAGGCTGGCCACAAACGGCGGCTCCAGGTCAGGCGTCTCAAACAGGTTGGCCAGCAGGTGGCCTTCCAGGTGATGAACGGGAATAAGCGGCAGGTCAGTGGCCACGCAGAAGCCCTTGGCAAACGCCACGCCCACAACAAGCGCGCCGACAAGGCCTGGACCTGCGGTAACACCAACGGCAGCCAGGTCAGACGGCACCAGCGTGTCGCAACCAAAGTGCGCGCCTGCGCGGGCCATGGTCTCCTCGAAAAGACCCACAATAGCCTCGGTATGCTTGCGAGAAGCAATCTCGGGCACGACGCCACCAAAGCGAGCGTGGAAGTCAATTTGCGTTGCGACAACATTTGCGCAGACCACACCGTGTGAATCTATGATGCACATGGCGGTCTCGTCGCACGAGGACTCCAGGCTGAGAATCAAATCCCCCGCCTCACGAAGTGCTGCAAGCGTCTCTTCAGAGCGCTCACCTGCAACAATAGGCCACGGACGCACTGACGCATGAGGCTCGGGGTTTCTGGCCTCAAAGCCAGCGCCAACTGCCAGAGGCAACTGCGCCGTCATCAAAAGCGCCGCGCAATCCGGACCGTAATATCCCGGGCGACGACCTACCTCAGCAAATCCCAGCTTGCTGTATGCACCCTGAGCTGGAGCGTTATCCTCCTCCACCTCAAGGGTAATCGTAGACGCACCCAGCATCTGAGCATCGTACGCCACGCGTTCTACCAGCTTAGATGCAATTCCCTGGCGGCGACGCTCAGGCGTGACCACCACTTCTTCCACCTCAAACTGAGCACCTGCCAGGCGACCACCCGCAAAGCCAATAACCGTTCCGCGGTCGTGAGCCAGCCACCAGCTACGCCCAACGCCCGAGAGCTCATCGTAAAACGTCTGCTTTGACCAGGCAGAATGCGCAGCATCAGCATATGTTGCCGCCTCAAGCTCCGCCACCTGATCCAGATCGTTCACCGTCATCGGACGAAGCTGCAGGTGAATATCGGCCAGCGCATCATCCACGCCGGTCAGGGCCACCGTTGCCGGCTCCTTGAGACCCAAACGCTTGCGCTCCGACTCCTCCGCGTCCGAAAGTCGCGTGTAAATGGGCAGCACCAGCGCCGGATCGCCCGCGCCCGCCTGCTGATACTCGGGCATGCACGCCGCGAGTACCAGGCCTTCTCCTGTTGGGAACCACGTTGCTTCATCGGTGTATGTCGAGAAACCCGCGCGCTCAAAACGCTCACGGTACTTCAATAAGCCATTGCCCGTAAGCGTGAGCTGGTCCTTATCAGTCCTGCTCGACCACTCCTCCACACAGGCGTCTGCCTTGAGGACGGTCTCCACCGGGAAGGTTCTATGTGCTCCAGCGTCATCCAGCAGGTAGATGCCCGGATAGACCTCGCCGCGCATGGCGTCTGCAACAACGCCAACGGTGCCTCGAACGCCCGCCTTCCACGCGCTAAACGCCATGGCGTCAAGAGCGCTTGCGCCATAAAGTGGCAGGCCAGAGCCGCAGGCAATACCCTTTGCGGTGGCCACGCCAATGCGAACACCCGTGAACGAACCAGGTCCTCTACCTGCGATAACAGCGTCGACATCGGCCATGGTCAGCCCAGCGGCGTCAAGCGCCTCCTGAACCGAACCCACAAGCTCCACGTTTGCCTGGCGACGGCACAGGTGATCCGTTGACGTCAGCACCTCAACGTCGAACCCGCCGTCTGAGGTCGCCGCGCTGTCCGCCGCACCGGCAGCGCCCACGCCCGCAGCGTCATCGCGCCTGGTCAGACGCGCGACCGTACATGCCAGCATGTCTGTAGACGTATCAACCGCAAGCACCACGTTTGTTTCATTTTTTATAGCAAGCATAAACACTCTTCTCGGCGTAAAAACGCCTTGTATCACGCCAATATTTCTTCTTGTAACTCTATAACTATACGCCAAGCCACGCCCGCAAACAGCGCGAGTCCCAACCCCGCAAAACTTTTACGCAACGACTGTTTAAACAGGAAAAATATTTGCCTTAAATCACTCGAATTCTGTACTTAATACATACAAAATGGCGAGAAAACCTTCGTTCTCAGACTTCTAACGTTAACCTGCAGAAGCAGCTTAAATGGACCGCAAGCTACCCGTTTTGCACTATGAATTTTTTGTTAAGCTGAAATCTTAAATTTGTATATAGATAGAACCCTGTATAATTATTTCAACATGACCGGTTCCGCTATAGCTTTTGCATAGTCCAGGGCCGGTCCTACTTTTTATAAAGGTGATTATATGTCTGAAGCTCATCTAATAAAAAGTTTTAAAAACTATGCTGATCAGGTCTGTATATTAAAAGACCGAGGCATGATTATCGATGACTCACAAAAGGCAGAAACAATATTGTCCACCATTAATTACTATAGACTGAGTGGATATTGGTATCCTTTTATGGACAAAAAACATAGTTACTTTAATCAGAAGATTTCATTTCAGGATATTCTTGATCTATACAACTACGACATGCAGCTCAGGATGTATTTATTCAACCAATTATCAAAAATTGAAATTGCTTTTAGAACCTTAATTGGTCATGAATTAGGTAAGTGCGATGAGCAAATTTATCTAAAACCAAATTTATTGGGAAACCAAGCTCTAGTTAAAACCTATTACAATCAATGGAAAAAACGCTACGATGACGCTCTTTCCAGATCAACAGAAAAATTTGTTAAACACCATAAAAAACATTATGGTGGCATTCTCCCCATCTGGGCTGCCGTCGAGGTAATGGATTGGGGCATGTTGTCACACCTCTATCAAATGGCTCCTGAAAAAGCTCGAATCGCAATGTCTAAAAAATGTAACCTTACTTCAGCACAATTTGGATCATGGTTGAAAAGCCTAAATGTTGTCAGGAATTTGGCAGCACATCACGCCCGCATGTATAACCGTGTTTATGACATCAAGCCAAAGTTTCCTCAAAATGAGAAATGGAAACCGGTCGAAAAAAACAAAAACCATATCTTCGGTTTTATGATAATGATTGAAATGCTCATATCAGATTTCAATTTAGAGCATGGCGAGACAATGGAATCTATTCTACAAGCTTTTCCACAAAATGAAGCTGTTAGAAGTCGTGTCATGGGGGTACCGTCTGATTGGACATCAATACGGGATGGTATTGTCTCTACTTAATGCCACAACAGAAAAAGGCAGCTCACCCAGAGCTGCCTTTTCCAAGTTCAACGTCCAAAAAGAACTGCAATAACAACCAAACAACTCCGCTAGTCTCTAACAAATCCAAACGGGAATTCAGGTTTCACATAATCCAACAAGAAAAGTTCGTCTTCTGGGATACGTCCTACAACATTACGGGTTCCGTCGTCCTCAAAATCTCTTAGAGCAACTTCAACTTCTCCCAGGTAATGAGACAGATTGTCATTCACTACTAATACATCTCCACGCTTAATATGACAATCTGCGCGCTCGCGAGCAGGAATTGAAGTGGAATACTCAAACATCCTAGGTACTGAAGAACGCAGATAATACTCAGATGCATCGCCACGCGTTACGTGGTTGAACTGATACAAAACGTTCTTCTCGACCTCAGTTGCACCAGAATCAAATTCAACCTTGAACGTTACCTTAGTAGTATCAACAGCGGCTAATGCGGCAAGTTCCTCTTCAGAAGCAAAGCAATTACCAATCATAATGTCGTCAATAAGGCCAGTTGCCAACAGGTGTCTTGCCTGCAAATCAATTGAACGAGTACGATCATCTTCGCAGGTAGGAAGACCGTCATAAACCGGCCATGGACCAAACGTGTTATCCTGCTGACTCGTCACAAATGCTGCCTGAGTTAAACCCATACCAAAATAATGCTCGGAGAATTCAATGAAGCGTTTCTCGCTTAAGCCAGAAAATCTCTGTGGATAAAAATTGTGGCAAACGCACATATTGCGACGATATGCACCGCGCTCAATAAGTAGATCAAGCGACAGCATCTGACTGGCATTAAACTCAACCGCTATACCATAAGGATTTCTTGTCAGAGCAATGTCCTGACGGTCTCCCAAATGCCCATCAAGGCGAATAATATCTACGCCCATCTTGGCAAAAACAGAAATATCAGTTGCCGTTGCCCCTAAGTGCTGGAATACGCGCGGGTTAGTATCCACTGCAACAGTAAACCCATACCCATGAGCGCGGTCCATAAACTTTGAAAACTCAGCTACCGTCTCTTCTGGTGACTTATTCACAGAAAGTAAGCATGTGAAAATGCGCGAGAAACCATAGCTACTTGCTAATGCCATGTAGGCATCATCGGCTTCAGGTGTTGAGTGCTCTGGATAAAGAGAAATTCCAAGCCTATGCATCACTTCCTCCAATCAAGCGTACAGGTTGGTACCTGGTACAGCGTCTCAGCGTTGCACCAGGTACAGCTCAAATACAAAAGTTTTACAGCACTACAGAATCAAGATCGATAGAGTCAAAGTCTTCCAGCTCAGTAGAAGATTCCTCGGAAGCTGCGGCTTCTTCCTTCAGATATTCCTTATCCAACGTCTTGATGAAAGGCAGATAAATAAAGATTCCCAGAATAATCAAGAAGAGCTGCAGGACAGCGCCTTGCCAACCACTCAGCAGGAATCCAGAAACCAGAGGAGGAGTAGTCCAAGGAAGCATAACGCCATTGCACAGAGGTACTAAACCAAGATCCATGATGAAGTACGCAATGATGATGTTGACCACTGGAGTAAGAATAAAGGGGATCAGCATAACTGGGTTAAGAACAATAGGAAGACCAAAGATAATAGGCTCGTTGATACCAAAGATACCAGGAGCAACAGAAATCTTTGCCAGATCTTTAATACGCTTGGAATTGCAGAACAGAAGCATTGCAATCAGCAGAGAGAGCGTAGAACCGCCGCCGCCAAAGGTTGCAAAGAAGGTCTCGAACTCACGGTTAACAATGTTAGGAAGTGCTGCGCCAGCAGCAAATGCAGCCTGATTTTCCAGCGAAAGTGCAGTAAGAATTGGTGTGTAAATTGAACCAGTAACGCTGGAGCCATGGATACCAATAAACCAGAATCCACTTGCCAAAACATAACTAAATGCCAATGCCCAAACAGTTCCACCAAGTGAAGTTAGAGGAGCCTGAAGAATTGCATAAATGAAGTTAAAGGCATTGCCCCATGGGGAAATGATAAAGACAATACCAACCAGCCATACGGCGGTAAATGCAACGGTCATAGGAATAAGAGCACTAAATGCACGGGCAACAGTAGGAGGAACGCCCTCTGGCATCTTAATGGTCCAGTCTTTTTTAATGATGTAGCCAAACACGCCTACTGCAAAAAATCCTACAATCATGGCAATGAAGACGCCTTTTGCACCCGTCCATGCAAGAGGAATACTGTCTACCAGGAATGGCTCTACGCCTTCTTCAGGTGAAAACTCAGTTACCTGAGGCATAAGAATGAACCAACCTACCAAAGAAACAATGCCCGCTGACGCACGGTCTTTAATACCAATGTGCTCGGCAAAGTTATAGCCAATATTAAAAGCAAGGAAGATTGCCATGAGCGAAACAGTACATGCGGAAGGAATAGCCAGCAGAGCAAACAGCGATTTATCTGGCTGAACCATCGTAGTCTTCAAAAAATCAATCCACGCAGGAATTGGGAAGTTGCGAAGCAAAGTAAACATAGAGCCAATAATCAGGATTGGCATGACCATTGCAAACGAATCTCGCATGGTCAGAAGGTATTTATTTTTACCAATCATTTCGGCCAGCGGCATAAGTCGCTTTTCAAATACATCCATCGTTTTCATAGAACCCTCCAAACTAAAACTCTCCATTTTTATAAAATCACAGATAAAACGTATAGCGAGAAACCCTATGCAGTAGAACCACGCTTAATCAAAGAAATGGCCATCTTAAGCACACGCTCGCCATTCAAGTTGCCATAATCCGCTGACTCAATAACACCAACAGGAATTTTTGCTCCGTATTTTGCGTTTACATCGTCAAAGCTAAAACGAACCTGGGGTCCCAGTAAAATGCAGTCAGGAGTGTCGTGCTCTACCTGGAAATCAATCGCGGTAGAAGAAAATGCTTCAACCTTTACTTGAATTCCATGGGCATCAGCAACCTCTTGCATCTTGTTTGCAAGCATACTTGTGGACATACCTGCACTACAAAACAAATCAATCTTTTTCATACCTACTTCCTTTCACTCACCGCTGCTCGTAGTTACTTGCTTACAAAGCTCAACAATTTGCACTGCCAAATCGTGTGTGGTAAGAGCACACATCAAATGATCTTGTCCGTGGACCATCAGCAAAGATAGTGGTTTATTATCCTGTCCAATAATTTCCTGCTGAATCCGTTCCATCTGAAACTCATGCGCTCGATTTAACGATTCTGAACTCTGTTTCAACAGCTCATCTGCCTGGTCAAACTTTCCTAAACGAGCGCACTTGATTGCTTGTATTGCATAGCTTTTTGCATCCCCACCATGCACAACCAAGTTGGTGACAATAGCCTCTACCTCTCTTTCATCCATTCCTATCCCCTCTTTCTCAAACCATCACCTGACGATGTAATCTGACCAACAAAAGTTGAAAAACTTTGATGCTTTACCAGTGAACAAATTGCCTCTTTATCCATAAGAAGGGACGCCATGTTCTTGTTAAATAAACGGGTCTTCTCGTCTTCTGAACAAGAAACTGAAATCAAAAACACAGCAGCTACGTCATGACCATCCCAGTCAATTGGGTTATCTAATAAACCAACTGCTACACAAGTACGTTCAGATACCGGGCGCGAAGGATGAGGAAGTGCAACTAAGTTTCCAAAAGCAGTCATTGCTAAAGTTTCGCGATCAAAAACCAGAGCTCTGAACTCATCTTCAGAAACAGAGATGTTTGATTTCTCAATGTTGCATAATTGACTGACCAAAAAGTTAAGTACTTCTTCCTTACTTCTATACGCAAGATGTGAGAAGAAAAGATGCTCGCTAAAGTGTTTAGCAAACTCCTCTTGTTCATCTCGACGAAGCAAGTCTTTAACTAACAAGTCTTTATTAATGTCATCGAGCAAGAACCCCGAATAACACACAGGAACTGGCAAAGGAGATTCAATCTCAACAGTAGAGAACACATAGTCAATATGTGAAAAATCAATCTGAGAAATCTGACTCAAATTACACGTAGAAATTGACCCAACGTAAGGTCCAAATTCTTCTTTAATACGAATTCCCAAAATCTTGGATGTGCCCAAACCTGTTGCACAAACACACAGCACATTCTTTTTTGGCAGCTCAGTACGCTTACGCTCCAAAGCTAATGCAAATGCCAGGGCCAGATAAGCTACTTCATGCTCACTCAGAGTTGCTTCGTACTCTTTGGCCAAGATTGTTGACGACTCCATAGCCATCAAGTATGCCAAGGGCATTCGATACTGGATGTCAGTAAGCAGTGGATTCTCTATCTGCAGGTTATAGTGCAATCGAACGGAAAGTGGCACAATGTGTCTGGCTAAACTCATATGTAGTTCAAGATCATTCCTAAAATCAAATCTGAAACTACTCCATACCAGATCAATCATCTGACGCGTAACTGCAAATACGTCATCGGTAATTACTAGATTTGGAGACTCAGAGATATCTTTAAACATCTTTTTAGATGCCAAATGAATTGCAATATAGGCAACTTCTGTCTGAGGAAACTCAACATCAAACTCAGACGACAGGCAATTTACCAGCTTTTGTGCCACACTATATTCATACGAGCACTGAATTCTCTTAAGCGAGTCTTCCTGTCCTGCAACATAGCACTGTTGCTTAATGCGATTAATTGCAACCACAATATGAATGACAAGATTTCTAATTGCAAAATCATTCAAGCTGACATCATGATGTTCAACACACTCAACTACCAGCTTTGTTACATCAGTAATAAGTTCATTATTTTCTACCGTGGCGTGACAACTGCCCGAATATGCTTCGTTTGTTACCAGACTTGCCAGGCAGAGTCGCTTATTAAATTCAGTACCTTCAATCTGAATTCCATAATGCGATTTACGCATTATGTGCAGGTCAAATCTAGCGAGAAACTCTTCAGCTTGTTTTAAATCAGCCGAGATAGTCTTACGAGAAACGTAAAGAATCTCTGATAACTCGTCTACCGTAACCCAATCGCTTCGATTAAGCAGATCGTCCAATATATATGCCACGCGTTCATTAGAAGTCTGAGGTAGCTGATCTTCTTTATTAAGCCAGCAATCCAAGAGCTCAGGATTAAGAACTTCAAGATGATAGCCCTGACCCTTTATTGTTGTAATTTCAGCAATACCTTCTAGCAATTCTTTTGCGCGCTTGATATACGTACGCACCGTGCGCTCAGATACGCATAAGGACTCAGACAGCGTTGATGTAGAAACATCTTCCTGTTTTGCCAAGCACGTTATGAGACGAACAAGTTTGTCATCCATGACGCACCCTCCTTATAGAAAATTATAAAAAGGGGCCCTGACGTTTCCATTTCCAATTCCGCCAACGGTAAAAGGAAATCAACTTCACATAACATTGTTTAAATTTGTTATTAAAAACCTGGCGAGAAGATCACTCCTCTCGCCAGGCAACTAACCTGTCAGTTTTTGCCGCGACCCGCAACGCGCTACTTGTTCGTTAACCGCTCGACGAGTTTGTTGATCTCCCATTCGGTCATGCCCACATCGGTCAGATACTTGCGAGCGCCGGCTGCATAATCCGCGCCTTCGAGCGAACCGTACGTAGGCAGGCCCGCAATGCAGAGAGCGATGTCGTTGAACTTCACGTCAACAACGGCGTCGTAACGAGCCTTGTCGTCCTTCTCGTTAATGCCGTAATAGTTGTCGTAGGTAATCATGTAGTCGTCGCGCATCTCGTCGTAGGATGCGCCGCAAAGTGCCTCGAGAAGGGCGCAGACAAAGCCCGTGCGATCCTTACCCTCGGTGCAGTGAATAAGGTAGGGACCCTTATGCAGAATTATCTCGCGCAGGCCCGCTACCAGTCGATGAGCATATTGGCCGCCACGGTAATTGGCGTTGAGGTCAAGAGCTGCAACGTTCCCCGCGTCGTACAAGCTCTGGTGCCACGTAATGTCGTAGTCGGCATTCTGGTAATAGCTCTGGAGTTCTTCATTGGTGTCCGCGAGGTCCAAGATAAACTGCACGCCACACCTCTGAGCCAGATCTGCCGCGTAAGGTGCGCGATTGTTCTGGTTATCAATAGGCGACGCCGAGCGATACATCACGCCCTCGGCAAGATTTCCGCCCTTCATGGGACGGAAGTTGGCAAAGACCTCGTCACTTGCGTAATCGGAGCGATTATTGGTGTACGTTGCATCCAGGGCCTTCTGAACCGTTGCGTACTTCTGCTTCTCGTGGAGCGTCACCGTAGCCGTATCTCCAGCCTTCAGACCAGCGGTTTCCCACAGAGGCTCGCCATTATTTACGCACACGTCGATGTAAGGATAGCCCGGATATGCGACAACCAGGGGCTCGTAGGTTTTGGTGTAATAGCCGTTGTAGTACGGAATATCGGAGAGCTTGTATCCGTTGCTAAACGTAACGTCCACGCTGTCGCCGTACTCAAAGCCCAGGTTATTGAACTCGTCGATGGTGATGTCCAGGTAGCTGCCGCCAAACTTGGGCTCGTGTATTGCCTCGATTTCCCCCGTTGTGATTGACGACTGCGTTGCTTGCTGGGCAGGGTTGTTCTGCAGGAACGGGAACACGTTGCACCCTACCAGCGCAAACGAGAGCACCAACGTCATTAACACGCTCAAAGACTTCGCAAAGCGTTTCTGTAACTTTTGCATTTCTCGCCCCGATTCTGCCGATACTGCGTGTTCAAATCACACCACTTTGACTATACGTCTGACGAGAAAACCCACCTGTCCAAACAGATGGGGTTCACAT